>ENA-OQIO01000219-OQIO01000219.1-human-gut-metagenome-genome-assembly--contig:-NODE-219-length-30118-cov-2.450535_pt1 | contig 30118 bp, 34 predicted proteins | sample MGYA00242573_ERZ504737 | MGnify/ENA primary metagenome ERZ504737 (study PRJEB26092, sample SAMD00036203) | human gut metagenome | host: Homo sapiens | study: EMG produced TPA metagenomics assembly of...
GATCGATGCTCAGACGTACGTAGTGTACATCGATCGATGCTCAGACGTACGTAGCTGTACATCGATCGATGCTCAGACGTACGTAGCTGTACATCGATCGATGCTCAGACGTACGTAGCTGTACATCATCGATGTGAATTCGGGGCGGTTTTACCAGTTTTAGTGTGTTTCCGTGCATTTCTTTTCGTTTTTATTTATGGATATACTGAAATCTGTCAATACATGTTTTACTACAAAAAAAGCAGATGAGAACTGCCTGTATTTTCTCATCTGCTTTTCTGTCACATATTCCAACGTAATTCCTGATTCACAGCCCATTCTAGTATTCTTTGTCTTTTCCCGGTACCAGCCCTAACTCTTTAATCTGTTCTTCATTTAATTTCACACTGACAGGATGATTCATGTCGACAGTCGTCCAGTATTCATAGAAAGCAAAACCGCCACGCTTATATCTCCCGCATTTCGTACAGCTTAATAAATCAAATACTGCATCCACACCCTGAACCGTATACGCACCATGCTAATTCTCTGTTTCATAAACGTGTTTAAAATATCGTGTCGGAAATCCTTCGTCCTGTAACCCGTAATAATAGAAACAGGTCCCACATAATGTTACGTCGGCAACATCTGCTACAGTGCTGACATGCCCTGCATCGTCCGGTCCGTCGGAATATGTCCAGTCCATGCGTATCGGTCCTTCATTTTTCCATTCATGTCCGGTTGCAGCAATCCGTTCAGAATAGCTGTCCCCGCAGCTGCATGTATAAATTTTTCTGCCGTCAGTCGTACAGGTCGCTTCTTCGATACTGCTCAAAATATAAACATGTGCATGCTCCGGAAAATCTTCTCGGGAATCTGCCGTTTGGACAAGTGTTCCTGTTGCTTCGTCAAATCTGTATTTTACCCCGTCAATCGTAGTAATTCCTTTTGCCATGGCTCCGGTTTTCGTATCAAAATAATACTTTCCGTCTGCATTACCTATCCAGTCCTTTACCATATGTCCGTTTTCATCATAACACACCCATTTCCCGGTGCCATCCTCACGGTCTGCATACTGTCCTGCCCATGATTCCTGCCGCCGCCTTGCTGCTCTTTTTAAATAATTCTTTTAATGCTGTCATATTTTTATTCCTACTTTTTGTTGTATTTTTATATATTCGTATCCATTTATTTGCATTTCGACATTTTTATATATTTTATTTTGCATTTAAATAAGAAACAGTCCGATAATGCCGATCAGCACGCCGATACCTGCTCCGGCAAGCACGTCTTTTACAAAATGCACACCGCCCAAAACACTTACTACACCCATCAAAAATGCCAGAACAAGCATAATAACGCCCGCTGCCGGATTGACATACAGCCATGTCATTGCAATGACCGTAAATGAGGCTGTATGACGGCTCGGCATGGATTCTCCGGTCTTGTCCTTTGCGACTATCGGTGTTGTGCCGTATATCGTATACGGCGCTTAGCATTAACACATTTTCTAAAAACCGATACACCTGCAAATGTAATAAAAGGCACTAATATTACTTTTAAAAGCATGATACGGCCGCCGTTTATATAGACAAGTCCCAGTAAATCCACATAACACAGTACAGCAAGTGCAGGAAGCAGATGATACAGCACATTCACTGTTCTGACCGCCCATAAATGTTTTTCATACCATTGATATAGTTTTTTATAAAACTGCGGATAAAAATTTTCTTCCTTATTTCCTTCTTCCATTCTTTTTACTTTATTCTTCTTCCTTTCTGCCGTCTGCAAACAATTCCCGTAAGGTCTTACCATTCTTTTTCCGGGTGAGTTCCACCAGCCCAAGACGTGTCATATCAACATACACAATTCCTGTGTTTTCCTGCTGGATATAATTTTTTAATGCACTGACAAGCTGTTCTTCTTCGGCTTTTTCTTTCAGATTGATAAAATCCACAATAATCATGCCGGACAGATTACGCAGACCTATCTGGCGCACCAGTTCTTCAGCCGCTTCCAGATTGGTCTTTAAAAATGAATCTTTCTTTTTGACCATTTTCCCGGAATTGACATCAACCGCCGTCAATGCCTCTGTCTGTTCAATCACAAGATAACCGCCGGACTTTAACCATACCTTTTTATTTAATGTCCGCGAAAGAATCGTTTCCAATGAATACAGCTTGTAAAGCGGCAGTAATTCATCTTCATAAAGGCGCAGTTTTTCTTTCACCGCTTCTGCTGCATACTGTCCTGCCAGTTCATAAATTTTCCTGTCATCTGTTACAATTTCATCCAAATCCGAAATGCGCAGATTTTTTAACCATTCCACAACCGGCGGAAGCGGCTCATACATTTTTGTAAATGCTTTTAAATATTTTGCCTGTCCGGTTATCTCTTGAAACTGTTCTGCCAGTTTTTTGGCTTCTGCCAGTACAGGCGCACTGTCTGCTTCTGCTGTATTGGTGCGCAGAATAAAACCAAAAGCCGGAAGTGGCTTTCCTTTATAGAAAGTTTCTTCCAGCTTTTCCTTTAATGCCAGACAATGCGGATGTTTTTTCACTTTTCCCGAAACGGAAACACCGGTGCCGTCCGATACCAGTACGACATATTCCCCGGTCAGGGATAACTTTCCGGTCGCCGTCGCGGGCTTGGTCTTAAATGCTTCTCTGCTGATTTGCACCAGCATTGAATCTCCTATGCAGACCTTCTCTGTATTTTTGGGATTTAAAAAGAAATGCTTTTTATTTTCTTCCAATGAATAATAGCATTTGATGCCTTTTTCAATCTCAATAAATGCACAGTTTAAATTTTTAACCACATTTTCCACGCGTCCGATGTAAATCCGTCCCGTCATATTTTCCGGTTCTGCCACTTTTAACTCACGGCATACATTATCATAAAACAATGCACAGACACACCGACCCTGTAAATGCGTTATCACATATCTGGTTTTCATACTTCTCCTTATTCCGCAGGCACTCTCCCATGCCGGAGGAAAATCTTTACTTTAAGCATTTTAGCGGTTTGCCAGTTCTTTCACAATATCTTCCCATGTCACACCGCGCAGTACCATCAGTACCATGACATGATACAGGAAATCTGAAATTTCATACTTGATTTCTTCCGGGTCCGGATTCTTTGCCGCAATGATAATTTCTGTTGCTTCTTCACCGCATTTTTTCAGAATCTTATCAATTCCCTTATCAAACAGGTAGTTGGTATATGAACCTTCTTTCGGGTGCTGTTTTCTGTCTTCAATGACATTCATAACATCATTAAATACCTTTAACGGATTGGTTTCTGCATATTCCGTTGATACTAGGTTTCTGTAGAAGCAGCTTCTGTTGCCGGTATGACATGCCGCACCGATCTGTTTTACCTTTGCAAGCAGCGTGTCGTTATCGCAGTCGATTTCAATTGAACGCACATACTGGAAATGTCCTGAAGTCAGACCTTTTACCCAGAGTTCCTGACGGCTTCTGCTGTAATAAGTCATTTTACCGGTTGCAATGGTTTTTTCAAAAGCTTCTTCATTCATGTATGCGACCATTAAGACTTCATCTGTTTTGTAATCCTGTACAACGACCGGAATCAGTCCATCACTGTTTAACTTAAACTCTGAAAACGCAATGGCACTGGTAAAGGTATTCATGGCAATTCCTTTTTTAGAAAGTTCCTGTTTTGCCTGCATGGCATCATAATCCAATGCGCTGACAGAAAGCCCTGTAACACCACCTATATTTTCATTTGTAATCAATGCTGTAAAATCTGCATTTTCAGTATTCACAATGCAATTCATCTGATTGGCACTGATTAAATCTGCATCTGCCGTAAACTGCTTTTCACTTAAAATCACAACAGAAAGCTGATTGTCTGCTGCCATGTCAAGTGCTTCTTTTTCCGCACCGGTATACACCAGCCCTAATTTTGCTGCACCGAAACGGTCTGCAACTTCTTTCATCATTAAAAGATTCGACTCCTTAACATCTTCTAACAATGCAGTCTTTGCACCTGCGTATAAATACTTTTTAATATCCTCGACACGCTTTACATTACCGCCTACAAGTACCGGTGTATCAATAGATTTGGTAATCTGGCGCAGAATACCGATTGCCTTTTCGTGTGAATCGTCATCATAGGATAAATCCATGACAAGAATCTCATCAGCACCGTTTTCGCTGAAACGGTTTGCTGCTGCAACCGCATCACCGTTTCCTAACAGTACACTTAAATCTTTATCAGCGTACGCTTTCTCATCTTTTAAATAAATATTCGGAATTAATTTTTTATATGACATTGTCCGTTTTCTCCATTACCTGCTTATTTTTCAAATTTTTCTACTGCTTCTGATAATATAACGCGCTTTTCATACAGTGCCTTACCGATAATTGCACCGTGGATTCCCGCATCAGAAACCGCTTCAAGGTCCTGCATACAGGATACGCCGCCGGAAGCGATAATGTCAATACCGGTCTTATCAGAAAGAAGCTTTGTCTGTTCAATATTCGGTCCTGCAAGCATGCCGTCTTTTGATATATCTGTATATACAATGGTCTGTACACCCATTTCTTTCATGCAAGCGCCATATTCACAGCCGTTTTATCACTTAACTTTTCCCAGCCTTCTACAGCAACATAACCGTCCTTTGCATCAATTCCCACAACGATGTGTTCCGCACCAAAACGGTCAATCGCCTGACGGATAAAATCCGGATTTTCAACGGCTTTTGTTCCGATAATCGCACGGTAAACGCCTAAATCCAGTACTTCCTGAATATTTTCAAGTGTACGGATACCGCCGCCTAACTGCACCGGAATATTCACGCTGTTTACGATTTTTTTAATCGTTTCGGCATTCACGGAACGACCCTTTAAAGCCCCGTCCAAATCCACGGTATGAATAAATTTTGCGCCGTCTTTTTCAAAGCTTTCTGCAATCTTGTATGGTGTATCCGAATACACGGTCACTTCGTTAAACAGTCCTTTTTTTAACCGGACACACTGTCCGTCTTTAATATCAATAGCAGGATATAATCTCATAAATTCACCTCATGTATGTATTTTACAGACTTCCTTTTGTAGAAAGCACACTTTTAATTCTGTCATCTTTCTGACACGCTTCGTCTAATGCCTTTGCAAATGCCTTAAACATGCCCTCGATGATATGATGGTCATTTTCTCCGGACAGCTCCCTGATGTGCAGGTTCATTCCGGCTGAATAAGATACTGCATAAAAGAACTCCTTGACCATCTGTGTATCAAAATAGCCGACACTGTCTGCATGGAATGCCGCATCAAAGACAAGATACGGTCTTCCTGATAAATCTATTGCACATAAGATCAGTGCTTCGTCCATTGGCAGCATAATATCACCATAACGGCGGATGGATTTTTTATCGCCGAGTGCCTGCTTAATTGCTTCACCTAAAACGATACCGACATCTTCAATCGTATGATGACAGTCTACGATTAAATCGCCTTTTACCCTCAATGTCAGATCAAATAAACCATGCTTTGCAAAGCTTTTTAACATATGGTCAAAAAAATCCGATACCTGTATCAATATCAGATTCACCGCTTCCATCCAAATCAATCGACAGCTGGATATCCGTTTCACTTGTCGTGCGTTCAATGTGTGCCGCACGGCGTGGTATTTTCACTTCTTCCGCTGTTTCTGCTGCATTTTCATTGCGTCCCTTATAACGCGGATTGCGGTATGGTCTGCGGTAATTTTCTTTTCTTTCATTGCCAGCCATAATTTTTCTCCTATTCGAATCTTACTCTGATTGAATTTGCATGTGCAGTAAGCTGTTCTGCCGTTGCAAATTTTTCAATATCCTTGTGAATCGGTTCCAGTGCTTCTCTTGAATAAGAAATGATGCTGGATTTCTTAATAAAGTCATCTACACTTAATGCAGAGAAGAATTTTGCCGTTCCGTTGGTCGGAAGAACGTGGTTTGGTCCCGCAAAATAGTCACCCAGCGGTTCAGAGCTGTATTCTCCAAGGAATATTGCACCGGCATTTTTAATTCTTGTCATCGTATCAAATGGATTCTTTGTCACAATTTCAAGATGTTCGGAAGCAATCTCATTGGCAACTTCAATGGCTTCTTCCATCGAAGCTGCCGTTAAAATGTAACCGTAGTTTTCAAGAGATTTCTCAAGAATTGCCTTTCTTGAAAGCTGGGCTACAAAGCCGTCAATTTCTTCTGATACCTTCTGTGCAAGTTCTTCACTGGTTGTAATTAAAATTGCAGATGCCATTTCATCATGTTCAGCCTGCGAAAGTAAATCTGCCGCTACATATCTTGGATTGGCTGTTTCATCTGCAAGCACTAAAATTTCACTCGGTCCTGCAACAGAATCAATGCTGACATAGCCAAACACTGCCTTTTTCGCCAGTGCTACATAGATATTGCCCGGTCCGACAATCTTATCAACCTTTGGAATGGATTCTGTGCCGTATGCCATAGCTGCAATCGCCTGTGCACCGCCGACTTTGTAGATGACATCTACACCGGCTTCTTTCGCAGCAACGAGTGTTGTCGGATAAACCTTGCCATCCTTTCCCGGAGGTGTACACATAATAATCTGTTCTACGCCTGCTACCTTTGCCGGCATAACATTCATCAGAACAGATGACGGATAGGCAGCTTTACCGCCCGGTACATAGACACCGACTCTTGCAAGTGCTGTCACCTTCTGACCGAGAATGGTTCCGTCCGGCTTGGAATCAAACCAGCTGTACTGCTTCTGTTTTGCATGATAATCGCGGATATTTACCAGTGCCTTTCTAATAACATCCAGTAAATCCTTATCCACCTGTGCGTAAGCTTCGTCAATCTCTTCCTGTGTTACACGGACATTTTCTGCATTGATGTCTGCCTTATCGAAATTCTTTGTATACTCAAATAACGCTTCATCTTTTCTGGCGCGTACATTTGCAAGAATATCATTGACTGCTGCTTCAAATTTCCCATAGCTGTTCGGACTTCTCTTTAAAAGGTTCTCCAAAATGTTGTTTTTGCTTTCCGGTGTTAATTTTACGATTCTCATATGCTGCCTCTTTTCTGCCCTGCGGCTTATTTTTCTTTATTTTCCAGATAATTTCTTAAATCCGTAATCAGTTTTGTAATGCGCTCGTTTTCCATTTTCATGCTGACCTCGTTGACTACCACTCTGGCAGACAGCGGACACACTTCCTCTAAGACCTCAAGTCCGTTTTCCTTTAAGGTTGCACCCGTTTCCACGATATCGACAATCACTTCTGAAAGTCCGACAATCGGCGCCAATTCAACAGAACCGTTCAGCTTGATAATTTCAACGGTCTGATGCTTTTTATTGTAGAAATAATCTTTTGCAATATTGGGATATTTGGATGCCACACGGATTAATTCATGATGCTTTAACTTTTCCTTTGCTTCCTTTGGTCCGCAGACACACATTTTACAGTTGCCAATCTTTAAATCATAAACTTCATACAGTCTTCTGCCTTCCTCCAAGATGGTATCCTTTCCGACAATCCCGATGTCGGCGGCACCGTATTCCACATAAGTCGGCACATCTGACGGCTTGGCAAGGAAGAAACGAAGCTTTAATTCTTCATTGGTGAAGATGAGTTTTCTTGTCTTCTCGTCTTTCATTTCCTCGCAGGTAATTCCAATATTTTCAAAAATTTCAAGGGCATTTTTTGCAAGACGTCCTTTTGCCAGTGCTATTGTTAAATATCTCATGAAAGCTTTCCTCCCAGTATCTCAGCCAGCCGGAGCTGCTGTTCTTTCTTTGTTGCCGCATCAATCACCGTCACAGAATTATTAATATCAGCACTCATATTCTTTAACAGAACTACGTCTTTTATCTGTGAATTAGCGGCATATTCGCAGCAGCTGTCGATATCCTTTGCCTGTTCTTCTGTCAGCATACAGACATTGTTGCCCATCTTACGCATTGCATCTGCGGTCTTTAACGCATTTACAAGGTTATCCTTGGCGTACACAAGTAAGATGCCGCTTACATCGACCGGAACATTAAGTTTCTGTCTGTTCATGGCTGCCATCAAAGTATCTACATTCATGGAAAATCCGATAGATGCCTTGTCACAGCCAAACTGTCCTATCAGTTTGTCATATCGTCCGCCATTGACAACCGGTTCGCCGACACCAAAAGTATATCCTGCAAAAATGATACCGGTATAATAGCCGTGATTGCTTAATGCACCCAAATCAAATGAAATGTATTTGTCATAGCCGATAATCTTTAAATAGTCATACAGCTTTAACAGTCTGTCGATTGCGGCAAGGCAGTCCTGATTCTTTGTCAGCCCTGCTGCCTTGTGTAAAACATCAATTGAACCAAACAGCTGCGGAAGCTGTAACAGCACATCTGAAATGCGCTTATCAATATTTAATGAATTTAACAGTTCTTCCACACCGAAATAATTTTTCTGTTCAATCAGACGGACAAGCATTTCTGCTTCATCACCGTCAATACCTGCTTCCTTTAAAAGCCCTTTAAAGAACAAGACGTTGCCGATTTCAACCTGAAATTCTTCCAGTCCGGCATTTTTCATGCAGTCAATCACCATGCTGATAATCTCTAAATCGGCATCAATCGAATCATCGCCAATCAGTTCCGCACCGACTGCCGTGCTTTCCTTTAACTTTCCCTGATAATATTTGCTGACATTGACAAAAGTATTGCCCACATAGCAAAGCTTTAACGGACGGTTATCGTCTTCAAAATACTTTGCGGCAGTTCTTGCGATTGCCGGTGTCATATCCGGGCGCAGCACCAGTGTATTTCCATACCGGTCAAAAAACTTAAACATTTCTGTCGATGGAACACTTCCACGTTCTTTATTAAACACATCAAAAAATTCAAACGACGGTGTCTGGATATCGTTATATCCATATAATGCACAGACATCGTGCAGACGGTTCTGTAACACAATCTTTCTGGCACATTCACCGTTATAAATATCTCTTACACCCTCCGGTGTATGCAGTAAATCCTTTTTCATACTATCTCCATTTCTAAGCAACTTGTTGCGAAGAGGCGATGAGAAATTCGCGAAGGCGATTTCTCATCTGCATCATAGATATTTGTTTTTGCTCAGAAACAAATATCTATGTGAACAAGCTTTCATTTATGGCTTGTTCACATTACTCCAATTCCGCTTTAAGCGCTTTTCACTTTATCGTAGTAACGTGATAATTCGTTACAAAAGAATAGTGAGATTATACCCTACTAAACCGCTCTTGTCAATCTCCCTTACGAAAGTTCTCCATGCAAATGTTCTTTATAGATAATATAACAATTCGCATGCTTTTCCTGTGCCATCTGCAATGCCTTTACCAGCTTTCTATGGACAATCCGCATATCCATTCCATTTTCAGGATAACATGCCACACCAAATGAAAATGAAATTTCATATTTAGGGTCAATCAGCCTGTAATTCCATGCAATTCTGCTGCGCAGGGATTCAATAAACGCACGCAGTTTAATATCACTGTTAATATCCTGTACTACCACGCTCATCAGATTCGGCTGCAACGGACATACAATACCGCGGTGTCCCACATGACGGCGTACCGTATCCTGTACAGACTGTAATAAATCCTGTACAAAGCCGCTGCCTTCATTTTTCATGTAATCCTCTATATCATTCACCTGCATCAAAATCAATGTCAGCTTACAGTTCGGATTTAATTTAATCGCACGATTGCAGTAACCATTCATTTCCTCGTAAGATAATACGGTTCTATCCCCGGAATAACGATAGCTGCTAATGGACATCTGCTTTCCGTCTGTCTGTTCTTCTATCCGCTTAATACTGCCAATTGCCGTCTTTGGCCTGTCGCCTGAATAAATCGTTGAACATTTCACCTCAAATAATTCATATGCACCGTTGGTATATTCAAAATTTGCACGGAAGCTGTGCGTAAAAGATTCCTTTGCTGCATGAATATCTGCGCAGATTGCCGTACATTCCGCTACTGATTCCTCTGATATGATGCCATGGGTAATAAAATATTGGACTGCCTGTTCTAACGGCACCTCCAGCAGGTTGTCCACTTCATTGTCATTAAACTGGTTAATCCGAAGCTGTCCGCTGTCATAATCATATGTGCAGAATAATTCATTTTCCAATGCAAGAAAATACCTCACATTTCCCATTGATTCGCGTAGTGCATGATTACTTTCCTTTAATGCATAAATGTCTGAAATTTTTAACTTAAGATATTCTTCCGCCAGCAGGCTGTTTTCCCGCTCTTTTCTGCAGCGCATAATTTCTAACAGCACCCAACGGTATGCATTATCACATCTTCTCATGCGGAGTACCATTTTTTTGTATTCTGACGAATGCAGACTGTTGCTTACATCGATAAAATCATCCAGATCAACCGGATGTATAATATCTACTATGGATGTATACATTGACAGCCCGACTCCGATAAAGCGAAAAACCTGTTCGTCTGCCGTAATAATATTAAATTCCCTGTCAACAATGGCACTACCGTCAATGACTGATACTCTGTAATCAAATTATTTTCCATATGCACTTTTGCCCTTCCCTTTTATCTATTATGTTTTATCTATTCCCAATCTCTCTGTAAAATATCTTTCTGCAACGCTTCCAGATAATGCAGCATTACACCTTTTGACATGTGAATCCGGTATGTTTTGTCAATTTCCTCATATGTAAAGCTTTTTCGTCCGCCTTTTTCACTACGTTCCCAAAATTTAATTATATCACAGTAAGGCAGATAATAATACTCATTCCGTGCCGTATAATGCAGAATAATAAATGCAATGCCCTTTTGCTGTTCAAAATCCGACATAAACGAAATCTGATGAGCATGAATGTTTTGCAGCGGAAAGGTATCCACTGCCGTTTCTTTGGCATCAAAGCAGACCGGTATTCCCTGAATCACACCAATGTAATCGACCGTACTTTTCTTATCAAAATATGCCAGCGTAATATGTCTGGTTTCCCTGTCAATTTTTATCGGCGTAATCGGTGTCGGTATTTTCTGTATCAGCGCAAGATGATTTTTTAAATACGTATCATTTGTAAAATTAATGAGTTCTTCTAGCGCAGAACCTCTAAGTCCTCTTGAATTCCAGGTTGCCATAATCCTTCTCCTTTTAGTACCTCACAAAATCCGCCGGGAACTGCCGTTGTCACCACAAGCTGTTCTTTCGGAAAATCAAGCTGATAGGCATGTAACATCTGATGTCGGATATTGTATTTTTTTCTAAAATACTGATTCCACGCGGCATCTCCATATTTTTCATCGCCTGCAAGCGGGTGTCCCAAGAAACTTAAATGCGCGCGGATCTGATGGCTTCGTCCCGTCAGAAGATTGACCTTTAATAAAGTTGCCTGCTTATTTGCACAGACCGGAATATACTCTGTTTCAATCGGCAGAATATCTTTTTCTTTCTCTTTCGGCGCATTTTGCAGGATTGTCACTTTATTCGTGCGTTCATTTTTATACAGATATCCTTTGACACGGCTGCGTTTTTCTACATTTCCTTTTACAATACACAGATAATACTTATGGAGCGTTCTTTCTTTAAATGCCGCTGTCATCGTCTGTAATCCATATATGCTTTTGCCCGCAACAACGATACCGCTGGTGTTGCGGTCTAAACGGTTGCAGATACCCGGATGAAAGGTGCGCAGCTGTTCTTTAGTCAGCGCACCGCTTTCCAATAAATAGTCACTTATAGCTTCAACCAGGGAATAATCGTCTTTTTTTGCCTTTTGGGAAAGCATGCCCGCCGGTTTGTTAATGATTAAAATGTCATTGTTTTCATATAATACTTCAAGTTTTACTTTTTGTTTCTTTACCTGTCTGCCTGCACTTTCAGACATTTTGCCCGATGTATGCTGTGAACGTTCTGCCGTCCGGGTGTCTGTCCGGATTTTTATATCCGTGTCTGCGTTGGTATCTGTTCCCGCAAATTTTTCATACGTTTCATCGGCAAAAAACATTTGGATAACATCGCCTGCTGCCAGCTTTTCACTGCCCTCTGCTTTTTTGCGGTTCAATGTAATATTTTTTTTTGCGCAGCATTTTGTATAAAAAAACTTTTGGTGGCATTGGGCAGACATTTTACAAGATATTTGTCAAACCGCTGTCCTGCTTCAAGGGGACTGATTGTTATTTCTTTCACATTTTCTCCATTCTACAGGCATTTCCGCCTATAAGCACATATTTTTCATGGCATGGGTAATCCATTCCATTCTGTCCATACTGCGTTTATCGGTATCATCAAAATTAGCGGCAAGTCCCCGCACTCTGTTTAAAAAGGTCTTTTCATCAGTGTAGAGTGTTACGTTTGCCGCCAGTTTTTCATTTTTTAAAAAGTCCCGCAGACTGGTTTCAAAAAGGGTCTTATCCGCCTTTTCTTCCTGTGTGAGCGCGCAGACGGCATTGTCTGTGACAACAACTGCCTGTGTACCAATCGGACTTTTGCTGTTTGAAAAAACGCAGTCGTAACAGCAGGTAAGCGCTCCTGCAGCAGCTTCCACGGCTTCTTTCTGTGCCTGTGTTGCACTTTTATGCGGAAGTAATACAAAGTAGGCGACTGCAAATTTTGCCGCCGGAAGCACCAGTACCGTTGCAATCAGCGTGCAGTAGTTATTGCGCGACTTAAAAACTGCCAACCCTGCAAAAAATACGGCAAATACTACCGCAAATGAAATCAGCATAATGAGCAGGTTCTGATTCTTTTTGCGCTTTAAATATTCAAAAGTTCCTTTTTCCTGTAACTTCATCGTTTTCTTCCTCCTGCTTTCCGCGTGCCGCTTCTGCCGCTTTTTCTGTTATCTGCCGACTTCTGACCGGCTGGACGCTGTCTGGCTGTTCTTGTATTCTGCGTTGTTGTATGCTTACCCTTTTTCTGACTGCCCTGTTTCGGGCTTCCCTGCTTTGAATTTCCCTGATTTGTGCCGCCGGTGTGGTATCCGTTTTTCATCGGACGCGGCGGAATCAGGCAGTGCCTGTCAAATCCGATTAAGTCTTCCCTGTGATTCTTTAGCAGTGCTTCCTTTACCAGCTCGTAATTTTCGGGATTGCGGTACTGGATTAATGCTCTCTGCATTGCTTTTTCATGCGGTGAAACCGGTGTATAGACCTTTTCCATGGTACGCGGGTCAAGTCCCGTGTAATACATACAGGTTGAAAGCGTGGACGGTGTCGGATAAAAGTCCTGCACCTGCTCCGGCATATACCCCAGATCACGGATATACTCTGCCAGTTCAATCGCTTCCTTCATCGTTGAACCCGGATGGGAAGACATCAGGTATGGCACAACAAACTGCTCTTTTCCTGTTTTTTTATTAATCCGCGCATAACGTTTTAAAAAGGCTTCATACACCTTGTTTTCCGGCTTGCCCATATATTTTAAGACATTGTCTGAAATGTGTTCCGGCGCAACTCTTAACTGCCCGCTGATATAATGTTTACACAGCTCGTTCATAAAGGTATCGTCATCATCTGCCATGCAGTAGTCAAAACGGATACCGGAGCGGATAAATACCTTTTTAATGCCCGGCAGTTCCCGGATTTCACGCATCAGCTTTATATAATCTTTATGGTCGACCGTCAGGTTCTTGCAAGGCTTCGGAAATAGACACTGCTTATTCTGGCAGACACCGTGCGTAAGCTGCTTTTTACAGGACGGAAAACGGAAATTTGCCGTCGGTCCGCCGACATCGTAAATGTAACCTTTAAAATCTTCTTCCTGTGTCATCTGCCGTGCTTCTTCTAAAATGGATTCATGCTTCGCACCTGTACAATTCTTCCCTGATGAAAGGTCAGCGCACAGAAGCTGCACCCGCCGAAGCACCCGCGGTTATTTGATATACTGAATTTAATTTCACCGAATGCCGGGATTCCACCGTCTTTTTTATATACCGGATGTTCGTCCCGCATATACGGCAGTGCATAGACATCGTCCATTTCCTGACTGGTCAGCGGCAGTGCGGGCGGATTCTGCACGACATAGAGTTTTTCCTTGCATTTTTCAACAAGCACCTTTGCCGTAAACGGATCGGTATTCGTATACTGTGTATAAAAACTTTCCGCATATTTACGTTTATCGGCACAGATTGTATCGTAATCCGGCAGTTCCACATAATCGTAAAGATTGTCAAGAGATTTGGTCTTGTAAACCGTTCCTTTTATATAAGTAATATCATGAACATCCATTCCGCTGTTTAGTGCATCGGCAATTTCTACGATAGAATGTTCGCCCATGCCGTAGGAGATTAAATCCGCACCCGAATCGACAAGAATGGAGTGTTTCACCTTATCAGACCAGTAATCATAATGGGAAAGCCGGCGCAGGGACGCTTCAATCCCGCCGATGATAATCGGTTCTTTTTTAAAGGTCTGACGGATCAGGTTGCAGTACACCACCGTCGCATAATCCGGTCGTCTGCCCATAACACCGCCCGGTGAAAAAGAATCGGTTTTGCGGTGCTTTTTGGATACTGTGTAGTGGTTGACCATGGAATCCATATTGCCCGCAGATACCAGAAATCCCAGCCGCGGTGCACCAAGCACGGCGATACTGTTTTTGTCTTTCCAGTCCGGCTGTGCAATAATGCCGACTTTATAGCCAAACGCTTCCAGCAGACGGCTGATAATTGCCGGTCCAAAGGAAGAGTGGTCTACATAGGCATCCCCAATAACATAGACAAAGTCACACTGCTCCCAGCCCCTCTTTTTCATATCTTTCTTTGAAATCGGCAGAAAATCTTTAACCATTTTTCTTTATATTCCTCGTTTCCTTTAACATTTGAATTTCCTGCTCTGTGAGCCTGCGGTATGCTCCCGGCGCAAGGCTTTCGTCTAACACAAGCGTTCCCATGGAGAGCCGTTTTAAATACAGCACTTCGCTTCCGACTGCTTCAAACATGCGCTTTACCTGATGAAATTTACCTTCGTGGATCGTGACACGAATCCGGCTGGTGTTCTTTGCTTCATCAAAAGACAGCACTTCAAGCACTGCCGGAAGTGCCGTAAATTCTGTATCTATCACCAGACCTTCTTTAAATTTTACAACCTCTGCCTGTCCGATTTTTCCCATAACTTCCGCAAAATACGTTTTATCGACGTGTTTTTTCGGCGAAAGCAGTTCGTGTGACAATGCACCGTCATTGGTAATCAGCAACAGTCCTTCCGTATCTTTATCCAGCCGTCCCACAGGAAACAAATCTTTTCTGTTTTTTTCTGTAATCAGCTCTGTCACAGTCTTTTCTTTTGTATCCTGTGTTGCAGATACCACGCCCTGCGGTTTATTAAGCATAAAGTATTCATACGTGTGGTATCCTACCGGTTTATCATCGTATAAAACGGTATCCGTTTCCGTATCAATTTTTTGTTCAGGACTTTTTACCACTGCTTCATTGACACGGACACGCCCTTTGCGGATATATTCTTTTACCGCACTGCGTGTCCCAATCTGCATATCCGCAAGATACTTGTCCAGTCTTATTTTTGCCATAGTTTCCTCTTTTTTCTATGCATGCCTACTGCCAACGCCAGCCTGCCAGATATTTATTCTTTAATGCCCCCTTGCTGTACTTGCCCCAGCCTAACGGATAACCGTCTACGCAGAACAGATTCCAGCCATCCTGATAATCATTCTCATTTTCAAAATCCAGTGTTTCGCCTTTTAAATATTTCACCACGCGCTCATCTGAAGCCGGGAGATTGATAATCTTATCGTATTCGGACATCTGTAATGCCATGGCTAATGCCTGGCTCGGCTCAAAACGGTTTTTCTTCATTTCACCGAGCAGCAGTCCGTTTCTCATAATCCGGAGTCCGCCCTCCTGCGGCATTTCAGGCGATACCTGATAAACCTTGCTGTCGCGGATAAAAATGTCCTGCTTTTGTACCGGAAATGTTACATGGCTTAAAAATTCCAACAGTTCTTCCGGCAGTTTTTCCGTTGACGGTTTTCTTTTCGCATGATAGTTTTCCGGTGCATCTGTATCTTTTTCAAGCAGTGCAAGAAAATGTCCTTCTCCCTGCATTTTGTGAGGGAAAATGCGGACACATTTTTCAATCTGCATTGCCGTATCTTCTTCATTTTCAATGATACCCGGACAAAAGCCCTCATATGACGGAATCGGTATCAAATGCATTTCCGGGCGTTCCCTTAACAGATGACGGATGGTTTCTTCATCCTCCAGCTTAGAAAATGTACAGGTAGAATAGAGCATTTTGCCGCCCGGCTTTAACATATCCGCGCCGGAAAGGACAATATCCCGTTGTATTTTACTGTAAAATTCCGGACCGTTCTTTTCCCAGCTTTTAATCAGCTTGTTATCCTTGCGGAACATGCCTTCGCCGGAACACGGCGCATCAATTAATACTTTGTCAAAAAAGCCTGTAAAACGGTCTGCAATTTTTTTCGGATCTTCGCTTAATACACACAGGTTCGGGATTCCGAATACTTCGACATTTTTTAGCAGTGCCTTGGCTCGTGAATTGCTGATGTCATTAGTAATTAAAAGTCCGGTGCGGTCAAGCTTTGCACCCAGCTCCGTTGATTTTCCGCCCGGTGCGGCGCACATATCAAAAACAACATCACCGTCTTCTACCGGCAGTACATTTGCCGGTGTCATTGCGGATGGCTCCTGAATGTAATACAGTCCTGCAAAATAATACGGGTGCTTTGCAGGCTTGTCTTCCTCATGAAAATAGAATCCATTCTCTATCCAGGGTATAGGCTCCAATTCAAACGGAGAAATTTTCAAAAAATCCTCCACGGATATTTTTAATGTATTAATACGGAGTCCGTAAAGGCGTTTTTCCTCAAAACTTGCAAGATAATCTTCATAGTCTTCCTTGAGCAGTTCCTTCATGGCATCCAGATAATTCTGCGGTAAATTAATTGTTTTTTTCATGTTCTTTGCTTCCTTTAATGCTTCTTTAATTTCATGATGTATCTTTTTTTTAAGTTGCCTGCGCGCGGTAACCCTCAGCAATAATGTCTAACTGCCGGTTAAAGCGTTCCAGTTTGCTGATGTCGCCTTCCTGATAAATCTCATAAAATTCATCCTGAATCTGTATAATCTCACGCTTATTTGCCACCTTATACAGGTTCTGAATATTTCCCAGAATATCCGATACAATATTAGCTTTCACCATATAGAAATTCTGCGCGTCGATAATTTCATCATGGATAGAAGACATTTCATTGTCCAGCGTAATCAGGGCATTGGCAGCTGATGTCAGTCTTGCCCGTACATGTTCCGGGATATTACCCTTATATTTATATTGAAGGGAGTGTTCGATAATCGCCCAGAAATTCATACCCAGTGTACGAATCTGAATCTCGACCGGGATTTCTTTCGTCCCGCGAATGGTTTCCACCTTATATAATACAATGATATGATAACTGCGGTATCCGCTTTTCTTGCGATGCGTAATATAGTCTTTCTCACTTTTAACCTGCATATCACTGCGTTCACGGATAAGACCTGCAACTGTATAAATATCTTCTGTAAACTGGCAGATTAAGCGGATTCCGGCAATATCTTCAAGCTGGGTTTCGATTTTATCCATGTCGATGCCTTTTTCTGTGCCTTATCAATAATACTGGAAATACTCTTTACACGTCCAAGCACCTGTTCAATCGGCGAATAGCCGTTCATCTGCTGATATTCTTTTACAATATGATTAAATTTGACTTTTAATTCTTCAACCGCCAAATCATAGGGGGTCAGAATTTCCTTCCACATCTGCAATTCCATAATATTTTCAACTCCACTTTCTTGCGGTTTTGCCCTGCTCTGTCGGGCGATTCACCTCGCTCTCGCACTCACGAATCCGCGCTGTCGCGCTCCTCGCCCTGCTTCGCATGGCGATTCGTTCGTTAATGGCACAGGAAAAGTAAATGTCTGCTTCGCAGCCGCTTCCTTTTCCTTTGCGCTCATTATATCATACCCCGTACTGATAATACAGCACTTTATTTTCAATTGTTTTCAGTAAATAGCAGGGGTTCACTGCCAGTTCCGTGCCGTTTTCGTCTGTTACATAGATACCAAAATGCAGGTGGACGTCAAACTTTCCTTTGGTCCCCTCAACCTTACTGTACCCGGTATTACCCATAAATCCCAGCAACTGTCCTGCCGTAACTGTATCTCCGACAGACAGCGGCGCATATGAATCCAGATGGGCATAATAGTAATAAATACCATTTTCCGACGTAATACCGATTCTCCAGCCGCCAAGTTCCAGCCAGCCGATATTGGTCACTGTCCCTGCCGTGGCAGAAAGCACCGGATAAATGCCCGGCGTATTGTTCTGTGCCATAATATCCGTTCCTTCATGCCTGCGTTCTCCGCCATAGGTACGCTCCAGTCCCCATGAATCACAGTATTCTACCCACATCTGTTCATTTCCTTTAGATACCGGTACAGGAAAGCACTGCATATCCGCAACAAGCCCCGCATACAGACTGCTCATCTTATAAAATTCTTCCGGATAATGGCGCACCAGACGGTTGCGCAGTGCCACCGCCTGTTTGTGTGTCAGGCTCTGTGCTGTCTGCACATCTGCCGTCCAGTTTTCCGCCGCCATCAATGTACAAAGATATTCGCCCACCGGCAGATTACATTCATCCGCATATTGGGCAATTTCTTCTGCCGTCAGTTCAATCCGCATGGCGCGCAGGTTATCGTTTTGCAGTGTCAAAGCTTCCCGTTTCAGCGGCAGCCTGCCTTCTGTTAAAGAAGCTGTACAAATGCAGATAAAAACAACCAGTGCCGCCAAAAGCACATATGCCCGGCTCTTTTTCACACACACCTCACGTTTTACGGTAACCCCTGATTTGTTATATCTTTATGATTCAGATTCATAAATTATGTCCGCAGGCAATATATGTAATATCAGCAGAATTGTGGAAGTACGCAGTACGGAACAATTCGCAGGCATTATAATTGCACCACTATAACGCAAAAAAGGATTCGTGTGGAATTTATGAAAAAATGGAATCTAAAATTCAATCAAATACTTGTTTTAAGTGCTTTTGCCGCTGTTATTGCGTTTCCACGCATTTCATTTAACGGCGTTTTGTCCGGTTTAAAGCTTTGGGGGGAGGTCATTCTTCCAGGACTGTTCCCCGCCATGATCCTGACTTCCTGTATTTTATACCTTTTTCCGCTAAAACCAGGACTATCTTATCTTTACGTCTGCGTAACCGGTCTGCTGTGCGGTTTCCCTGTCGGTGCATTTTTATGCAGTAAGCTGCATGAAGCCAACCCCGGTGAAACACTGTGCGAATGTCTGATGCCGTTTTGCAACCTTTCAAGTCCGTCATTTGTTATCAATTACATTCTTTTTTCTTCTTTAAACGAAAATATATCTGCCTTTTTAGTGCTGCTGTGCATTTATCTGCCTGCTCTGGAATGTATTGTTATCACTTTAGTCCTGCACCGCACACAAATGCGGACACCGCTTACTCTGACAGCTGAATCTAATCCGCCCACCTTCTCACAGCTTTTAGACGATTCTATCTGGAGTGCGGTTGTCAGCATATTAAAACTGGGCGGCTATATCATCGTTTTTTCATGTCTGTCTGCGTATATCTGTCTGCTGCCTATTAAAAATATCTATATCACAGGAATTTTATGCGGCATTACAGAAATTACAAACGGCATCTATCTTATCAGCCGCTTTCCTGTCCCGCTTTTTTATCAGACGATATTAATCCTTGCAGTCAATGCCTTCGGCGGCTTTTCCACGGTTATGCAGACAGCAGGCATAACAAAAAGAAGCAGCTTTGGCATAAAAAAATACATATGCGGCAAACTGCTTCTTACGGTTCTTACCTGTCTTCATTGTATTGTACTGCTTTAAAAACCATTTTTAAATATCATCATCTAAAAGGTCGTCATTTTCTTCATATACCACATCTTCAGAATCATCCTCCACGGCTTCGGCCTGCTCTGCTGTTTCCTGCTGTGGTTCTTCATCTTCAACAACCAGCTCCTTGCGGTTGTTGGTGACAACCGTCAGAACATTTTCAAGACCAGTCATTAAGGACGTATACTTTTCCTTATTATCCTTAATCGAATGTTCGATAATGTACTGTAACTTTCCAAGCATGTCATCTGTATACTGTACTGCTCCAATACGGATGTTATTAGCATCCTCCGTTGCAGAATCCAGAATGCGCTGTGCCTGCGCAGTTGCCTGCTCAATCAGCTGGTTTGCCTGTGCATATGCCCGCTGCATAATCTCATGTTCATTGATTAATTCTTCCGTCTGTATCTGTGCAGCATTCAGAATTGACTCTGCCTGCTCTTTTGCATCTGAAATAATCGCATCTTTGTTATTTAAAATTTTCTGGTACTTCTTAATCTCATCCGGTGTCTTTAAACGAAGCTCAGACAACATATCCTCTAACTGATCCTTGTCGACAATAATCTTATTGTTGGAAAAAGGCTGGTACTTACAGTTATCGATATATGCTTCTATATCGCTGATTAATTGTTCAATTCTACTCATAGCAGTTCTACCTCTTTATGTAATTTGTTTTATTGCTGTGTAATGCCATATTTTTCATAAACTCTGCCAATTACCTGCTGCGGAACAAATTTACTGATATCTCCCCCATACATTGCCATTTCTTTTACCATGCTTGAACTCAGATAAGCATACTTCAGACTTGTATTTAAAAAGATGGTATCTACATCGGGATTCGCCACCCGGTTTGTCTGCGACATCGCCAGTTCATATTCAAAATCCGTCACTGCACGCAGCCCTCTGATAATCGTCTGCACCTGATGTTCTTTTGCAAAATCAACAAGCAGCCCACGAAAACTTAAAATTTCGACATTGTCTATATCCTTAGTTACATCTTTTAACATATTAACACGTTCATCTACTGAAAACAACGGTGTTTTTGTATTATTATTTAATACACCGACAATTAAATGATCCACCAGGCGGGATGAACGGCGGATAATATCCAGATGTCCCAATGTAACCGGGTCAAAACTGCCCGGATAGATTGCATTCTTCATTATTATCACTTTCCTTCCTTTTTCAGGAATACATGTTTATTCGTCTTATACGTTTTTGTCTTTGTAATGGTATAGCCCAAATCCTGCACATACGACAAATCCGTATCCAGTTTTTCTTCTATAATAATCGTCGTATATCCGTCAATGATACTGCCTGCAGCAAGCGCTTCCAATACCCCGCGCTCATAATCCTTTGCATATGGCGGATCCATATATACAATATCAAACACTTCCTGTCCCGACAGTCTTACAATTGCCGCCGCAACATCCTGTTCCATTAAAACTGCCTGTGAATCCAGCTTTGTAAATGCGAGATTTTCACGGATACAGGCACACGCTGCTTTGGAATTTTCAACCAGCACGGCTTCTTTTGCCCCACGCTTAACGCTTCAATAGCAATCGCCCCGCTCCCCGCATATAAATCCAGAAAGCGGCAGCCCGGTATTTCCGACTGTATCATATTAAACAGGGTTTCTTTTATCCTGTCTGTTGTCGGGCGGGTATCCATGCCCTCCAGTGTCTTTAACGGAAGACTTCTTGCACTGCCTGCAATTACTCTCATTCTGACCATTCTCCTGTTTCCATTTTTTTATCGCGGAGCATTAATTCTTTGACTGCTTCCGCCGGTTTTTTATCTTCAAATAAAACTTTGTTGACCTGCTCTACAATCGGCATTTCAACATTGTATTTTTGTGCCAGTGCAAATGCTGCCTTTGCAGAAAATACACCTTCTACAACCATCTGCACTTCTTCCATGGCTTCATCCTTGGTCTTACCCTGTCCAATCAGGATACCGGCACGTCTGTTGCGGCTGTGCATACTGGCACAGGTAACAATCAAATCACCAATACCTGAAAGTCCGCTGAATGTAGACGGATTGGCACCCATAGCCGTTCCCAGTCTTGAAATCTCGGCAATCCCTCTTGTAATCAGTGCCGCCTTTGTATTATCACCATACCCCAATCCGTCTGCGATACCTGCTGCCAGCGCAATGACATTTTTTTAATGCACCGCCGATACAGATTCCCCAGCATATCCGGACTGATATATACACGGAAAACATCGCTCATAAAAATATTCTGTAAATATTCTGCATCTTTTCTCTTATGTGTACCAATGACACAGGTCGTCGGAATCAGACGTCCCACTTCTTCTGCGTGGCTTGGTCCTGAAAGCACAGCAACCGTTGCCGCCGGAATTTCTTCCTCTACCACCTGACACAGTGTCATTAATGTGCTTTCTTCGATTCCCTTTCCGACATTGACAACATACTGTCCTTCTTTTACAAACGGTGCAAATAACTTTGCAGTGGAACGTGTATAAGGCGAAGCGACTGCAAGTACAATGACATCTGCACCATTTACTGCATATTCCGTATCTGCCGTCATTTCAATCTTTTCGGGAATATGCACACCCGGAAGACATTTTTTATTTTCACGCTCTTTATCAAGCACTTTGATTTCTTCAGGAAAAACAGACCAGACTTTTACATCATGTCCGTTATTATTTAAAAGAATTGCAAGTCCGAGTCCCCAGCTTCCTGCACCCATCACACTTACCTTTGCCATTTTGTTCTCCCTTCTTAAGCCTTATGTCCAATCTTTCTTTCAGTTCCGTGCATCAGTCGTCCGATATTGCCGCGGTGTCTGATGTAAGCCAGCACCGTAAGGCAGATTAAAATACCGTATGCTTCCAGTTTTGCACTGCCTGTAAGCGGAAGCCATCCTGCCGCACCGAACGCTAAAAATTCAATGAGAAATAATGTAATAAACACCAGTGAACCCAATGATACATACTTAGAAATCAGCGTTACCGATGCAAAAGTAATCAGTCCGAATACCGCAAATACCCAGCAGTGCTTCGGAAACAGCAGCAGGGAAAGCGCCACTCCCGAAGTTGCCGCAATTCCCTTTCCACCTTTAAACTTTAAATATACCGGAAAATTGTGTCCCAGTACAACACCAAAACCACTGTATAAAAACAGCAGCATTTCAATATCACTGTTTCTGCCAAACAGGAAATGAACTGCGAGTGCAGCAAAAACAGCCTTAAAAGTATCTAAAAGATACGTGATAATGCCCGCTTTCTTTCCCAGTGTACGCATAACATTGGTTGTTCCCGCATTGCCGCTTCCGTATTCCCTGATGTCAATATGGTTAAACTTGCCATACCAGTATCCGGTCTGGAAAATATTGCCAAAAAGGTACCCGATTACAAGACAAATGATTCGTTCCATTTTTTATTCTTTCTCCTTACGTTCCCGGTTGATAAACCGCAGTGCCGTACCGCGGAATCCAAATGCTTCCCGGATTTTATTTTCAATATAGCGTGTGTATGAAAATGTGTCAGTTCTTTATCGTTGACAAACATCACAAACGTCGGCGGTTTTACCGCAACCTGTGTCATATAGTAAATGCGCAGGCGCTTGCCCTTGTCTGACGGCGGCTGCTGCATGGCAACGGCTTCTGTTAAAATTTCATTCAACACACCTGTTGGAATACGCATCGTCTGGCTTTCAATCACCATATCAATCATGTCATAAATTTTATTCAGACGCTGTCCGGTCTTTGCCGATACAAACAGCAGTTCCGCATACGGCATAAAGGAAAGCGTATCTTTAATCTTCTGCGTATGCTCATAAATCGTCTTGTCATTCTTTTCAATGGCATCCCATTTATTCACCGCAATAATCATGCCTTTTCCGCGCTCATGTGCAATACCGGCAATCTTGGCATCCTGCTCCGTAACACCTTCTGTCGCATCTATGACAAGAATCACCACATCCGCTCTTTCCACCGCAGCAACGGTACGGATAATACTGTAACGTTCCAGTTCTTCCTTAATTTTGCTCTTACGGCGGAGTCCGCAGTATCGATAAAGACATACTCCCTGCCGTTATAAACAACCGGCGTATCAATGGCATCTCTTGTTGTTCCTGCAATATCCGAAACAATCACGCGCTGTTCGCCGACCATCTTATTAATAATAGATGATTTTCCAACGTTTGGTTTACCGACAATTGCAATCTTTGGACGATCATCTTCTCCATCTTCCTGCGTATCCTCCGGAAAATGCTTAACAATCTCGTCTAACATTTCGCCAATACCTAACTTTCCGACTGCAGAAATCGGAATCGGGTCACCGATACCTAAGTTATAAAATTCATAAACGTCCGGCATCAGCTTTTCAAAGTTGTCCACTTTGTTGACAACCAGCACAACCGGCTTGTGGGAACGGCGCAGCATATCCGCCACCTTGGCATCCGCATCGACAAGCCCCTGTCTTACATCTGTAATAAAGATAATGACATCTGCCGTATCAATGGCAATCTGTGCCTGCTCTCTCATCTGCGCAAGAATAATATCTTTGGTTTCCGGTTCGATACCACCCGTATCAATCAGGGTGAAATTCTTATCCAGCCATGAAACCTCTGCATAAATTCTATCCCTTGTAACACCGGGTGTATCTTTTACAATTGAAATCTGCTGTCCGGCAAGATGATTGAAAAGCGTAGACTTTCCGACATTCGGTCTGCCGACAACCGCAACGATTGGTTTACTCATATATAAATCTCCATTTCTTCCTAATGCATAGTTAAATATATAATATCAGTTTCATTGCTTTTTGTAAAGTTATATGCTATCATTCATGAGGGAAAACACTGAAAATATACTACTGAACTACATTTTTTACTACATTACAGAGTAACCCACTTGAAACATTTGTTAAAATTTTATCGGAAAGGCACTGCCTTTCTTATGGCTTTCTGTCTGATGGCACTGCTCTTTTCATTTTCATGCTCGGCAGCAGAAAATACCACAACATACCGTTTTTCGGATATTAATCTGGAAGTACAGGTTCCGTCCGAGCTGATTGGTTTTACCCGCTCTGTCACTTCCAACAACGCTTATCTGGATTTAATCGGTACGGATGACGTTGAAGAACTGCGTTCTTTAATGGTCGTCAACCACGTTTACTTAGAAGCCGTTCCACAGGATGTACGCTATGAACTGATTATCAGCGGCAAAGAAGCAGGAAGTGCATCAGCCGACTTTACGGAACTTTCCGATACGGATCTGGACAGCCTTTTTAATGAATATCTGCAGAAAAGTGATGCCATAGACAATGAGAGCGTCACCGAAAATATTACAGCTTCCGCGATTGAACATGTAAACGGTATCCCTTACTTTGTCACCAGTGTAAAGTCCGTTGCCAACAATCAGGTCACAGTCTACATGAAGAAGTATTACACCGTAATGCAGGGCAATGCCATCTCTTTCTTTATCCAGTCCAACGGTGAAGAAATTGACAGCGCAACCGCACAGCTTTTAACGGACGTAGTCACTTCAGCACAGTATAAAACGATTCATAAATCAATTTAGAAAATGCATTTTTTACGGAAATTCTTGCTTCTGTTGTTACGCTTGCCGTACCGATTTTACTGCTTGCACTGATTGTATATTTGGTAGAAAAAAGTAAGAAAAAGACAAAAAAGCAGATTGAAGCCGATGAAAAACGTCTACGTGCCGAATACGCAAGGCAGGAAGCCGAAGCTGCTAAAAAAGTACAGGAAGCCTCCGGCGAAACAGAAGTATCTGAAACAGGAATATCTAAAAATGAAACATCCGGCGGACAAAATGGCAACAATTACCAGTAAGTTAAACTAAAAAACTGTGAAACCACAAAGCCTTTGCTTTTAAAGACTATCGGTTTCACAGTTTTATTTTATCTTATCTATTATTCATAAGCTTATATTGCGCTATTCCACCGGCAGACACTCCGGATGTTCCAGCCGGTGAATCTCCTCACGGATTTCCTGCATATGCACATCAGTATTGTAAATCGTATCCGCACAGACCGTCAGTTCGTTGACGATTTCCGGCATTTCCTCATTACCAAACTGCTTATAATGCATCTGATGCTCCAGACTTGCCCAGAAATTCATGGCTATCGTACGAATCTGCACTTCCACCTTCATGTACTCCTTACCGGAAGAAAGATAAATCGGAATAATAACTACATAGTGAAGGCTTCTATATCCGTTTGGCTTCGGATTCTTAATATAATCCTTCACCTCCATCACTTCAACGTCATCCTGTGAAATCAGCATATTGGCTACTGCATAAATGTCACTGATAAACGGGCATACCACACGTACTCCGGCAACATCATTTAAATTGTTGACGATAGACTGGATGGATACCTCAAAACCTTTTCTTTGCATTTTATCAAAAATACTCGCCGGGCTTTTTACTCTTGTCCGGATACTGTCAATCGGATTGCGCTGGTTTTTCGTTTTAAACTCGTCATTTAAGATTTCCAGTTTTGTCTGGATTTCCCGTATTGCACACCGGTACATCATCATCAGTTCCTGAAACCGTGCATTGGTTTCCATCGTTTTTCTAAAGTCCTCTTTATTAACCAGTAATGATTGTGCTAAATTGTTATCATCTATCATGTCCTACTCCTTTATGTACATCATTCCGCATAAAATACCACGTCTGCCTTTTGTTGCCCTGTGTGAAAACAACAGGTCTGAATTACAGCAGGTACAGACATCTGCCACCGCAATATGCTCCGGGTGGATTCCTACATGAATCAGGTTATAATAATTGGCAAGCTGTAAATCCAGCTGATATTTTCCTACACTTTTCCCCGGTGTTACAATATGCTCTGCTTCCTGTGGCAGATACTTTTTCTGAAACTGTACTGCAACATCTTCACTTACTTCATAACAGCCCCTGCAGATTCCCGGTCCGATAACCGCTTTAATATATGCAGGATTGGCATTGTATTCTCTTATGAGGGCATCAACTGTTACCTGTGCGATATTTCCCACCGTTCCTCTCCAGCCCGAATGGGACAATCCGATACATTGATCGCGGCTGTCCGCAAAAAAAAGAGGAATACAGTCGGCATACGAAGTAACCAGACAGATTCCCGGCACATTTGTCACCAGTCCGTCTATATTGTCAAAATCACGCTCCCGTACAATTCCCATTCCTTTGTGGTGTTCTTCTATTTTTAAGACATTGGTTGTATGTGTCTGCTTACTGTATACCATCTTTTCCGGTACAGTATGAAGCGCAGCCGCCATTCTTCTGAAATTTTCCGACACATTTTCCGGATCATCCTCGAGATTAAAAGTCAGATTCATGCTTTCGTAAATACCGGTGCTGACACCGCCTTTTCGTGTTGAAAATCCATGTTCAATAAAAGACTCCGATTCCAGCATCGGAAACCTTAAATACGGCACACCGTTTTCTGCCGTAACACTTCTGACCGTATCCATATATGCCGGGCGTTCCTGCTCCTGCATATACGCATAAACTGCATCCGTGTCTGTTTTATTCCATGTCAGTGATTCCATTCTATTTCTCCATTTTAAATTTTAAAAACGCATCCTCAATATGCGTAATCTCCCCATCATCAATTCCTATTACATCAAAACGGCAATCTGCCCCTGCAAACGCTGTATTCTGTGCGTGTTTTGCAAGATAGACGTCCGCTGTCCTGCGGATTTTCTTCTGCTTTGCAGGTGTCACCGCTTCTAAGGCATAACCATACTGTGTGTTTCTACGGTATTTCACCTCTATAAAAACAAGCGTTTTCCGCTGTGCCGCAATAATATCAATCTCACCGCAGGCACAGGTGAAATTGACATCTACGATAAAATAACCTTTGTCCTTTAAATACCGGCACACCTTCTGTTCCCATTCTTTTCCCCGCTGTCGTGTGTTCATTATTTTTCCTGTCTTTTTCACTTTGCTTCTTAATCTATCCATATCATCTACAAAGACCAGAATCTCGGCAACCACGCTGTATAATTCCGGCGGTATCATATCTCCGATTTCCAGCTTGGAGAGCGTATTGGCAAGCTTACTGTCTTCATACACCGGCACATCCGCTTCCTTGGCACGCTCAATAATCTTTTCCGCCAGAACACCTTTTCCCGATGCAATAATTTTCGGTGCTTCTTCTCCGGGAACGTATTCAAGTGCCACAGAAACCTTCCGCTTCTGCTCTCCTGTATCCTTTTTATTTGTCATATTTGTACACTCCCATTATAATCCACTGCTTTTCATTGTGCAAATGAACAATCTATAAACTTATGCTTTGATATCGAAAATATATTGGGACGTTGGTGCGCCTCCTGTCTGATTTTGCAGAAAATCTTTTTCAAAATCAAAATTTTCCTGTGGCTGTGTCAGTTTCATCTCAAAATGTGCCGTGTAACCAAGCGCTTCCAGACGGGCATTAAGCCGGTCAATATGATCATACACAAAATCCAGTGTTTCCGAATCCTCCAGACAGAAATTCGTTGTGACATTTTTGCCTGCCAGTTTCACATACACATCGACAGGACCTAAATGTTCCATATCCAGATGTAGGAGGGCGCTCACATTTTCGGGATTATTGTGAAGTGTTTTTTTATTTGTAAATACGTATAACTCTCCATTTCCGGTGCCTTCTGAAAAGCGCACCGGCATCTGGAAATACGTCATATTGCGGTTTAAGTCATTCATAAATCAATATTGCTTTTGATTTCGTTTAAATTGGCAGATAACGTTGAGCCTCTGCTGCCTTCTGCGTTTCCTTTGAAACGGCTTCCAGTGAGGAGCGCACCCGCTTATAAAATCCCTTGATGCTTTCTTCGCTGTCTGCCATCTGTGGTTTTAAATACAGTGTTTCTTCAATCTGCCCCTTCAGCAGCTGTCCAAGTTCTTTAGAAGCCAGTAACTGTGTCAGTTTTTTCTCTGTCTGTCCGGCAGCCTGCGTATCATCCGGTGTATTCTTTGTCCCTGCAATCAAATCCGCCAGCTGTGACAATGTTTCTTTTACGGTGGCATTTCCTTCTGTAATCTGTTCTGCCAGCGCCTGTGCCTGTCCGCCCTGCGGTGTATCATTAAAGGTTTCCGTGATTTTTTGTGCAAGCCCTTCCCGCACCGCATCCTGCGGCATTGTTTCCGAAAGACCTGCCTGCATTTCCTGCGGAAGTCCATCATACAGCGCCGCAGTCACATTTTTTAAAAATGTCCCTGCCTGCACCGGATCCTGACCGGTAAGCTGTGTAAGTGTATCTGACAGAGCGGACGGCAGACCGTCTAATTGACCTGCCATATTGCGCTCGTAATGCGTATAAGCTTCATATTGTTCGATATTTTCCTGCGTAACGGGAATATTAAGTTTCACAAGATTTGCCATGGTATCCAGACTGGCATTTGGGAATTTCAGGTTGTTTTTTACCATTTCATTTAACATTGCGGCATCAATAGACATATTCCGTGCCAGCAGTTCCTGCACAATCGCCATATTGCTTTCATTAGCAGAAAGTCCGGCCGCTTCAAGTGCCTTCTGTACCAGCACCATCTGCTGCGCATCCCCGAAAAGCGGTTTTAATGCAACAAAATTACCTTTATTTTCCTGCACCTGAAAGGTCATGCTCTGCCCTAACTGCACCTGTGCCCCCTGTGCAAGACGTGCAAAAAGATTCTCACCGTTTGGCAGGCTGAGAATAACCTGATTGTCCTTCATGCTGTTTACAACACCGGTAACCGTATCTCCTGCCAGCAAAGATGCCAGATACTTTGCATTGATAGTATTTACCTGCGCAGTCTGCTCTGTCTGTCCTGCATTTTCCGCCGCCGCACTCTCTGTTGATGCACTTTCGGAACTTTTTGTACCTGAAACCATCTGCTGTAAAAAACCTGAAATGTGAAATGCCATATCATTATACCCTTTCAGTATTTAATATATTTTTTAAAAATGTTTTCCGGTGAATCGGACAGGCACCATACTCTAAAAGCGCCTGTGTATGCTGTTTCGTTCCATATCCTTTATGTTTTGCAAATCCATACTGCGGATATTCTTTATCATACTCCGCCATCATTCTGTCCCTTGTCACCTTTGCCATAATACTGGCAGCACCGATTGTAAGGCTCTTTGCATCACCTTTGATAATCGGCACCTGTGCAATCTCCACGCCCGGAATGGTTACAGCATCGTTTAATAATATATCGGGCTGTACACTCAGTTTCTGAATACCTGCCGCATGGCCTTCATGACGTTCCTGCAAACATGT
>ENA-OQIO01000220-OQIO01000220.1-human-gut-metagenome-genome-assembly--contig:-NODE-220-length-30093-cov-4.363679_pt1 | contig 30093 bp, 35 predicted proteins | sample MGYA00242573_ERZ504737 | MGnify/ENA primary metagenome ERZ504737 (study PRJEB26092, sample SAMD00036203) | human gut metagenome | host: Homo sapiens | study: EMG produced TPA metagenomics assembly of...
GCCGGATACCCTGACCGGCACCGTGCGTACTATCTGCGGCAGTGGTCAGCCCCCGGCACACCCACCGGCGGGCAACCGCCCTGTGTGACCGCAGCGGCAAGGAGATCCTGACCTTTGACCGTGCCTACGATGCTGTCCTGACCGGCAGCCTGCTGGTCCTGACCGCACCGGAACAGATGGCCTATGCCCCTACAACAACCACGCCGCAGGCGATTGCCGGGTGATCGACCTTGCCACGGGTGAGGAGCTGGCTGTGCCAGAAAACGCCTACGGATGCAGCATAGCAGGCAGCTATCTGGCCTTTGAAGTCTGCAATGTCCCGGCAGACTATGTGCAGGAAAACGAATGGGGCGATGATCTGCCCCTCTACTGCGCCGTGCAGGTGCAGGATCGGCAGGGCGAGGTGGTCTATCAGGCAGAGCTGTCTGCCCTTTCCAACTTCTACGCCAGCAGCAGCGACAGCTCTGCCCCCACCGACTGGCTGGTGGTGAGCCACTACAACGAGGATGGCACGACGGGTGCCGACAGCCTGTACAACCCCACCACCGGCGAGGAGCTGACCGGTTACCAGCAGTACACCGGTGCAGGCACGGTCAGCCTGTACAACAACGACAGATACCAGCTGGTGGATCTGGTCAGCACGGAGCAAAGCGCCGTGCTCTGCGAGTATGACCAGCCCATCCGGTATTATGTGCCCGGCGCGGCAGTCACGGAGCCAGATGCCTCCACCCCCGAAATGGCGGGGCGGTATCTGTTCCACGACCTGCTCACCGGCGAGGAGAAGGATCTCTACGATGCCAATACGGATGATGCCACGTTGGCCATCTATGCCGTAGACGGCACCGTGCGGGTGTTCGACCTGCAGACCGGTGTTCTGCTGACCGATACCACCATCGACCCGGTGGAAAATCAGGTGCGTACCCATATTTCCCCCGAGGGGAACGGCTGGGCCTGGATCGAGCAGGATGACAATGACAGCTACGACGCAACGGCCATCCACATCTGCGGGCCGGACGGCATCCACAAAACCCTCGACCCGGCCAAGCTGAATGAGACCTACAACTACTACTCGCCCCTGCTCTCCACTGAGGACGGCATCTACTTCTACGGCTGCTACAACGGCCCCGGCAGCAGCTGGCTCTACGATGTTCTGGACAGCGACGGCAATGTGGTGGTAAGCGGTCTGCGCACTTGTGCCGGGTACTACGCCAACAGCGTCAATGGCCTGCCCGAGGGCGTGTTCGCTGCCGTCAAGGGCTTTGAGAGCGGCTGGATGGACCTGACCGGCCAGTGGCTCTACGCCGAGAGCATCTTCGCTTCCAGCAACGATGAAATGGACAACGGTTTCTTCTAAGGAGGTTTTTCCATGCGTACTGTCAAAATTTCCCGCCGCGCGTTCCTGACCGGTCTGGGTCTGGCATCCACCGCCGCCCTGCTCTCCGCCTGCAACACCGTGCCTGCCTCCTCTGATTCGGGGGCGGCACCGTCTCAGCCGGATTCTGAGGCCCCTGCCTCTTCTGCCGCCAGTGAAATGCCCGCACAGCCCATCCTGAGCGTGGATGAATTCCCCATTACGGATGGCAGCACGGCCTGCATCCCACTGATCGCGCAGATCATGGCCGACACCACCGGGCTGGATCTGGAGACCGCCCGGAGCGCCGTGACCACCAACACCACGGCCCAGGCCTGGCGCAACCTGCCTGTACGGCAACAATTACGGCGATTCGGTCAAGCTTATCATCGCCTACGAGGCCCCGGAATCCGTCAAGGAGGAGCTGAAGGCTGACGGTGACCCGCTGGAGCAGAAGGCCATTGGCCGGGACGCGCTGGTGTTCATCGTCAACGAGGACAACCCCGTGCAGAGCCTGACCCTGCAGCAGCTCAAGGACATCTACGCCGGAACGATCACCAACTGGAAAGATGTGGGCGCAAGGATCAGGAGATCATTGCCTTCCAGCGGCGGGCGGACTCCGGCAGCCAGACCCTGTTCCAGAAGCTATTGATCCAGGACGGCCCGCTGATGGAGGCCCCCACCGAGCTGGCCCCCACCGCCATGGGTGAGCTGGTGGACAGCATTGCAGAGTATAACAACTCCGCCAACGCCATCGGTTTCTCGGTCTACTACTACATCGACCAGATGTACTCCAAGCCCGGTCTGCGGCTGCTGGCCGTGGATGGCGTGACCCCTTCCAACGAGACGATCGCCGACCAGAGCTACCCGCTATGCAACGAATTCTATGCCGCCATCCTGCAGGATTCCGCTGCCGACAGCCCGGAACGCAGAATCTACGAATGGCTCTCCACCGATGCAGGCCGTTCCTGCATTGAGCACTCCGGCTATGTAGCCGTCCAGTAATTCCCAGAAAATTCGGCACATTTCATTGACTTTGCTCAAATCCTTTGCTAGACTTAAGAAAAGTTTGTCAGCTTTTTTCGTTTCACGATCTTGAGCAAAGGAGATGCCGCATCATGTCCCATCCTTCCGACACCCCGCACTCCGCCCATGTTGAGAGCCGCAGCCGCAAGGCACTGCGCAGCTACATCATTCAGGCCGCCACCCTGCTGGAGATCGTGCTGTCCGGGTTGGTGCTCATCGGCCTGCTGCTCAGCTTCATCCCCCTGCTCAAATGGATGCCGGGCCTGCTGTTTGATGGCAACGATGTAGAGATCCGCGGCTTCCTTGAGCGGGCGCTGGACATTGTCATCGGCGTGGAATTCATCAAGATGCTGGCCAAGCACAGCCCCGGCAGCAGCCTGGAAGTGCTGCTCTACGCCATTGCCCGCCACATGGTGGTCGGCCACGAATCGGCTTTGGACAACCTCATCAGCGTGGGTGCCATTGCGTTGATCTTTGTCGTGCGCAAGTTCTTCTTTGTGCCGGCCTTTGGTGCCCACCTGCCTGACGGCAAGCCCGCCCCGGACCTGACCCCCAACCAGAGCGGCATCCCCGCCGAGGAGTTCCGCACCCGCCTGCGCCAGCGCATTCATGCAGAAGCTCTCGCCGACGAAGATGACGACGAGGATGAGACTGAGGAAGTATAAGCCCCCAGATACAGCAAAAAACGAGGACAGCCATTGGCCGTCCTCGTTTTTTTGCTTCAATCGTCGTAATGTCCCTTGCACTGGTACACCTCGATCAGATCATTTTCAATGCGATAGACCAGCCGGTTCACATCATCGATCCGGCGGCTCCAATACCCGCTGAGATTTTCTTTCAGCCTTCCGGTTTTCCAATGCCTTCATACGGGCTGCGCGAAATATCCTTGAGCAATGCGTTGATCCGTTTCAGCGTCTTTTATCCTGAGACTGCCAATACAGATATTCCGCAAAGGCCCGCTCCGTGAAGGTGATCTTACTCATGTTCCATAGCCTCAAGCTCTTCCAGCGTTCTCGTCACGGTCTTTCCCTGACGCATTTCCTCAATGCTGTCATTCAGGGCGGCCATATTGGATGCACTATAAAAGGGATCCATCGAGACTTCAAACGGAATGCGTTTTTCACGCGTCATCTTTTTGGCCAGCATGGTGATGGCTGTTGTCATCGAAAGGCCCAGTTCATTGCAAATCTCATCAAAATCCCGCTTCAGATTCTCATCCATCCGGACACTTACCGTCGTCATACTCTCACGCTCCTTTGTCACTTTTATTATATTCATATCGTGCAACATTGTCAATACATCGTTGCACAGATTTGCACAAAAGAAACACCCTGTACATTTCTGCACGGGGTGTTTCTCATCACTGCATCTTAAAGTTCAGATTCATGCGTTGGCCTCGCCGCCCTCAACGACCAGCTCATCCTCATAGTCAAGGCCGTAGGTATCCACCAGCGTCTCCTCGTAATCTTTGTGGAAGAAGCTTTCCTCGCCCAGGCTCTTGATCTCGTCGTTGATCCAGTCCAGCAGGGTGGTGTTGCCCTTGCTCACAGCGGGGGCAATGGTATCCTGGCTGCCCAGAGAGGGGATGCCGACTGTGTAGCCGGAGTTCTGCTTTGCAAAAGCGATGACCTCGGTGTTGTCGTTGGCCCATGCTACGCCATTGCCGTTTTCCAAGGCGTTCTTGGCGGTTGCATAGGAATCATACTTCTGCAGGGGAATGTCGAGATATTCCTTGGTCAGGTAGGTCTCGGCGGTGGTGCCGGAAATGACGATCATCTGATCGTCGGCGTTCCAGTTGTCCAGACTGGTGATGACATTGCTGTCGGGAGAGATGACACCCAGTGCAACGTTCATGTAGGGCAGTGCAAAGTCCACCTCCTCAGCGCGCTCGGGCGTGACGGTGAAGTTTGCCAGAATGATATCGACCTTGCCAGTCTGCAGATACTCAATGCGGTTGGCGGCTTCCGTGGAAACGAAGTTGGCTTCCACGCCCAGATCCTCGGCCAGGCGGCGGGCGAAGTAGACATCATAGCCCTGATACTCGCCGTTCTCATCCACATAGCCGAACGGGTTCTTGTCGGAGAAAACGCCGATGTTCACGGTGCCGTCCGCCTTGATCTCGTCCAGCGTGCGGAACACGTCACTGCCAGCAGCTGCGGCACTGCCGGATGCAGCAGAGCCGGATGCGGCAGAAGAGGAGGATGCGCTGCCGCCACAGGCAGAAAGCAGGGCGGCGGTGGAGACTGCGCCCAGACCCAGCAGGAAGGCACGGCGAGAGATCTTGTTAACTTTCATGGTAATAACTCCTTTCCTTTCTTTCCCATATAAAAATCTATCCATGATCTGTGACATCATTTCACAGCATCAGACAAAAAGGATCAAAGTGGAAATGGGCTGCTGCGCATTTCTCACTGCTTTGCAACCGCATCAAAGGTGAAGGTGCGCAGGAAGCGCTGTGCACGTTCGGTCTGCGGGTGGTCGAAGAAGTTTGCCGGGGGCGCTTCCTCCACAATACGGCCATCGTCCAGAAACAGCACCCGGCTGGCAATTGCCCGGGCAAACTGCATCTCGTGGGTGACGATCACCATGGTCTTGCCCTCACGGGCCAGGTCGAGCATGACATCCAGCACCTCGCGCACCATTTCAGGGTCAAGGGCGGCGGTCACTTCGTCGAACAGCAGGATCTCGGGGTGCATACAGAGCGCGCGCACAATGGCGACACGCTGTTTCTGACCACCCGAAAGCTCCCGGGGGTAGCTGTTCTTTTTGGCCAGCAGGCCCACACGGTCCAGCAGGGCCTCAGCTTCCTGCTGCACCTCAGCCCGGGGGCGTTTCTGCACCTTGGTGGGAGCCAGCAGGATATTTTCCAGCACGGTCAGGTGCGGGAAAAGCTCATAGCTCTGGAACACCATGCCGATGCGCTGGCGCAGGGCCGCCAGATTCTTGCCGCCGTAGGCGACCGTCTCACTGCCCAGCTTCACCCGGCCCGCCTGCACCGGCTCCAGACCGTTCAGACAGCGCAGCAGGGTGCTTTTGCCGCAGCCGGAAGGCCCCACCACAACGATGACCTCACCGGGCTTGACGGCAAAACTGACATTATCCAGAACATTGGTCTTGCCATCGTAGCTTTTTACCAGATGGTCTACAGTCAGAATCGGCTCTGCCATAACAGTCACTTCCATTTCTTTTCGAGGTAACCGGCCAGCAGGCTGATGGGCCAGCAGGCCAGAAAATACAGGATAAACACGGTGAGGTAGATGCCAAACGCCGCGTTGGGGCTGGCGGTGCGGTTGGCCTCAATGATCTGCTGGGCCACCTTGAGCACCTCCACCACACCGATCATCAACACCAGGCTTGTGGTCTTGATCATGCGGGTGATAAGGTTGATGGACAGCGGGATGAGCCGCCGCACCGTCTGGGGGATGATGATGTACCAATAGGTCTGCGCCCGGCTCATGCCCAGCGCCTCGCTGCTCTCATACTGATGCTTCGGGATGGCGATGAGGGCACCGCGGACGAGGTCGCTCATCTCGGCCGTGCCCCAGAGCACGAACACGATGACCGCCGCCGTCTCGCCGGAAAGATCCCAGCCAAAGGCCCGCGTGGTGCCAAAATACACCAGAAAGAGCAGCACCATCTGGGGCATGATGCGGATAAATTCCAGATATACCCGGAGGATGGCTTTCAGGATAGGATTTTTAAAAGTCATCAGCACACCCAGCAGGATGCCCAGCGGCAGGCTGATGAGGACAGACACAGCGCTGATCTTAAGCGCCACGCCCAGACCGCCCAGCAGGCGAACCATATTTTTGCCCTTGAGCAGGACTTCAAGACCCAAATCCGGCATAGCGCAGCCTCCTTTCCAGCCAGCTGCCCAGCAGGGACACCGGCAGCAGGATGATGAGGTAGAACACCACCAGCAGGAAAAGGTTCTCGGCCGTCTTATAGTACAGGCCGATGAGATCCTTTGCCGTAAACATCAGATCCATCAGGCTGATGCGCTGAACACGCTGGTCTCCTTGAGCAGGAAGATGATATTGGCCATAAAGGCCGGCATACTGATGGAGACCGCCTGCGGCAGCACCACATAGCGCATGGTCTGCAGCCGGCTCATGCCAAGGCTCAGGGCACTTTCGGTCTGGATGGGTTCAATGGCTTCCAGCCCGCTGCGGAAGGCCTCGGCCATGTAGCTGCCGCCCAGAAAGGCAAGGCCTGCAATGCCGCAGAGCTCGGCGTTGGTCTTGATGCCGATCTTGGGCAGGCCGTAATACAGAAAGAACAGCTGGACCAGCAGCGGCGTGTTCCGGCTGAGCTGGATATAAGCGCCCACGATACGGCGCAGCACCGGCACTTTTTCGTACTGGAGCACGGCGCAGACAAGGCCCACAAGGATGGCCCAGAAGATACCGGCCACACCCAGACGCAGGGTGAGCCAGGCCGCTTTTTCATACTGCGGCAGATATTGCGCCATCACATTCCAATCCATGTCTGTTCCCCTCCTTTTCTCCTGATCTTGCGGATGTTTGTCTCCGTTGGCCGTATGATATACCCATTTCCCCAGAATGTCAATAGGTTTATAGGTTTTTTTGTTGCACAAATTCCGGTCAGATTGATAAACAAGCTATTCATCGCTGATTTTTCGTTTCGGTTTTTCCACGCAAAAACGCCGTCTCTTGCCTTTTTGCACAAGAGACGGCGTTTGGTTCAGTTGCTTATTTTTGCTTTGCAGCAAGCAACAGGTCATTTTCTTTCCCGATGTTTTTGTTGTTCTCTAACTCTGATCGTTTTGCCTCCCAATCTCCATCATAAATAATCTCCTTCAATTTACAATAACTAAAAGCCAGCTTATCAATCTGTCCCAATGTCGTCGGCAATTCAATCTCTACCAGCCCCGTATGCTCAAAAGCGCCTTCTTCTATTCGTATCACTCCATAGCCGAGTTTCACTTTTTGCAGAGATTCACAGCGTGCAAATACCCTTTCTCCTGTCTTTTCTGTACCTTCAATCTCTGCCTGTGTCAGATAATGACAGTCTGCAAACACATCATTTCCAAGCACTCTGACATTCATCGGTACAGTAACCTGTAACAATCCAGACTCCTGAAACGCAGATTGCCGAATCTCGATTACATCCTCCGGAATTACAACAGACTTGAGCTTCCAATCATTTTTAAAGCAATTGGAGCCAATGCTATATGCCCTTCCCGTTGGAAGGTGCAAATTCACACCATCTTTATACTCATAGTGAGTTAAAACGATTTTTCCCTGTTGCTCTGACCACTCCGCCTTACAGCCTTCTGGGATTACCATGCCATCCCACGGTTTGGGCGGTTCCGGTTCCGGAAGCGGCTCCGGTTCACTGGAAGAAGCCGATTCCGAGGGGGCGGGCACTTCCTCCGGCTGAGAGGGAGCCGGTACCTCACTGGAAGCGGGCGGTTCCGCAGGCGCGGGCATCTCTCCCCCGCCGCAGGCAGAAAGCAGCACGGTACCGCACAAAAACAGCGCTGTGCACAGAACGGACCTCCATTTCATAGCGAGTCTCCTATTCTGCCCCGCAGGGGCCATCTTCTTTTTTTCAGAACACCTTGCGGCACTCCACCACAAGGCCGACCACCCGCACCTGCACCCGTTTCAGATCATAGATCTGGGGCTGGTGCACGGGGTTGAAGCTTTTGGGGGTCAGGACCACAAGGCTCCCCTCCTGACGGAAATATTTCACGGTGGCTTCATCGCCGTTGACCATCACCACGGCAAGCTGGCCGTTTTCCACCTCCGGCTGCTCCCGCACCAGGATCTCATCGTTTTCAGAGATGCCCACGGCGTTCATGCTGTCGCCCCGGACACGGAGCCAGAAGTACCGTGCCCCGTCTTTCCGGGTGATGGGGATGTAGCCCTCAATGTTTTCTTCCGCATACATGGGCAGGCCTGCACGCACCGTGCCCAGCAGCGGAGCCGTAAGGGCGGGATCGAACGGGATAGCCCCTTCGGGCAGCTTCCGCTCCTCCTGCACCGACGGGACGGCTTCGCCCAGCAGCTCCCCCACCGGCACGCCAAAATAGGCGGACACCCTGGCCAGCGTCTCGCCCGAGGGGGTCGCCCCGGTGTTTTTCCATTTGGTCACTGTGGAGTTGCTCAAGCCCATCTCCTGCGCTGCCCGGCTGCGGCTGATGCCTTTGGCCTGACACAGGGCCGTGTAGCAGTCATAAAACACAAATTTTGCACTCCTTCTTGTGCAGAACGCCGGTTTTCTAACCGGATTCAGATTTTCCCTTGACTTTCTGAATTTAATCAGATATTATAGCCTCACAAGCTGATTTTGGTTAGATTTTATCCACCAAACCTTCTGCGGTCTTTTCACAATCTTACCGGAAACTCTAACCAAAGTCAAGCTTTTTGAACGCAAAAATCACGACAAAAGGAGTGAAACCGTATGATCGAACGTCAGATCCATTTATCCTCGGACGGCGGGGCTGCTTTGCAGGGGTACGATGGCCTGCTCCGCTTCGGCTACACCAAAAACCGGGGCATCTACGCCTGCGGGTGGAAGCCGACGGCGAGTGGCAGGGCATGACCCTGCGGGCCTTCTGGCACCTGCCGGATGGGAACGCTGCCCCCTCCACGCTGGTGGTGGACGGCCTTGTGGAAGTGCCCGCCTCATCACAGCTGTGCCCGGAGAGGGCCGCATCACCTTTGAGGGCACCGATGGCACCCGCACCCTGACCAGCGCGGACGTGTGCTACTGCGTGGCCGAAATTCCGGCACGGAGGACAGCACCCTGCCCCAGCCCGGCACGCCCGCCTGGCAGGCCCTGCTCGACCGGCTGAAAGCCGCTGTGGAAAGCGGTGCATTCCGGGGCGAAAAGGGGGAACCCGGACCGCAGGGAGAACCCGGTGCCGCAGGACCCACCGGCCCCAAAGGAGAGCCCGGCCCGCAAGGCCCGCAGGGAGAACCCGGCCCCCAGGGCCCAAAGGGCGACCCCGGCGATCCCGGCCAGTGGGAGCTGCTGGAAAAGGTGTCCCTGAACGCCGCCGCTGCCCAGCTTTGAGCGCACCTTTCCCCACCGAACTGCAGGCGCTGAAGGTGCTGTTTCAGGCAGGCAGCAGCCAATCCAAGGGCACGCTGCACTGGGTTTGCAGCACCAGCGATGGTACCCAGCTGCTCAGTACTTCTGCCCCCTGTGCTGCCAGCAGCTCGATGTCCAGCCCGCCCACCCGCACCTTTGCCAGCTTTCAGGCACTTCCCTGCTTCGGCAGTATCTCTGTTTTGCCGCATCCGGCACCACGGGTGCACCGCCTGCGGTCGTTCTGCCTGCCGGAAGCAGCGGCCAGAATGTGGATGCCAGCCAGAAGCTCGGCAGGCTGACCCTGACCGTGGACACCAACGTCCGGCTTGCCGCCGGTGCCACCATCGAGCTGTGGGGCGTTCCGGCCTGAGCGGGAACACCGAAACCGTTCCCGACAGAGCTTTCGGTAAAATTTCTTTCACTTTCCATGAAATTTTTGTGTTTCGTCTTGATGCATCTTCCATATTTTGTTATACTGGTTAAAAAGCGGAAAGTGGGGAGTCGGCCATGGATGTCCCTGTTCGGTTTATCGATTCGATCATCAACAATCCCCTGCTGATGCAGTTTCTTGTGCATCGGTGGTTTTTTCTGTTGGAATATGACCCCCGTCTGGATCAGCTGCGGGTCTACGATACCCGGAGCCGCACGCTGGAAACGCTGGATGCCTACCTTGGCTCCGAGAAGCCGGAGCACGCCACGATCTTCGCGGAGGACCGCTGGAAGATGCGCGCCCTGCTCACCGGTGAGCTGTACGGCCCGCTGGAGATGCGTTTTGTCTCGCCGGAGGGGGTGTATTATTCCCGGGAGGTGGATGCCCGCCCGGTCGAAGCCCCCGCCCGCGGCACACTCTATGTGGGCTACGCTAAGGACATCACCGACCAGAAGAATCAGACCCAGGAGCTGCTGGAGCAGGCCCGCCACGATTCCCTGACCCAGCTGTATAACAACCGCACCGGCAAGGAGCTTATCGACCGCTATCTGCAGGCCAAAGATCCCTATGCTCCTGCGGAATGCTGGTCATCGACCTTGATTTTTTCAAGAATGTCAACGACCGCTATGGGCATCTGTTCGGCGACAAGGTCCTGCAGGAGTTTGCCCGGATGCTGCGCCCCCTGTTCCGCTCCAGCGACATTCTGGTGCGGTTCGGCGGCGATGAATTTGTGGTGTTTTTGAAGGATATCCCAACACCACCCTGCTCCAGAAGACCCGCCAGCTTTCGGAATCCGTGCAGCAGGTGAAGTTCTGGGAAAACGATTACCGGATGACCTGCAGCATCGGTGCCTGCTTCCTGCCTGAAAACACAGCGGGCTATTCCTTTGACCAGCTGTTCGAAAACGCGGACTGGGCCCTGTATCAGGCCAAGCAGAATGGCCGCAACCAGTATGTGTTCTGCGATAATCTGCGGCGCTACGCCCAGACGGTTCCTGCCGCCCCGGAAACAGCCGATATCGATGCACGCTACCTGCACAACGACCTGATCTCCACCGCCTTTGAACTGTTTGAGAAGAACAACAGCTTTGAGACTGCTATCCCCCTCTTCCTGAAGATCGTCGGCATCCGGCTGCAGCTGGACCGCATTACCATTGTGGACACCTGCATCCGGGAACGCAGCGTCTCCCGGCAGTTCCAGTGGACCTCTCCCCACGCGGAGCCGGTGCCTCTGAACGGTAACTCCTTTACCAAGGAGGACTTCCTGACCCTGTTCCACAGCTACGATGAATACGGTACCACCGTGCTGCAGGCCGACAACATGGGGATGTACTCGCCGCAGGGGCGCGCGCTGCTGATGCAGGGCGGGGCCCAGACAGTGGTCTACGCTGCCATGTACGGTGAGGGTGAGTATCAGGGTGCCATTGCCTATGTGGTGTGCGGCAGCAAGCGGTACTGGACACCCCAGAACCGCCGGGAACTGGGCGAGATCACCAAGATCATCAACGCCTACCTGAGCAAGCATCTGGCCGTGAACGATGTAAGCCGCGGCATGACTTCTGCTCCTGAGTTTGACCGGCTGACCGGTCTGCTGGCCTTTACCCGTTTCAAGGAGGAGGTCTCCCACAAGATCATCGGCGGCTATGCCGAGGGCTACCAGATCTTCTACTGCGACTTCGAGAACTTCAAATATTTCAACGAGAAATACAGCTATGCCACCGGCGATCAGCTGCTGAAGGAATTCAGCGATTTCCTCATCGAGGCAGCCCGTCACTGGGGCGAGTGCTACCTGTGCCGGGTGGTGGGCGACCAGTTCGTGCTCTACCTCTCCTGCCGCGACGAGAAAGGCCCGCTCCACTATGCAGACACGCTCTGCCGCCGGTTTGAGCAGTATCAGGCCCAGCATTACCCGGAGGTACGCCTGCGGGTGCGGATGGGTGTGTACGCCATTGAGCCCGGCTGCCTGAGCGCATCGGCCGCCATCGACAAGGCAAACTTTGCCCGCAAGCAGGTGCGCAGCAACACCCGTGTGTCTGCTGTCCAGTTTGACAAAAAACTGGAGGTCAAGCAGACCCTGACCGGTGAGCTGCTGAGCGGCCTGCCGCAGGCGCTTGAAAACGGCGAATTCAAGCTGTACCTCCAGCCAAGTTCTCGCCCAAAGATCTCTCGGTCATCGGAGCTGAGGCGCTGACCCGCTGGATCAAGCCGGACGGCACCGTGGTCTACCCCGACCAGTTCATTCCCATTCTGGAATCTACGGGCCGCATCGTGGAGCTGGATCTGTACATCTTCGAGCAGGTGGCCCAGTTCCTGCAGCGCAATGCACAGGCCGGGCACCGGCTGCTGCCCATTGCGGTGAATGCCTCGGCGGTGCTGGCCCGGGAGGATGCCCCCACCCAGGAGTACAGCGAAATTCTGGAAAAGCACAACATCAGCGCCCGGATGCTGGAGATCGAACTGACCGAGACTGCGGTGGTCTCGGAATACGACCGGGTAAAGCGCCTGCTTTCCTCCTTCCAGAGCGATGGAATGCAGACCTCGCTGGACGATTTCGGCGCAGGCAGTTCCCTGCTGAACAACATAGTGGATATCCCCGTGAACACCATCAAGCTGGACAAACTCTTTCTGACCCGGTGCAGCTCCAACGCGCGGGGCACCGATTTTCTGCGGGAGGTCGTACATCTGGTCAAACGGCTGGGCTACAACGTCATCTGCGAAGGCATCGAGACCGAGGAGCAGGTGCAGCTCCTCCGCTCGCTGGACTGCGACGGCGCGCAGGGTTTCTGGTTCTCCAAGGCCATCCCGGCTGAGGAGTTCGAGCGGCGATATCTCTGCAGCTGAGACAAAAAACACTCCCCTTCGGTGGAGCCGTGCGGCACACGGTCCTGCCCGAAGGGGAGTGTTGCTGTTTAGAAAGAATTATACCGTGGTCTCGACCCGGGGAGCCCCACCGGCGATCTCTTCTGCCGTCAGGGGGGCGGCCTGCGCCGGGGCGTTCAGGCGCTCCTTGGCGACTGCCAGCATCAGCTTGATGCGGTTTTCCTGGTTGACCCGGGTGGCGCTGGGGTCGTAATCGATGGGGGTGATATTGGCGCTGGGATACAGGGCACGGATCTTGTTCACCATGCCCTTGCCCACGATATGGTTGGGCAGGCAGCCGAAGGGCTGGGCACAGACGATGTTGCCGTAGCCGCCCTGCACCAGCTCGATCATCTCGGCGGTCAGCAGCCAGCCCTCGCCCATCTTGGCCCCCAGCGAAATGATGCCGTGGGGCTTTTCCACCAGCTCCTTGAAGGGGCCGGGGGCGTAGAACCCGGCATCGGCTGTGGCCTTGAGCATGGCACGCTCCACGCTGTCCAGCCAGTTGAGCAATTGATCCGTGCCCATCTTGACGGCCAGCTTGCCGCCGTAAAGGACATGATCCTCGCCCATATTGAAGATGCAGTACTGCACAAAGCCCATCAGGCCCGGGAAATTCACCTCACAGTCCTGGCTCTCCAGGAACTTCTGCAGGTCGTTGTTGCCCAGGGGGCTGTACTTGACGTAGATCTCGCCGACCACGCCCACCTTGACCTTGGGCACCCGGGTCACGGGGATGGCCGCAAAATCCTTTGCAATGAGCGGGAAGGTGTGCTTCATTTCCCGGGCAGTAAAGCCCCTGCCGGCCAGCAGAACGCGGCCCAGACGCTCGACCCACAGATCGACCATCCGGTCAGCGGCACCCTTTTCGTTCTCGTAGGGGGCCACCTGATTGCGCAGGGCACAGAGCATATCGCCGTAGAAAATGCAGGCGATGGCGCGGCGGGCCAGCGGCAGGGTCATCTGGAAGCCGCTGTCTTTTTCCAGACCGGAGAAGTTCAGGCTGGCAACGGGGATCTGGGGATAGCCCGCCTTGACCAGAGCCTTGCGGAGCAGGTGGATGTAGTTGGAAGCACGGCAGCCGCCGCCGGTCTGGGTGATGAGCAGGGCCGTGTGATCCAGGTCATACTTACCACTGTTCAGGGCGTCCAGAAACTGGCCGATGACCAGCAGGGCCGGATAGCAGGTGTCGTTGTGGACGTATTTCAGGCCCAGCTGTGCCACGGCGCTGCCGCAGTTGCCCAGGATCTCGCACTTGTAGCCGTCGTAGCGCAGGGCGTATTCCAGCAGCCGGAACTGAGTAATGGCCATGTTGGGGATGAGGATGGTGTGGGTCTGCTTCATCTCCGGGGTAAATTTGGGATAATTGTATTCCATAGGTTCCTCCTATGTATCAGGCTTCTGCCTTGGGGGCGGCCTTTTCCTCTGCCGCCTCGTCGCGCTCCTCCAGAGCGGCGAACAGGCTGCGCAGACGGATGTTGACCGCACCCAGATTTGTGATCTCGTCGATCTTGAGCTGGGTGTAGAGCTTGCTGCCTGCCTGCAGGATCTCGCGGGTCTCATCGGTGGTAATGGCATCCACGCCGCAGCCAAAGGAGACCAGCTGCACCAGATCCATATCCTTCTGGGTGGTGCAGTACTTGGCCGCCGCATACAGGCGGCTGTGGTAAGTCCACTGGTTCAGCACGCTGGTGGGGAACTTTTCCACCCGGTTGGAGATGCTGTCCTCGGTGACAACAGCCGCGCCGTGGCGGGTGATGAGGTGGTCGATGCCATGGTTGATCTCAGGGTCAACGTGATAGGGGCGGCCTGCCAGCACGATGATGCGCTTGCCCTGACGGCGTGCCTCATCAATGATCTCGCTGCCCTTGACCCGGATCTGGGCCATGTGGGCCTCGTGCTCAGCGTAGGCAGCATCGGCAGCGGCCTGCACTTCCTTCTCGGAAATGCCGCCGAAGTATTTGGGCAGGACTTCCTTTGCCATCTTGCGGACAAAGTCCTTGGGGCGGTGGATGCCCACATAGTCATAGATAAACTTCTGGCCCTCCAGCTCGGGGCAGTTGCCTGCCAGAACTTCAGGGTAATAGGCCACCACCGGGCAGTTATAGTGGTTGTCGCCCAGTCCTTCGTCAAAGTTGTAGGTCAGGCAGGGGTAGAAGATGGCATCCAGGTGCATCTGGCTCAGGGCTTGATGTGGCCGTGGCTCAGCTTGGCCGGGAAGCAGGCGGTATCGCTGGGGATGGTGGCCTGACCGGCCAGATACAGCCCCCGGCTGGACACCGGGCTGGTGTGCACGGCAAAGCCCAGCCTGGTCCAGAAGGTGTACCAGAAGGGCAGCAGCTCGTACATATTCAGGCAGAGCGGGATGCCAATGGAGCCGCGCTTGCCGGGCACGGGCTTGTAACCGGCCAGCAGCTGCTGCTTGTAGGCGTACAGATTCAGGCTGTCGTCCTCGCTCTTACCGGTCACGGGCTTATCGCAGCGGTTGCCGGAGATGAACTTGCGGCCATCGGCAAAGGTGTTGATGGTGAGCTGGCAGTGGTTGCCGCAGCCGCCGCACTTGACGCTGACCACCTTCTGGTCGAAGGCTTCCAGCTCGGCCAGATTCATCATCCCGGAAGTTTCCCGATGGTTCTTATGGCTCTGGCGCAGGCCGAACAGGGCCGCACCGTAGGCACCCATCAGGCCCGCGATGTCGGGGCGGATGACCTCCACGCCCATCTCTTTTTCAAAGGCGCGGAGAACAGCTTCATTGTAGAAAGTACCGCCCTGCACCACGATCCTGCGGCCCAGCTCCTCAGGGCTGGATGCGCGGATGACCTTGTACAGCGCGTTCTTGACCACACTGATGGACAGACCGGCGGAAATGTTCTCGATGGAAGCACCGTCCTTCTGGGCCTGCTTGACCGAGCTGTTCATAAACACGGTGCAGCGGCTGCCCAGATCCACGGGGCGGTCTGCGAACAGGCCGAGAGCGGCGAACTCCTTGACATCATAGCCCAATGCCTGAGCAAAGGTCTGCAAAAAGCTGCCGCAGCCGGAGGAGCAGGCCTCGTTCAGGAAGATGTTGCTGATGGCACCATCCTCGATCTTGAAGCACTTCATGTCCTGACCGCCGATATCGATGATGAAATCTACATCGGGCATAAAGTATTTGGCGGCGGTGAAATGAGCCACCGTCTCCACCAGACCATAATCACAGCGGAAGGCGTTCTTGACCAGTTCCTCGCCATAGCCGGTGGTGGTCACGCTGGCCACCTGCAGGCCGGGGTGTTCCCGGTAGATCTTGATCAGCTGTTCCCGGATCAGGGGCAGCGGGTTGCCAAGGTTGCTGGTAATTGGTGTACAGGATCTGGCTCTTCTCGTCCACCACCACCAGCTTGACGGTGGTGGAGCCGGAGTCGATGCCGATATGCACCGGGCCGCACTGGCGCTGAAAGGCACATGAGGCACGCTGTGGGACATGTGCCGGGCATGGAATTCCTCGTACTCCTGCTTGTTGGCAAAGAGCGGAGGCTCACTGGCATAAGTAGCGGTGGCGGCGTACTGGTCCAGCGCGTCGGCCACTGCGGAGAGTTCGAACTCCTTATCCGCATAGAGGGCGGCACCCAGTGCCACATAGAGCAGGCTGTTCTCGGGGCAGGTTCCGGTGACCCCCAGCGCCTCATCAAAGCTCTTGCGCAGCACGCTGCTGAAGGTCAGCGGCCCGCCAGATACAGGATATTGCCCTTGATGGGGCGGCCCTGTGCCAGACCGGCAATGGTCTGGTTGACCACCGCCTTGTAGATGCTGGCGGCGATATCCTCCGTGCGCGCGCCCTGATTGATGAGGGGCTGCACGTCACTTTTGGCAAACACGCCGCAGCGGGACGCGATGGTATAGGTGCGCTCGGCCTTTTCCGCGGCCTTGTTCATCTCGTCGGCACTCATCTTCAGCAGGGTGGCCATCTGGTCAATAAAGGCACCGGTGCCGCCGGCACAGCTGCCGTTCATGCGGACCTCGGTGCCGTTGGTCAGGAACAGGATCTTTGCATCCTCGCCGCCCAGCTCGATCACGCAGTCGGTGGCGGGCACAAACCGCTTGACTGCAACACGGGTGGAGAACACCTCCTGCACAAAGGGCACGCCGCAGCTGTCGGCCAGACCCATGCCGGCAGAACCGGAGATGCTCAGCAGAGCCTTGTTTCCGTGCAGGTGCTCTGCATCGATACGGCGCAGCAACTCCTGCGCCTTTTCCAGAATATGGCTGTAATGACGCTCGTATGTTGAATAAATCAGCGCATCATGTTCGTCCAGCACCGCGCACTTGATGGTGGTGCTTCCGATGTCAAGACCTACTCTCACTTGCTTTTCCTCCTGAGGAACAATATAAAAATACAGTTGTATTATACTCAAAAATCGGGATACAATCAATCCAGTCACCATATTTTACACGCAAAAAATAGTATTTTCCGCTCAAAAAGTTAAACATTTTGTTAAATTCACGAATACAGCTCCCCTGTTTTTCTACATTCCGGTTAAGATTCTTTACTCAGAGTGATTTTTACACAAAAACGCTGCCCCGGAAAAGCCCGGAGCAGGGCGCTGAACATCGTATCATTCCATTTTATCGGACAACAGAGCAAGCTCCCGCAGGATCTGCCAGCGCAGGCCATCAGCTGTGGTGAGTGCCGGATGGATGGTGTGCAGTTCCACACTGCCCTCAATGGGAAACATCGTTCCGGCCAGCGGGATGCGCACCTCTGCCCGGGTACCGCTTCCGGCATCGCGCGGCGTGAGGGAAAGCACCCACCCCATGTGGCGCAGTAACGGCGGCAGAGCAGCAGCCCTGCCTGCACACCGCCCAGGATGCGGCGGCGGTTCTCCATCCAGTTTTCACCGGTGGGCAGGCCGCAGCCGTCGTCCTCCACGATCAGGTACAGATCCTCGTCGTCCCGGGTGAGCCGGATCTTGATCTGCCCGCCGGGGCTTACCGCCCGCAGGGCATTGGAAAGCAGATGAAACAGCAGCTGCTCGGCCTCCTGGGCATCCGCCTTGACATAGCAGCGCCGGAACGGGCTGTGATCCACAGTCAGCCGGATGCTCAGCTGCTTCTCGATCTCCGGGGCTATCTGGGCGGCCTCCATCAGGATCCAGCACAGGTCTACCGGCTTCATGGACGGCTTGTCGTCCATCTCCACTTCCAGCAGGCCCATCATCTCCCGCAGAGTGCGCTCCAGCGGATGCTCTCCTGCCCCATATCCTCCAGCGCCTGCCGGGTCCTTTCGTCTCCGGTCCGGGCCAGATGCATCTGCAGGTATTCCCGGTTCTGGTCCATGATGCGCAGGGAGTGCAGCAGCACGCTCTCAAATTGTTTGCGGGGGAAATCCCCCATCCCGCTCTCTTTTGCCATTCCGTTCTCTCTCTTTTTTCTCATCGTCCGGCCTTCCGTCCCTGCGTTCCGCTGTCGATCAATTTTTGGCGGCCCGCATAGATCAGCTTGCCCAGGGTAACGCTATGCCCCATCAGGCCGTAATCCTGCTTGAATTTCTGCCAGGCTTCGGTGTTGTATTTTTCCACCCCGTCGATCAGGCGGCGCATCCCGCAGTCCACGGCGGCCACTGTGGTGTGGTGTTCCTCGGCCACAGTCTGCAGGATCTCCTTGCGCACGGCCAGCTTCCGCTCCGTGCCGCAGACGACCTGCAGCGCAGTGGTCAGATATTCACAGTTCACATCCGGCTGCTGGATGCCCCACTCCGCATAAAGCTGCTTGCAGAACGGCAGCACCCAGAAGATGCCGATGTCCGTAGAGCTGCGCAGATCCAGCAGCAGATCCAGCAGGCTGCTGCGCTCCGGCAGGTACTGCCTGCCGTCCGGCCGCAGGAACGATGCCGTGGCATCGCTGTACCAGTCATCCCCCTGCAACAGCAGCAGCGGGCGGTTATGCAGGCTGTTGAGCCGCTTGAGGAACTCATACCCGTCCATATCCTCCAGCTGGCTCGAAAGCACCACGATATCCACACTGCGCTGCTGGCGCAGCTCCCGCAGCAGATCCTCGCCGCTGTGGAAACAGACACAGCAGATCGCAGGATTCTGCTCCTCCAGATAATTTTTCCGGACGCGGATCTCCCGCTCGTCGTAGCTCAAAAGCGCGACATGCAGCTTTGAAACGAGTCGTTCCGTCAATCCAACCTTCCCCTTTGCCTTAAAATTGCCGCACTTTTCTTCCGTGCGTACTGTATGATACTATTTTATAAGGCCCTGCGGAAAGATTCAATCCCCGAAAAAACGTCACTATGCGTCGAGCCGTACAGGAATGGCGGCTTTTTGCGTCTTGATTTTTGGTAATTTACGTCATAAAGTGTCGATTTTTGTTTCTTTCACCTTCTTCAGCATAACACCATCTTTCCCGAAAAGCAATGGTTTGTTCACATTCATCTGATACTATATCTACGTTATTTTGTTTTTTGTCCGGCATTTCCCACACGCCGCCGGGCACGCATAAGAAAGGCCTGCCTATGCTACAACTGAAAAAGATCCGCAAGGAATACAAAACCGGTGACCTTGTACAGACCGCACTGAATGATGTCAGCCTGAACCTGCGCGACAGCGAATTTGTCGCCATCCTGGGCCCCTCCGGCTCCGGCAAGACCACCCTGCTGAACATCATCGGCGGCCTGGATCGGTACGACAGCGGTGACCTTGTCATCAACGGGATCTCCACCAAAAAGTACACCGACCGCGATTGGGACTCCTACCGCAACCACACCATCGGCTTTGTGTTCCAGAGCTACAACCTGATCCCCCATCAGACCGTTCTGGCCAACGTGGAGCTGGCCCTGACCATTTCCGGCATCTCGGGCGCAGAGCGCAAGCGCCGCGCCACCGAGGCGCTGCAGAAGGTGGGGCTGGGCAATCAGCTGCACAAGCACCCCAGCGAAATGTCCGGCGGCCAGATGCAGCGCGTTGCCATTGCCCGTGCGCTGGTCAACAACCCGGAGATCCTGCTGGCAGACGAGCCCACCGGCGCACTGGACAGCGAGACCAGCATCCAGGTCATGGAGCTGCTCAAGGAGGTGGCAAAGGACCGTCTGGTGGTCATGGTCACCCACAACCCGGAGCTGGCCCAGCAGTACGCCACCCGCATCGTGAACCTGAAGGATGGTGTCATCCGCTCCGACACCGCCCCCTACAAACCTGACACCACTCAGCTTGCCCCTGCCGTTCACAAGAACATGGGCCACTCCTCCATGTCGTGGTGGACCTCGCTGACCCTGAGCTTCAACAACCTCTGGACCAAAAAGACCCGCACCCTGCTCACGGCCTTTGCAGGCTCTATCGGCATCATCGGCATTGCGCTGATCATCTCCCTGTCCACCGGTGTCAACCAGTATATCGCCGATATGGAGCGGGACACCCTTTCCGAGTACCCGGTGCAGATCCTGCGCAGCGGCATGGATCTGACCAGCCTGCTGTCCGCCGACCTGCCCGGCCAGCCCGCCGCCCCCGGCGAAGGGATGGTGCCGGTGCGCCAGCTCGTGACCCAGATGGTTTCCGGCATCACCTCCAACGACCTGAAGAGCCTGAAAACCTACCTCGAGAGCGATGCCTGCAGCATCGGGGAGAGCGTTTCCTCGGTGGAGTATTCCTATAATGTACAGCCTCAGATCTACCGCCAGGACCCGGACGGCAGCATCCGGCAGGTGAACCCGGATTCCTCCCTTTCCGCTCTGGGCATCAGCTCCACCAGCTCGACCAACAACATGATGGCCAGCATGATGAACACCAGCGTGTTCTACCAGCTGCCCGCCAGCGATGCCCTGTATCATTCCCAGTACGAGGTCAAGGCAGGCCGCTGGCCCGAAAGCTACAACGAGTGCGTTGCCGTGCTGGGTGCGGATGGTTCCATCACCGATTATGCCTCTACGCGCTGGGCCTGCGGGACAACGCCGAGCTGGACAAGATGATCCAGCAATTCGCCCAGAACCAGAATGTGGATGTGCCCGAAGATTTCAAGACCTACCGGTACAGCGATTTTCTGGGCCGCACCTTCAAGCTGGTCAACGCGGCCGACCGCTACCAGTACGACGATGCCCACAGCACCTGGGTGGATAAATCGGACGACAAGGCCTTCCTGCAGGAGCTTGTGGCCAACGGCGAGACCATGACCATCGTGGGCGTGGTGCAGCCCAGGGAGAACGCCTCCGCCGCCATGCTGTCCTCCGGCATCGCCTATCCCGCCTCTTTGACCCGGCACGTCATGGACACCGCCGCCCAGAGCAGGCTGGTACAGGATCAGCTCGCCGACCCGCAGACCAATGTGCTGAACGGTGAGCCCTTCGGCACCGAGCGAACCACTGCCGTGGACATGGCTTCCCTCTTCTCCATTGACACCGACCAGCTCGAGAGCGCCTTCCAGTTCGACCCCGGCAAGCTGGATCTTGACCTGAGCGGCGCGTTCGACCTGAGTGATGGTTCCGTAGATTTTTCCTCCCTCATTGACCCGGACAGCTTCCAATTTGATCTGACCGAAACGCCCGACATCGACATGAGCGCCCTGACGGACGTGTTCGCCAACATGGACATTTCCATCCCCGCCGACAAAATGCAGCAGCTGGCCCAGAAGGTGATGACCGGCTACAAGGATTACATCATCGGCAACGGCATTCTGGGGCTGGACAAGATCGGTTTTGACCAGTATCTCGCCAGCGACCAGTTCCAGCAGCTGATGAAGGATTCCATGGGCAGCCTCATCGATACCGCTGCCCTGCAGGAGCAATTTACTGCCGCCATGCAGCAGGTCATGGGCAGCGTGATGGCAAACTTCTCGGAACAGATCGCCGCCGAATTGCAGGCCCAGCTGGGCACTGCCATGGAGCAGGCCATGGGCCAGATCAGCACGAACCTGCAGAGCCAGATGACCGAGCGCTTCTCCTCTCTGGGCAGCCAGATGGAAAGCGCGCTGAAGATCGACGCAGATGCGTTCCGGAATGCCATCCGGTTCAACATGACCGAGGACGATCTGGCGGAGCTGATGAAGTCGAAAATGATGTCCACCAGCGCCACCTATGAAAGCAACCTGCAGGCCTTTGGTTATGCCAGCGAGGACGACCCCAGCCAGATCAACATCTATCCGCTGGACTTCGAGCAAAAGGCGAAGGTTCTCAATGTGCTGGACAGCTACAATGCCGCCATGCGTAAGCAGGGTGCGGAGGACAAGGTGATCCAGTACACCGATGTGGTGGGCACCCTGATGACCTCCGTGACCAGGATCATCAACATGATCTCCAACATGCTGGTGGCCTTTGTCTCCATCTCGCTGGTGGTCTCCTCCATTATGATCGGCATCATCACCTATATCAGCGTGCTGGAGCGCCGCAAGGAGATCGGCATCCTGCGTGCCATCGGCGCTTCCAAGCGGAACATCTCCGAGGTGTTCAACGCCGAGACCTTCATCATCGGCCTGTGCTCGGGCCTCATGGGCATCGGCCTCAGCAGACTGCTGCTCATTCCGGGCAACATGCTCATCCAGAAAATCGCTGCCGGCACCAGCGTAGTGGCCGTTCTGCCTGGAAGGCCGCTGTGGTGCTGGTTGCGCTGGCAACTGTGCTGACCATTCTGGGCGGCTTCATCCCCGCCAAAACCGCTTCACGCTCTGACCCTGTCAAGGCTCTGAGAGCAGAATAAGATCACTTTTTCAAAGAGGCTGTTGCACAAGCCCCAGCAAAAAAGACCAGAGTTGTTTCGCCAAAAGGCGTTACAACTCTGGTCTTTTGCTTTCTTTCATGTGAACAGTGCGGCGGCTTCTTTACCACTCTTCTTCGTCAGCGCCCACCCTTGTGCGGCGGAACATGCTCTCCACAATGGCGCAGTATTTATCCGCCAGACAGACGATGACCGCCTCGCGGCAGGTCGGGATATGGCGGAAGGTCAGGGGCCACATGTGGCTTGCAATGACGTTCTGCTCCTTTTTGGTAATGCCGAACACCCGCTGTGCGTTCACACAGGCAGACCCCGGGTGGGAAAAGCCGTGCATCTCAAACAGATGCCGCAGGCCGTGGAAAGAGCCCTGCTTGTGCCAGTCATAGAGGTAGAAATCATGGAGAAAAGCCCCCACAGCCAGCGTGGTCTCATCGGCTCCCAAATGGAAGCGGTGGTTGATCCAGCAGCTGACCACGACCACATTCTTGCAGTGCTGGTAGGTGGTCACATCCCCGTGCTGGATAAACTCACGCATTTCCTGCACCTTGGGGTGATGGTCGTACTGTTCCAGAATAGCGGACAGGCGCTCCCGTTCCGTTTGTGAAAGCTGCATGGAAAATTCCCTTTCTTTTTGTCAGAAACGCCAGGCTCAGCTCCGCAGCTGAACCGGGTTGGAGCTGCCGAAGTTCTCAGCGGCCGAAGGATTTTCGCGGGTCAGGCTCAGGTCCACCAGATACTGCTTGCCGTCGCCCAGCGCCTCCAGCTCGGCCAGCTTGGCCTCGGCAGAAGCCTTGTCCGGGTACCACTGGATGAGGAAGAAGTTTTCCTCCTCCACACCGTAATACAGCCACTGGCCGTCTGCCCGCAGCAGGTCGTCCAGATGATCCACCTCATCGCCATCGGTCAGGCCCAGGCCCTCCTCGGCGTAGACATTTTCAGGTTCCACCTGCAGCACCTCAATGACCTGAATGGCGCTCTGTAAGTATTCATCCTGCGAAATGCTCTTGTCCGAGCGTTCCCAGCCCGTCAGGAATGCCTGCATCAGCAGGTTCTTCACGGAGATCTCCGGCTTCATTGCCATAACATATTCCTCTTTCCTCGTTTGTTTCCGCTGACCAGTATACGCTAAAAATTGTGAAAGGTCAACTATTTCTTTATGAATTTTTTGTAGCAACGCACAAAAGGCATTTTGTTCCAGTTCATTTCTGAACTTTTTATGAAACCCCTTGATTTTTGACCCGCATCGGTGTATATTAGCACTCGAAAGATATGAGTGCTAAGAAGATGCAGCATCGGCTGCTTCTTTTGCATTGCCGCTCCTTTTGCGAGGGGCCGGATCTGAATACTGTACAAAAGAGGTTTTGTATTATGGCGAAGAAAGAATTTCAGGCTGAAAGCAAAAACTGATGGACATGATGATCAACTCCATCTACACCAACAAGGAGATCTTCCTGCGTGAGCTGATCTCCAACGCTTCGGATGCCATCGACAAACTTTATTATAAGAGCCTGACCGATCCTTCCGTGGGCATGAACAAGGGCGATTTCCGCATCCTGCTCACCCGCGATAAGGACAATCGCCTGCTGTCTGTCTCCGATAACGGCATCGGCATGACCAAAGAAGAGCTGGAGCAGAACCTGGCACCATCGCCCACTCCGGTTCTCTGGACTTCAAGAAGGACAACAAGGACGAGAACATCGACATCATCGGTCAGTTCGGCGTGGGCTTCTACTCCGCCTTCATGGTCGCCGACAAGGTCACCGTCATCTCCAAGGCATACGGTGCGGACGAAGCCTGGCAGTGGGAGTCCAGCGGTGCTGACGGCTACGAGCTGACCCCTGCCGAGAAGGACACCGCCGGTACCGACATCATCCTGCACATCAAGGACAGCACCGATACCGACAATTACGAGAACTTCCTCGATGAATACGGCATCGTGGCCATCGTCAAAAAGTACAGTGACTATGTGCGCTATCCCATCCAGATGGAGCGGGAAAAAAGCCGCCAGAAGCCCGAACCCGATCCCAAGCCCGAGGACTACAAGCCAGAGTGGGAGACCTACACCGAACTTGAGACCCTGAACAGCATGGTACCCATCTGGAAGAAGCAGAAGAGCGAGGTCACCGATGAGGAATACGCCAGCTTCTACAAGGATAAGTTCAACGATTACTCTGACCCCGCCCGCGTCATCGTGAGCCGCACCGAGGGCACCGCCAACTACAACGCCCTGCTGTTCGTGCCCAGCCATCGCCCCTATGATTTCTACACCAAGGAGTATGAGAAAGGTCTGGCTCTGTACGCATCCGGCGTGCTCATTATGGAAAAGTGCGCAGACCTGCTGCCCGATTACTTCAGCTTCGTCAAGGGCATTGTAGACAGCCAGGATCTGAGCCTGAACATCAGCCGCGAGATGCTGCAGAAGGACAACCAGCTGAAGCTGATCCACAACGCACTGGAAAAGAAGATCAAGAACGAGCTGCACTCCATGCTGGTCAACGACCGCGAAAAGTACGAGGCATTCTGGAAGGAGTTCGGCCGCCAGATCAAGTTCGGCGCTTACTCTGATTACGGGATGCACGCTGAGCTGCTGCGCGACCTGCTGCTGTTCTGGTCTGCCAAGGAGCAGAAGATGGTCACCCTGCAGGAGTATGTGGACAAGATGCCTGCCGAGCAGAAGTTCATCTACTTTGCCGCCGGTGATTCCACTGACCGTCTGGCAAAGCTCCCCGCCGCCGAGCTGGTTCTGGACAAAGGCTATGATGTCCTGCTGCTGACCGAGGACGTGGATGAGTTCTGCCTGCAGATCATGCGCAGTTACCCCCGCAAGGATGCCGAGGCAAGGACGGCACCGTGGAGTTCAAGAACGTCAACAGCGGCGATCTGGGCCTTGAGACCGAGGACGAGAAAAAGGCCGCTGAGGATGCCACCGCCGAGAACAAGCCTCTGTTTGATGCCATGAAGGACGCTCTGGACGGCAAGGTCAAGGAGGTCAAGGTCTCCACCCGCCTGAAGGATCACCCTGTCTGCCTGAGCGCCGACGGCCCCCTGTCCATCGAGATGGAGAAGGTGCTCTCCAAGCAGCCCGGCAGCGAGGGCGTGAAGAGCGACAAGGTGCTGGAGCTGAACATCAACCACCCCGTGTTCGCCGTGCTGAAGGCCGCACAGGAGGCCGGTGATACCGACAAGGTCAAGAAATACAGCAGCCTGCTCTATGCACAGGCACAGCTGATCGAGGGCCTGCCCGTGGATGATCCCGCCGCTTACGCCGAGGCCGTTTGCAGCCTGATGAAGTAATTCCCTTTCCCACAAATAAATTACCCCCTTAACAAAAGGGCCGTGCTCCGCTATAATAAAGTGGAACACGGCTTTTTTATTTTAGGAGGATTCTGCCCCATGGAGCCCAGACGCAGCAAACATTTTCTTGCCCACATTCCCACCATTGCCCTGCTGGTAGTATTCGCCATGTCGCCCTGGCTGGGCGTTCTGTTCTTCATCCTGCGTGCCATCGACCGGGATGCCGAGAAAAAGGAGCAGGAGAACGCAGAATATTCCAGCGATTTCCGCCCCCAGGACACCGGTGCCGGTCAGCCGGCCCGGGACACTGAGCCGGTCTATGGCCACGATGTACCCACTGCCGAGCAGCAGAACGCCAAAAAGCGGCACAAGACCCTGACCAGCCTCTGCACGGTGTTCGGCGGCATCTTTCTGGTGGTGGGCCTTGCAGGCCTTGCCGATATCATTGACATGTGGGGCTACTGGTTCGACTGGGGCGAGTTTCTGACCGCGCTGGCCCAGACCATTGGCGGCGGCGCTGCGCTGGCCATGGGCCTGCGGATGAAGCAGGCCCGCAAGCTGGAGCGCCAGCTGGACAAGATCGTTGGGACCCGGGATAATATCCCGCTGGACGAACTCTTTGCAGCTGCGGGCATTGATGCCGACAGGGGCCGCGCCGCCGTGGAGCGCGCCATCGACCACGGCTATTTCGGGGCCGATGCCTATATCGACAACCGCACCGGCACGCTGGTGGTGCGGGGCGCTGCGCCCCAGCCGCCCAGACCCGCCGAGCCTGCACCCGCACCGGCTCCCGAGGATCAGTATGCCGCCCTGCAGCGCCAGCTCCGGCAGGCCAACGATGCCATCCCCGACCCGGTGATGACGGCCAAGATCTCCCGGCTGGAGGATGTCAGCGCCCGCATCTTCGCACTGGCAAAAAAGGACCCGGACAAAAAAGCCCAGCTGCAGAAATTTATGGATTACTACCTGCCCACCGCGCTGAAGCTGCTGAATACCTACGCCCAGCTTTCGGCACAGGATGTGCAGGGCACCAACATCACTGAGGCAAAGCAGAGCATTGAGCGGAGCATGGATCTGCTCATCACCGCATTTGAAAACCAGCTGGACAAGCTGTTTGCCTCCGATGCGCTGGATGTTTCCACCGACATTGCCGCGCTGGAAGGGATGCTGAACCTCGACGGGCTCACCGGCGGCGATTTCGCGCCCCGGAGCTGACCGCCGGAACTGCGTTGACCTTTCATCCAGATGCAACAATAATACATGGTCTTTTCTCGACAGAACCGATATTATAGAATCAGAAGAACGGGCCCTGGCCCTTTGAAGAATCATTCACCTATACAAGGAGGAACGCGCCATGATGAAGCCTATTTCTGTCTGGAAGCAGGAGCTGGCGGGCGGCACCCATACCGCCCGGCTGGCCTCCCTCTACTGCTGTTCGCCGGAGCAGACCGCTGCCCACGCCGCACGCTATGCGGCAGTGCTGGACGGGCTGGAAGCTACCTTTGGTGCCCACACCGAGGCCGGACTGTACAGTGCCCCGGGCCGCACCGAGATCGGCGGCAACCACACCGACCACCAGCATGGCCGGGTGCTGGCCGGCAGCGTGAACATTGACATGATCGCTGCCGCTGCCCCCAACGGCCTGAACCAGCTGCGTGTGCAGAGCGAGGGCTATGACCTCTGTGTCATCGACCTTGGCGACCTTGCTGCCCGCAAGGAGGAAGAGAACACCACCATGGCCCTGCTGCGGGGCGAGTGCGAGGCCTTCAAGGAGCGTGGCGCTGCCCTCTCCGGCCTGGATGTATATATCTCCTCCAACGTGCCCAAGGGCAGCGGCGTTTCGTCCTCTGCCGCCTTTGAGGTGCTGATCGGTGTCATCCTGAACGACCGCTTCATGGCCGAAAAGGTCTCCCCCATCGCCATTGCGCAGATCGGCCAGTGGGCAGAGAACGTCTACTTTGGCAAGCCCTGCGGCCTGATGGATCAGATGGCCTCCAGCGTGGGCAACATTATCACCATCGACTTTGCCGATCCTGCCCACCCCGATGTGGAGCCGGTGCAGGTGGATTTCTCTCAGGCAGGCCTTGCCCTCTGCATCCTGGATTCCGGTGCAGACCACGCCGACCTGACCGATGAGTACGCCGCCATCCCCAACGAGTGCCGCGCCGTGGCCGCTGTCTGCGGCGGCGAAGTCCTGCGGGATGTGCCCTTTGAGACCTTTATTGCAAATCTGCCCGCATGCCGCAGGCAGTGCGGTGACCGGGCTGTGCTCCGGGCTTTCCACGTCTACGCTGACAACCAGCGCGTTGCTCAGCAGGTAAACGCCCTGCGCGCCGGTGATTTTGAGACCTTCCTGCAGCTGGTCAACGAATCCGGCACCAGCAGCTGGGAATACCTGCAGAACGTCATCCCTGCCGGGTACAAGGAGCATCAGGAAGTGGCTGTGACCATTGCCGCCGCAAAGCATTTCCTGAACGGCGCGGGCGCTGTCCGCGTTCACGGCGGCGGCTTTGCCGGCACCGTGCAGGCCTTTGTACCGCTGGAGAAGCTGGATGCTTCAAGGCTGAGATGGAGGCCATTCTGGGCGCAGGCAAGTGCCACATCCTCTCCATCCGTCCGGAAGGAGGTGCCGTGCTGTGATTTCTACTGCCATTCAACAGCTCGTCAACTATGGGCTGGACACCGGCTCATCCTGCCCGATGACGAGATCTACATCCGCAATCAGCTGCTGATGACCATGCAGCTGGACAGCTTTGCCGAGCCTGAGGGGGATGTCTGCTACACCGACCTCGAGAGCATCCTGAAAACGCTGGTGGACGATGCCGTGGCCCGGGGCGTGTGTGAGGACAATTCCACCGCCCGCGACCTGTTTGACACCAAGCTGATGGGTGTGCTGACCCCGCGCCCCTCCATTGTCCGCGCCAACTTTGAGGAGCGGTACGAAAGCGAGGGTCCCCAGGCCGCCACCGACTGGTTCTATGAATTCAGCCAGGACACCGATTACATCCGCCGCTACCGCATCAAGCGGGACGTGAAGTGGGTCACCAAGACCCCCTACGGCGATCTGGATATTACCATCAACCTCTCGAAGCCCGAAAAGGACCCCAAGGCCATTGCCGCCGCCAAGCTGGCCCCCCAGAGCGCCTACCCCAAGTGCCAGCTCTGCGTGGAGAACGAGGGCTATGCAGGCGGATGAACCATCCCGCCCGCGAGAACCACCGCATCATCCCGCTGACCATCAACGGCAGCGCATGGAATCTGCAGTACAGCCCCTATGTCTACTACAACGAGCACTGCATCGTGTTCAACAGCCAGCACACCCCCATGAAGATCGAGCGGGCCACCTTCCGCAAGCTGCTGGACTTCGTGGGCCTGTTCCCCCACTATTTCGTGGGCAGCAATGCCGACCTGCCCATTGTGGGCGGCAGCATCCTGAGCCACGACCACTTCCAGGGCGGTCACTATGAGTTCGCCATGGCCAAGGCCCCCATCGAGAAGAGCTGGGTGTTCCCCGGCTTTGAGGATGTGGAAGCCGGCATCGTCCACTGGCCCATGAGCTGCATCCGCCTGACCTGTGCGGATGACGAGCGTCTGGTGGAGCTGGCCGACAAGATCCTGACCGCATGGCGCGGCTATACCGACGAGGCAAGCTTTATCTTTGCCGAGACGGACGGCGAGCCCCACAACACCATCACCCCCATTGCCCGGGTGCGGATGGCAGATATCAGCTGGATCTGGTCCTGCGCAACAACATCACCACCCCGGAGCACCCGCTGGGGGTCTACCATCCCCACGCAAAGCTCCACCACATCAAAAAGGAGAACATCGGCCTGATCGAGGTCATGGGTCTGGCAGTCCTTCCCAGCCGCCTGAAGCAGGAACTGTTCGATCTGGCAGATATGCTGGTGGCCCGGGTGCCTGCCGAGCAGTACCCCGAAGCCCTGCAGAAGCACGCCGCATGGGCACAGGAGATCCTGGCCCGCCATCCTGAGCTGAACAGCGACAGCGTCCACCTGATCCTGCAGGATGAGGTAGGCCAGGTGTTTGCGCAGGTGCTGGCAGATGCCGGTGTCTACAAGCTGGATGAAGCCGGCCGCGCCGGTTTCGTGCGGTTCCTCGAAAGTGTAAAGTAATGGATTAAACCTCTCAGTCACGCTTCGCGTGCCAGCTCCCCTAGTAGGGGACCCTTGGCAGAATGGTTTAAGTTTATCAAGGCAACGAAAGGCCCGTCAGTAGAGATGCTGACGGGTCTTGGAGGTATTTATGACTTACACATTGGAAGTTTGTGTAGACAGTGTCGCAAGCGCCCTTGCGGCAAAGCGGGGCGGGGCCGACCGGCTGGAGCTGTGCGCCGACTGATCATCGGCGGCACCACGCCCAGCCTTGCGCTGG
>ENA-OQIO01000221-OQIO01000221.1-human-gut-metagenome-genome-assembly--contig:-NODE-221-length-29997-cov-2.021560_pt1 | contig 29997 bp, 44 predicted proteins | sample MGYA00242573_ERZ504737 | MGnify/ENA primary metagenome ERZ504737 (study PRJEB26092, sample SAMD00036203) | human gut metagenome | host: Homo sapiens | study: EMG produced TPA metagenomics assembly of...
CGCTGGTGGATGATCAGCAGCGGGGTCAGGTTGCCCACGAACATGGCGCAGACGTGCTGCAAGCCAGCGGAATGGCCTGCCGCAGGGACATTTTGGCTTCAACTGATAAGCCGCTTCTTCAAGCTTGACTTCCTTCAAAAATTCCACTCTCCTCAAGGTTTTAAAGGTTTATGCGGTTCGGATGCTTTGCAAAAAAAGCGAAAATATTATAGCAAAATGCAGATAAGATGTAAAATAAGTATGACTTTTGTATGAAAAATTGCTGTATCCCACAAGTGAACTTTTCTCCGGCAGACAAGCAAAAAAGCAGGACTTCCGCATGATTTGTCCAGCCTGATTCGGCTGGCATCATACAGAATCCCCTGCTTTTTTCGTGCTTTTCTCTGTTTTTTGTGCGATACGGAAAAATTTTTGTTTCTGCGGTCAGAGCAGTCCATAATCCCGCAAACAGCGCGTCAGCCCTGCCTGTGTAGTGTCAAATACGATGCCATGCGCCTGCAGCTTGCTGCAATCCATCGCAAGGTTCCTCACCCAGTCAGCTTCCTGAATATCGACCGTGATCCCCAGTGTCTCAGCAAACTGCCGGGCGGTCAGTACCATGTTTTCAGCGTTTTCACTGCCAAAGTTATAGACCCCGCCGGGCAGGGTCAGGGCAGCTTCCAGCAGTGCTACCGCCTGCCGGACGTAGGTGATGCCCCGGAAGTCCCGGACAGAAAAGCGGACAGATTCTCCCCGCTGTGCCGCACGCAGAAGGTTCAGTGGCAGATTGCCTCGGATGGGCAGCCGGTAGCCCGGCAGGTCGTACATCCATGTGGCGCGCAGCAATACGGCACCCGGGCAGAGCGCCTGCACCCGCTGCTCCATTTCCAGCTTGCCCTGCCCGTACACATTTGGCAGGCCTTTAACGGAATCGTTTCCGGCAGCGGGCCGGACTGCTCCACACCGGCATAGACCTGATCCGAACTGAAGGCCACCAGCTTTGCGCCGGTCTCCGCTGCGGCACGGGCAAGCCAGACCGGCAGCTCCACATTGGCGCGGTAAGCCTGCTCCGGGTGATCGGCACAGTAACCGGTATCCGAAATGCTGCGGTGTGCAGAATGCCATCCTGGCGCTGCTGCAAAACTGCTTGCCGCACGGCGTCCTCCCTTGCTGTTGCCAGAAAGCCTTTGGGAAAGGTGCACAGCTCGTAACGCCCCGCCCATTGCTGCACCACGCGGGAGCCCACAAAGCCGCCTGCACCGGTTACAAGGATCTTCTTCATTTTGTTCTCCCGCAATAAGGCATCAGATAAAAAATTCCAGCACGAACACCACGGCGCAGCAGCCCGCAGCCACCTGAAACAGACTTGCTCCAAACCATGCGGCGGCAATGCCCACCACCAACGCAACAGCACCGGCTGCCGGGCTCTGCGTTGCCTGAATGATGGCCGGAAAGGTCATCACAGCCAGCGTTACATAGGGCACATAGTACAAAAACGACTGGATAAAGCGGTTTTTGATCGGTTTGCGGATCAGCGTCAGCGGCAGGATGCGGATGACATAGGATACCAATGCCATGACCGCAATATAGATATAATTGTTATGCGTCATCTTCGTTTTCCTCCTGCCTGACCGGGAACAGCACCGCTGCTGCGCCGGAGATCGCCACCGTTAAAAGAATGGTGCGGGTACCCTCGGAGAGTGCCGAGATGCCCGGCAGATAGCTGCACAGAAAGCTCAGCGCAAAGCTGATGACGACCAGCACCGCAACGATCCGGTCTTTGCGAGCCGGCGGGATGATGATAGCCAAAAACATTCCGTACAGCGCCACACTCAGGGCGCTGACCACCCGCAGCGGCAGCAGATTGCCCGCAATAATGCCCAGCGCCGTACCGGAAGCCCAAGCCGGTGCCGCCAGCAGGATAGCGCCATAGGTATAGTACGGATTCAGGTTGCCGGGCGGGCGATAGTAATGCCGAACAGTTCGTCCGTGACATCATAGCCGATGAGCAGCCGATGCCAGAAGGCGTTTCCGGCGCAAAGCGCTGTGCCAGTGCACAGCTCATCAGCAGATACCGCGCATTGGCGATCAGCGTAATGACCGCCACCTCAAAATAGGTGGCGTTTGCCATGATCAACGCAAATGCGGCATATTCTCCTGCGGAGGCATTGTTCAGCAGGCTGACAAGAAACCCCTGAAACGGCGTAAAACCCGCCTTGCGCGCCGCGATGCCCAGCGAAAACGATACCGCAAAGTAGCCCAGTGCAATGGGCACGCCGTCCCGCATTCCGTCGCAGAACACCTTGCGGCTGAACTGATCCGCCCTTCCTGTTTGGACGAGCTGCGGCTCTAAAAGCCTCTGCTTCGATTCCATAGTTGATACTTCCCCTTTCCTATTTTGCAAACAGCAGATTCTATTATACTCCCCTGCGGGCAGAGAAGGAAGGGGTTTCGGGCTTTTTTTGTGTAAAATGCTACGGTCAAAATGCTTAGAGTTTGCGCTGATATAGGAACCACTTTGAATGTTACGGCTTGTTTGATCGTGCTGGAAGATAAAACACCCCGGAAGGTTTCGTTTTTGAAGGACCTTCTGGGGTGTTGGTGCTATAAGGGATTACTCGAGCTCAATGGTTGCAGGCGGCTTACCGGTGCAATCGTAGAACACGCGGTTGACGTGCTTGACCTCGTTAACGATGCGGCTGGTGACAGTGCCAGAACATCCCACGGCATATCATAGCTTTCTGCGGTCATGAAGTCGGTGGTGGTCACGGCGCGCAGCGCAACGGCGTAATCGTAGGTACGCTCGTCGCCCATAACGCCGACGCTGTGCATATTGGTCAGTGCAGCGTAATACTGGCTAATCTCCTTATCCAGACCGGCCTTGGCAATCTCCTCGCGCCAGATGGCGTCAGCGTCCTGCACGATAGCGACCTTCTCGGGGGTTACCTCGCCGATGATGCGGATGCCCAGACCGGGGCCGGGGAACGGCTGACGGCTGACAGATACTCAGGCAGACCCAGCTCACGGCCAGCCTGACGGACCTCGTCCTTGAACAGGTTACGCAGAGGCTCCACCAGTTCCTTGAAGTCCACGGTATCGGGCAGACCGCCCACGTTATGGTGGCTCTTGATGACGGTGGACTCGCCGCCCAGACCGCTCTCCACCACGTCGGGGTAGATGGTGCCCTGTGCAAGGAAGTCTACCTTGCCGATCTTCTTGGCCTCTTCCTCGAACACGCGGATGAACTCTTCGCCGATGATCTTGCGCTTGCGTTCCGGCTCGGTGACGCCCTTCAGCTTGCTGAAGTAGCGGTCGCGGGCATCCACACAGATGAAGTTGATGTCGAAACCGTTGGCATTGCCCGGGCCAAAGACAGAGCAGACCTCTTCCTTTTCGTTCTTGCGCAGCAGACCGTGATCCACGAACACGCAGGTCAGCTGCTTGCCGATGGCCTTAGCCAGCATAGCGGCCAGCACGGAGGAATCCACGCCGCCGGACAGGGCGCACAGCACCTTGCCCTCGCCGATGCGCTCCCGCAGAGCCTTGACGTTGTTTTCCACAAAGGAATCCATCTTCCAGTCGCCGGAGCAGCCGCAGACGTTGTACACAAAGTTGCGCAGCATCTTCTTGCCCTCGGCGGTGTGCAGCACCTCCGGGTGGAACTGTACGGCGTACAGACCTTTGCGGCATTTTCAACGGCTGCCACAGGGCAGTTTGCTGTGTGAGCAGTGATCTGGAAGCCGGGTGCCGCCTGCTCAATGTAGTCGTTGTGGCTCATCCAGCAGATGGTAGAGGGCTGCACATCGGTGAACAGCTTACTCTCGGTGTTGACGAACACCTCGGTCTTACCGTACTCACGCTCGGGAGCGCGGCAGACATGACCGCCCAGCAGGTGCATCATCAGCTGGCTGCCGTAGCAGATGCCCAGCACAGGTACGCCCCAGCTGAAGATCTCGGGGTCGATGGTGGGAGAGTCCTCCAGATAAACGCTGTTGGGGCCGCCGGTGAAGATAATGCCCTTGGGATTCTTGGCCTTGATGACCGAAAGATCGGTTTTATAGGAATAGATCTCGCAGTAGACATTATTTTCTCGGACGCGGCGGGCAATCAGCTGATTGTACTGTCCGCCAAAGTCCAGCACGATGACAGTTTCATGCTGCATGATGTTTTCCTCCATTTTTAAATGTGTTTTACAGATAATTCTAGTATAGCACATCTTACAAGAAAAAGCGACAGTTTTTGTGAAGTTTTCTGTTATTCTCTTTTGCGTATCGGATGTCGCAGCACGGTTTTCAGCTTCTCCGGCACGGTGCGGCACGGGTCTCCCAGATAGATCTCGTGATGGAAGCGTGTGTCTGAAAAATCCGGGCAATATCCCTGCTCTGCTGCAAACGCATCCAGCTGCCGCAGGGTCTCCGGTTCGGTATCATAGGAGCCGATGTGCATACACTGCACGCACAGGCCTTCATCGTAGGTGAAAAATTCTACCTTGGAAAAGTCCTTTTTCTTTTTGGCTGTGGCTTCCTGCACTGCCCAGTCAAATTCTGCACGGGTGACAAATTCCGGCAGACGGATCATGGAGGTCCAGATAAAGGTCTCCTTGTTGGAAAAATCCACGCCCTCTGCCCCGGCTGATGCCACAGTCCCTCCAGCGGCGGAACACAACATATTCGAAATAGCCGTCTATCTTATGGCTGCCCTTATAGCTCATTTTGATAGTAAATGCAATGCCGTACAGCAACTCCAGCGCTGCTTTGTATTCCCTTGCCGGGTCGTTGGGGTCGCCCTTGCCCTGCACCGCAGCAAAATTCATCGCAGGAACGGTGATGATTTGCGGTTTCTTCGGCGGGAGATAGAACTCTTTATATTCTTTCTTGTAGTCAAATGGCATCCTTCTTTTCCCCTTCCAGCAGCACGCGCTGCTTCTTTTTGCTGAAGCTGCCCAGCACCAGACGATAAGATTTTTTCCAGCATCTCCCGCAGCAATGCGTCCGGCACATTTCCCTCTGCTTTTACAGAGTTCCAATGCACCTTATTCATATAATAGCCCGGAATGATATCTTCATACTGTCGGCGCAGAAAATCGCCCTCGGCGGGGTCCAGCTTGCAGGTGATATACACCGGCTTTCCCGTGGCATCATCCAGACAGACGGCTGCAAACATTTTGCCGCCGATGTGGTATCTTATCCAGTTCCACTCTGCCTGTAAGTCTTTGGTAACGCTAGGCTTTTGAAGAAGCTCTGTGTCGATCCAGCTGTATTTCATGGCAGCACCTCCGTTTTTCTCAGTATAACTGATTCAGAAGCATTTGTAAACAAAAAGTTGTTGGATTTCGCTTGTAATACGTCATCTCTGAAAAATTGGCAACAAAAAAGAGCCATCCGCTCAGAAAACCTGAGAGGATAGCTCTTGCGTTTGATGTTATGATCAGATGGAAATGGTGTTACATACGTCCACCAGCACGGGGTCAAGGCTCTTGGTCATCTCCAAAGCCTCGTCCACAGGGTAGTCCACCAGCTTCTCGCCCTTCATGCCGACGATGCGGTTATACTTGCCCTGCTCCAGTAGGCAGACAGCCTGATAACCCATGGCAGAAGCATTCACGCGGTCGCGCAGGGTGGGAGAACCGCCGCGCTGCACATGACCCAGAATGGTTGCGCGGGAATCGATACCGGTACGTGCCTGGATCTCGTTGGCGATCTCCTGTGCATGACCCACGCCCTCGGCCACAATGATGATAAAGTGACGCTTGCCGGTCTTCTGGGTCTCGGCGATCTTATCCAGAATGTCGCGCTGCATATCGAATTCCTTCTCGGGCAGCAGCACAGCCATAGCGCCGGAGGCGATGGCCACGTTCAGCGCAATGTAACCGGCGTTGCGGCCCATGACCTCGACCACACTGCAGCGGTCGTGGCTCTGGGTGGTGTCGCGCAGCTTGTCGATCATTTCCAGCGCGGTGTTCATGGCGGTATCGTAGCCGATGGTGTAATCGGTGCAGCCGATATCGTTATCAATGGTGCCGGGCAGGCCGATCATGGGGATGCCGCGGTGTGCCAGTGCGCGGGCACCGCGGTAGGAGCCGTCGCCGCCGATAACGACCAGCGCATCAATGCCCAGCTCGCGGCACTTTTCAGCGCCCTTATCCTGACCTTCCTTGGTCTTGAACTCCAGGCAGCGTGCCGTATACAGAATGGTGCCGCCAGCAGAAATGATGTTAGAAACGCTGCGCAGGTTCATTTCAAAGCACTCGCCGTTCAGCAGGCCGTTGTAGCCGCGCTGAATGCCGATCATACGGAAGCCCTTGTGCAGGCCGGTGCGTACCACAGCGCGCACAGCAGCGTTCATGCCGGGAGCATCACCACCGCTTGTAAGCACGCCAATCGTTTTGATTTGCTTTTCCATACGAGAGATTCCCTCCAATTTACAGTTCAGTTCTTCATTTACCCTTTTGCCTGTACCCTCTTCTTCCAGAAACAGGCCAGTTGCTTTGCAACAGCTTTGATTCGCCTTTAATGATTATAGCACACCCTCCAGACAAATTTCAATAGGGTTTTGAGACTTTATGCAATTCCATGCGGTACAAAATAGTGGCGGTATATCGCATTATTTTTGCAATTTGTACCACTTGGAAAAATTGAAATCGCCTCATGCGGTGCCATTCGTGCACAAATATGTCATTTTGTTGCAACGTTTTCTGTGCCCAGCAGCCGCTCCAGCTCTTTGAAGAAGAGCGGGTGCCCGGAGGTGTACAACCGGCGCGGCGCGGCCAGCTTCTGCTTGGTATCCTCCAGATACAGGATCACCGGGATATCACCATCAAAGATCTCCAGCAGATTCACCACTTTATCGTACTGAGGGCAGCTGCGGGACGGCAGACGGATAAACACCCGCCGGGCAGCTGTTTTGACAGGGTCCGGGCGGCCTTTATCCAAGCGGGTCGGGTCGTAGCTGTCGATGGGCAGAATGCTGTCTGCCAGCAGCTTGGAGGCTTCATCTTCCCGCACGGAAAGCCGGCCGTCGATGACCACAACAGCGTTTTCCTGAATGGCATCCCGGAACCTGTCCAGCACCTTGGGGAACACGATCACTTCCATAGTGCCAGTCAGATCTTCCACACTGGTAAAGGCCATCATGCTGTTGGATTTTGTTGTCATCATGCGGTTTTTGACCACTGCGCACACAATGCGCACCTTTTCGCCGTCCTGCACATGGGCATCCTCGCCGGTGAGGTCTTTGATGGTGTGGGAGCCGATGCGGGCAGATTTTTCCCGGTAAGCGTCCAGCGGATGACCGGACAGGTACAGGCCGCTGACCTCTTTTTCCTGCTGCAGCAGCTCGGCAGGGGTGTACTCTGCCAAGGGGCGGATCTCGTAGACGTCCTCCTGCGGGCTTTGCTGCACTTCCCCGCTCATCACGGAGAACAGATCCAACTGTCCTTCCAGATTGCGGCGAGAGTCGGTCTCGATACTCTTGAGGATGCCCTCTACCGCCTCCACCATGCTGTGACGGTTGGACCGAAGCAGTCAAAGGCACCGGCTTTGATCAGGCTTTCCACCGCGCGGCGGTTCAACTCACTGCCGTGCATCCGCTTGCAGAAATCATAAAGGCTTGTGTAGGGCTTTTCCTTACGCTCGGTGACTGCGTTCTCGATGAGGTTGCGGCCTACGTTTTTCACCGCGTTCAGTCCAAAACGGATCTGACCATTATCATCGGCGGTAAAGCCGCCGTTGGAGATGTTCACATCCGGCGGCAGGACTTTAATGCCCAGACGGGCACACTCGCCGGAATACTCGATGACCTTATCGGTATTATCCAGCACACTGGTCAGCAGTGCTGCCATGAACTGGCTGGGGTAATGGCACTTGAGATAAGCCGTCTGGAATGCCACATAAGCGTAGCAGGCCGCATGGCTCTTGTTGAAGGCGTAGGACGCAAAGCTGGACATTTCATCGTAGATCTGGTTTGCCACCTGCTCCGGGATGCCGTTGGCAACACAGCCCGGGCACTCGTGGCCGGGCTCGGTGCAGCCGTGCACAAAATGTTCCCGCTCGGCTTCCATGACGGCGTGCTTCTTTTTGCTCATGGCGCGGCGAACGTTATCTGCCTGTCCGAAGGAGAAGCCCGCCAGTTCCCGGAAGATCTGCATGACCTGCTCCTGATAGACGATGCAGCCGTTGGTCACATCCAGAATGTGCGCCAGCTGCGGGGTCTTGTAGCTGATCTTGTCCGGCTCGTGCCGGTTGCGCAGATAGGTGGGAATGGAGTCCATGGGGCCCGGGCGGTACAGACTGATCAGAGCGATGACATCTTCAAGGTTCTGGGGCTGCAACCCCACAAGCACCTGCTTCATGCCGGAGGATTCTAGCTGGAACACGCCCTCGGTATCGCCCTGACCCAGCATTTTATAGGTGTCCGGGTCGTCATAATCCAGATCGCGGATGGAGAACTCCGGGTGCTGCTTTTGCACCGCAACCTCCGCATCCCGGATGACGGTCAGGGTGCGCAGCCCCAGAAAGTCCATCTTCAAAAGACCCAGCTCTTCGATCTCGGTCATGTTGAACTGGGTCACCGGCAGGCCGTCGTTGGTGGCAAGCGGCAGATAATAATCCGTCGGCTCCGGCGTAATAACCACGCCTGCCGCGTGGGTGGAGGCGTGCCGGGGCATGCCCTCCACCTTCAGTGCGGTGTCGATGAGTTCGGTCACCTGCGGGTCGGTATCGTAGAGCTTTTTCAGCTCGCTGGAAACCTCCAATGCCCGCTTGAGGGTCATTTTCAGCTCCATGGGCACAAGCTTTGCTACCACGTCCACCTGCTGGTATGGAATACCCATCACGCGGCCCACATCCCGGATGGCGTTGCGGGCGGCCATGGTACCAAAGGTGACGATCTGCGCCACATGGTCCGCACCGTATTTGCGGTTGACGTAGTCGATGACCTCCTGCCGGCGCTCGTAGCAGAAGTCACATCGAAATCCGGCATACTGACGCGCTCAGGGTTCAAAAAAGCGCTCGAAGATCAGGTTATAGCGGATGGGGTCGATATCTGTGATGCCAACACAGTAGGCGGCAATACTGCCCGCGCCGGAACCTCGTCCCGGCCCCACCGGGATGCCCTGACTTTTTGCAAAATTGATGTAGTCCCATACGATGAGGTAGTAGTTGGTATACCCCATGGTCTTGACCACGCTGATCTCGTATTTCAGGCGGTCGATGTTGGCCTGCGGCACATCCGGGCCATAGCGGCGCTCTAAGCCGTCCCAGCAGAGCTTTTCAAAGTAGGCCTGATTGTCCATGCCGTCCGGGGCTTTGTAGTAAGGGATCTTGGTGTGGCCGAACTCAAAGTCAAAATTGCACTGCTCGGCGATCTTTGCTGTGTTGGCGCAGGCCTCCGGTACCATGGAGAACAGCTCGTACATCTCGTCTGTGGTCTTGACGTAAAATTCATCGGTCTGGAACTCCATGCGGTCGGCGTCCTGAATGGTCTTGCCGGTCTGGATGCACAGCAGGATGCTTTGCATCTTGGCGTCCTCTTTGCGCAGATAATGGGCGTCGTTGGTGGCTGCCATGGGGATGCCCGTCTCCCGGGAAAGCTTGATGAGCTGCGGCAGAACAGTGGAATCCTCTTTCAGGCCGTGATCCTGCAATTCGATGTAGTAATTCTCTGCACCGAACAGATCCCGGTACCACAGCGCAGTCGCCTTTGCGCGCTCGTAGTCCCCTGCCAGAATGGCCTGCGGGATCTCGCCCGCCAGACAGGCCGAAAGGCAGATCAGTCCCTCGTGGTATTGCTCCAAAAGCTGCTTATCCACACGGGGCTTGGAGTAAAAGCCTCCACAAAGCCGGCAGAGACCATTTTGATCAGGTTCTTATAGCCGGTCTCGTTTTTGCACAGTAAAATCAGGTGGTTATTGCCGTCTATTTTATTTACCTTATCAAAGCGGGTGCGGGTGGCAACATACACTTCGCACCCATGATGGGCTTGATGCCCGCCTTTTTGGCGGCTTTATAAAACTGCACACAGCCGTACATTACGCCGTGGTCGGTGCAGGCAATGGCGGTCTGTCCGCACTCCTTCACCCGCTCCATCAGCTGGTCGATGCGGCAGGCACCGTCCAGAAGGCTGTATTCCGTATGGATATGCAAATGGGCAAAGGAACGGGTATTTGCGGTGGGTTCACTCATTGTACTGCCTCCTGTCCCTCCTGCTGACGCTGGCGCAGATTTTCCGCCAGCGCCTCCAGCTTTTTCATCCGGTGTGATAGGCCAGATTTGCTCACAGCCGGATCAAAGCAGCCGCACAGCGCGGTAAGCGAAAGATCCGGGTATTGCAGCCGCTTGGCTGCTGCCTGCTGCAGCACCTCCGGCAAGGTCTCCAGTGCGTGCTGTTCCTGCAAATAGCGGATAGCCTTCAGGGTCTGAGCGTTCGCCCGCGCCGTTTTGCCAAGGTTTGCGGTATCGCAGTTGGTCTGCCGGTTGGTCTGATTGCGCACCTGCTTGAACGCCTTGAGTACGCTGATCTGTGTTGCAGCATCCGCAGCACCCATAAAGCGGAGCAGCCGCTCCACATTAGCACCGGTCTTGACGTAGATCAGGTTCACGCCGTTGCGGCGGGTGCGGTGGGGCGCAAACTCGTGCTCAGCCAGCAGCGCTTCAAAATCCCGGGCGAGGTTCGTCCGGGAGGTGAGAAATTCCAGATTATATTCCTTTTGCGGGTCGGTGACCGTGCCGCTGCACAAAAAGGCCATGGCGATATAGGCGCTGACGCAGGTCTGACAACGGATGAGCCCGGGGTCGATCTGCAAGCTGGTCTCCCTGCCGGTTGTGCCGAACAGCTCGTGCAGGCGGGTGACCTGCTCCGCATCGCGGATATTGAACTCGTACAGCACACCGCTGACGCGGGGCTTTTCCAGGATCTCGCCCCGGATGCCGCAGCGGGCAAACAGCTGCTGCGCCAGCTGCACCGTATGGGGTTGCTCGGTTTGCAGCACAAGGCCGCGGGCATCAAAGTATTTGGCAAAGCAGGCAATGCCATAGGCAGCTGCACGCACACAGCATTCCTTGGTGGGGCTGCGCTGCGCGATTTCCTCCCGCGCACTGGATGCAAAACTCATAGTATTTCCTCTGTTTTCAGCGCACGGCATCCCGGTGCTGCACCCCGGCTCGTAGCCAGAGAGGTGCAGTATTCCGCAAGCTTGCGTGCGAATGTGATGGAGCGGTGCTTGCCGCCTGTGCAGCCCACCGCAATGGTCAGCTGGCTTTTGCCTTCCTTGACATAGAGCGGCAGGGCGTACTGCAAAAAGTTCTCGTACCGGCGCAGCAGCTCCTGTGCTTCGGGATAGCCCATGACAAAATCTACCACTTCCTGATCCAGTCCGGTCTTGTGCTTCAGTTCCGGCACATAGAAGGGGTTTGGCAGGCAGCGCACATCCAGCACAAGGTCGGCCTCCGGCGGCAAACCAAACTTGAACCCGAAGGACATAATGGTGAGACGCATGGCATTTTTTGCCCCGCCGTTTTTCATGAACAAATCACAGATACGCTCTTTATTCTGAGAGGTAGAAAGCAGCCCGGTGTTGATGGTATAGTTTGCACGTTCCTTCAAGGGCTGTAAGATCTGCCGCTCCTTCAAAAAGGCATCCCGGGTAGAGATGCCCTCTGCAATGCTGATGGGGTGGCGGCGGCGGGTCTCGCTGTAGCGGCGCATCAGCACATCGTCCGGCGCATCCAGAAACAGGATCTTATAGGGTGTTTTCTGCTCGTCCAGCTGCTGCAGGGCAGTCTCGATCTGTTCCCTGCTGCGGCAGCCGCGCACGTCCATGGAAAGCGCCACCCGCTCCAGCTGGTTGTCGCCCGCCTTGGAAAACGCCGTAATGCTGGGCAGCAGCCCCGCCGGGACGTTATCGATGCAGAAAAACCCGATATCCTCCAGCGCATTCATAGCCACAGACTTTCCTGCGCCGGAAAGCCCGCTGACGATCAACAGCTCCATCTGTGTTCCACACTCCCTCTATTTGCGCAGTTCAGCGGACTACGCGGATCTCTTTTTCCAGATCATAACCGGTCTTTTCCTTTACGATGGTGCGTACTTCTTCGCACAGCGCCAGCACGTCTGCGCAGGTGGCGCCGCCAAGGTTCACCACAAAGCCGCAGTGCTTCTCGCTGACGGCGGCACCGCCGTGTCGGTAGCCCCGCAGACCGCACTGGTCAATGAGGGCAGCGGCAAAAGCGCCCACCGGGCGCTTGAAGGTACTGCCTGCGCTGGGCTTATCCAGCGGCTGCTTGTCCAGCCGTTTTGCCATCAGTTCGTCCATCTTTGCGCGAATAGCCTCCGGTTCGCCCGGAGTCAGGGCAAACTGCGCCGAGAGGATACAGCCGCCGTTTTCTTCAAAAATGCTGTGGCGGTAGCGCAGGCCAAGCTCCGCTGCCGCAGCCTCCTTCACCTCGCCCTCGGCGGTGAGGTACTGCACCGTGGTCAGCACATCCTTCATCTCGCCGCCGTAAGCACCGGCGTTCATGTAGACTGCGCCGCCCACCGTACCGGGGATGCCGTAGGCAAATTCCAGCCCGGTCAGGCTATGCTCCAGCGCCGTTTTGCACAGCGCCGAGAGCCGCACGCCCGCCCCGGCGGTGAGTTGTGTGCCGTGCACCTCCACAGTGTCCTGCATGGAGGAAATATCCAGCACCACGCCGTTGTAGCCCTCGTCGGCAAACAGAATATTGCTGCCGTTGCCCAGCAAATAGTACCGGACGCCCTGCGCTTTGCATAGTGCAACAGCACGGCAAAGCTGTGCCCGATCTGCCGGCTGCACGAACAGCCGTGCCGGGCCGCCGATCTTAAAAGTACAGTGCGCTGCCAGCGGCTCGTTTTCTTTATAAGCAATGCCTGCTGCGGTGAGCAGCTGCTTGAGTTGTTCCATAGGGTCAGGCTCCTTTTTTATCGGGAAGATCAGTCCATTTTGTCATCCAGTCCCAGCCGGATCAGCAGCTCCTTGGCTGCGTTGTAGCCCATCTTCTTCTGGCGGTTATTGATGGCTGCAGTCTCCAGCACCACAGCCAGATTGCGGCCGGGAGAGACCGGGATGCTGGTGCTGGGAATGCTCACGCCCAGAATGTCATAGTATTCGCTTTCCAGACCGGTGCGCTGGTAGTTCTTGGTGGGGTCCCACGCCTCCAGCTGCACCACCAGATCCAGACTTTCGCTCAGCTTGACAGCGCCTACGCCGTACACGCGGGCCACATTGACGATGCCGATGCCGCGCAGCTCGATGAAGTGGCGGATATTTTCCGGGGCAGTGCCCATGATCTGACGGTTGGACACCTTGCGCAGCTCCACGGCATCATCTGCCACTAGACGGTGGCCGCGCTTGACCAGCTCAATGGCCAGCTCGCTTTTGCCGATGCCGCTGTCGCCAAGGATCAGGATGCCTTCGCCGTACACCTCCACCAGCACGCCGTGCCGGGTGATGCGGGGCGCAAGCTCCAGATTCAGTACGCTGATCAGGCTGCCCATCAAAGTGCAGGTAGTCTCGTTGGAACGCAGCAGGGCAACCGCGTGCTTCTGCGCCAGTTCCTGCATCTCCGGGAAGGGCGCCAGCTCCTCGCTGCGGCAGACGATGACCGCCGGGGGCTGCTGCCGGAACAGCTGCTCCAGTGCCTCGTAGCGTTTTTCTGCCGTCAGGCGGACAGAAAGTTCATCTCTGCCAGACCCATGATCTGCAGGCGGAGCTTATCGAAATAATCATAATAGCCCGCCAGAAACAGACCCGGGCGGTTGACCTCGGCGATCTCTACGCTGATTTCATCCAGCGCCCGGGGGGTGTATACCACTTCCATGCTGACGCGGTCGGTCAGCGTTTTAAGCGAAACATTGAACGTACCCATCCTGGTTCCTCCTGTATCCTTTTGCCGCGCTGTGCTGCGGGCACCCTTATTCATATTATAATAAAATTCGGCGGCAAATACAACGCCCGGGGCGCTGTTTTTGTACCCGCCTCTGGAAACCGACGCTGCATCGCAGCGTGTGCACAGGATTTTTACATTTTTCTTACTTTACATGGGTTTTACATTTCGGCGATTTCAGATTTTACATTGTTTTTCTATACTTAAAGCACAGGAGAAAAACACGTCAAGAAAAGTGAGGAAAACACTTATGACCATTTTTAATGTCTTTTCGCTGCTGGGAGGTCTGGCCCTGTTTTTGTTCGGTATGGACATCATGGGCAAGGCACTGGAAAGCAGGCCGGCGGTCAGCTGCAGAAAATTCTCAGCAAGCTGACCGATAATCCCTCAAGGGCTTTTTTCTGGGTCTGTGCGTAACCGCCGTGATCCAGAGCTCCAGCGCTACCACCGTTATGGTGGTGGGCTTTGTCAACAGCGGCATCATGGAGCTGCATCAGGCCATTGGCGTGATCATGGGCAGCAACGTGGCACTACCGTGACCAGCTGGATTTTGAGCCTTTCCGGTTTGCAGGGCGACAGCCTGCTCGTCCAGCTGCTCAAGCCCACTTCTTTTAGCCCGGTGCTTGCATTTATCGGCATTTTGCTGTATATGTGTAAGAGTGAGAAGAAAAAGGGCGTGGGCACCATCCTCATCGGCTTTGCTGTGCTGATGACCGGCATGACCACCATGTCCAACGCGGTGCTGCCGCTGCAAAACGAGGCATGGTTCACCAGCCTGTTCACCCGCTTCTCCAACCCCCTGCTGGTGTCTGGTGGGCGCACTGGTCACCGGCATCATCCAGAGCTCCAGCGCCAGCGTGGGCATCCTGCAGGCGCTGAGCGCCACCGGTGTCATCACCTACGGCAGTGCCATCCCCATCATCATGGGTCAGAACATCGGTACCTGTGTGACTGCACTGTTGTCCTCGGTGGGTGCCAACAAGAACGCCCGCCGGGCTGCCATGGTGCACCTGTACTTCAACATTATCGGTGTGACCATCTTTCTGTTCGGGTTCTACGGGCTCAACGCCGTCTGCCACTTTGCCTTTGTGAATACCACCATCGAGGTTGGGGCATTGCAATCGTGCACTCGGTGTTCAACATTCTGGCCACCGTCATTCTGCTGCCCTTTGCCACCGGGCTGGAAAAGCTGGCCATCCTGACCATTCCCGATTCCCCGGAAAAAGAGGAGTTTGCTCTGCTGGATGACCGTCTGCTGAACACCCCCGCTGTGGCTGTAGAGCGCGCCCGCGCCGCTACCGCCGAAATGGCAGAGCTTGCCCGGGTGGGCGTAGTGCAGGCCATGAGCCTGACCCACGAATGGAACGATGAACTTGCCCAGAAGGTGCGGGACGAGGAGTGCCGGGTGGACCGGTACGAGGACGCGCTGGGCACTTATCTGGTCAAGCTGTCCGGCCGGGAACTGAACCACACCGACAGCCAGAGCGTGAACACCCTGCTGCACACCATCAGTGATTTTGAGCGTATCAGCGACCATTCCGTCAACCTGCTGGAATCTGCCGAGGAGATGCACCAGAAGGAGATTCACTTCTCCAAGGATGCACAGGAGGAGCTGCAGGTTCTGGAGGATGCGGTGCAGGACACCCTGAGCCGCACCACCGATGCTTTCCGCAAGGGAGATCTGCACCTTGCCTCCAAGGTGGAGCCGCTGGAGGCCGTGGTCAACGAGCTGGTGCGTGCCATTAAGGCGCGACACGTTGCCCGCCTGCAGGCCGGCAGCTGCTCTATTGAGTACGGCTTTGTGCTGGACGATCTGCTGACCAACTACGAGCGTGTGTGCGACCATTGCAGCAACGTGGCAGTTGCGCAGATCGAGGTGGCACAGGACAGCTTTGATACCCACGCTTATCTGAACGATCTGCGCCACGGCAACGACACCAAGGAAAGTGAAGAATTCCACCGCCGTCTGGGCCGCTACCGTGAGCGGTATCTATTCCCGGACGGACAGACTGCTGAGGAGAACTGAGTTATGATCTATATTGTAGAGGACGACGCTTCCATCCGCGAGCTGGAGCAGTACGCCCTGCAATCCAACGGCTACGAGGTGCAGGGCTTTGAAAGCGCCGAGCCCTTCTGGCAGGCCATGCGCACTGCCGAGCCGGAGCTGGTGATCTTAGACGTGATGCTGCCCGGCGAGGATGGCTTTTCCATCCTGAAAAAGCTGCGCAACACCCCTTCCCTGCGTAAGCTGCCCATCATTATGGTCACTGCAAAATCAGCGAGCTGGACACCGTGCGCGGGCTGGACTGCGGCGCGGATGACTACATTGCAAACCTTTCGGCATTATGGAATTTCTCAGCCGGGTGCGTGTGGCGCTGCGGCGCTCTGCCCCGGAGGTAAGGCCGGATGTGCTGGTTTTCCACGAGATCCAGCTGGATACGCCCGCCACAGCGTTACGGTAAGCAGCACCCCTGTGGAGCTGACCTACAAGGAATACTGCCTGCTGCGTCTGCTGCTGGAAAACACCAGTCTGGTGGTGACCCGCGAGACCATTTTGCAGGTAGTGTGGGGCACCGACATCTCGGTGGAAAGCCGTACCGTGGATATGCACATCCGCACCCTGCGCAAAAAGCTGGGCGATGCGGGGCGTTACATCTGCACTGTGCGCAAGGTGGGCTACAAGCTGACCGATGAGGAGGCCGAAGAAGAATGAAGCTGCGCAGCATGGAAGAAAAGATCAGCTACCGGTTGTTCCTGATGGGCTTTCTGGGGCTTATATTCACCGCAGTGCTGTGCATTTTTGTGTTCCATAAGCCTTTACGGCGCAGGCATGGTCGGCTTTGGAGCGCGAGACCGACCTTGTGCGCGCCGGGTACGAGCAGACCGGAGACCCCACACAGCTGAGTGCCTTTGTGACCGATGATCTGCGCGTGACGCTGATCAGTCAGGACGGCAGCGTGCTGTTTGAATCTGCCACCGACCAGCCCATGGAGAACCATCTGACCCGCCCGGAGATCCGCGATGCCATTGCAAACGCGAGGGTCGGGACATTCGCGATTCCCAGACCATGGGCTACGAGACCTATTACTATGCGCTCCGGCTTTCCGGCGGGGATGTGCTGCGCGTGGCACAGGACGCCGAGACCGTGTGGTCCATCTATGATGCCACCATCCCGGCCATCGTGCTGAGCTGCGTGGCGCTGATGCTGGCTGCTGCGGTGCTGGCCGCCCTGCTGACCAAAGCACTGGTACAGCCGGTGCTGAACATGACTGAGGATCTGGATCACATTCAGGAAAATGTGCCCTACCGGGAACTGATCCCCTTTGCAGAGAGCATCCACTCCGACCGCATTCTGCGAGAAAGCAACGAGAAAATGCGGCAGGAGTTTACTGCCAATGTCAGCCATGAGCTCAAGACCCCGCTGACCAGCATTTCCGGCTATGCAGAGCTGATCGAGACCGGCATTGCAAAACCGGAGGATGTGCCGGATTTCGGCCGCAAGATCCACAGCGAGGCCACCCGCATGATCCAGCTGGTCAACGATATTTTGCAGCTTTCCAAGTTGGACACTGTAAGCGAGACCGGGGACACCCCCGTAATGGAAACGGTAGACCTTTTGGAGGTTGCCAAGGAGTGTGTGGAGCGCCAGAAACTGAACGCCCGCCGCGCCTATATCTCCCTGACTTATCTGGGCGAGAGCGCCCCGGTGCTTGGCAGCCGCGCGCTGCTGGATGAACTGTGCCAGAATCTGTGCGACAACGCCATCCGCTACAACCGCCCGGGCGGTAAGGTACAAATCATCACCACCTGCAACCGGGACGGACACTGCTCCCTGACCGTGACCGACAATGGCATCGGCATCCCGCGGGAAGCGCAGGCCAGCGTGTTCGAGCGCTTCTACCGGGTGGACAAGAGCCGCAGCAAGGCCACCGGCGGCACCGGGCTTGGGCTTGCCATCGTCAAGCACATTGCCCGCATCCACAACGCCCGCATCAAGCTGGAAAGTCAGGTAGACGTTGGCACCACCATTACCGTTACTTTCCCTACTGCCTCTTAATACAGCATGAAATGCACGTCTGTCCGTAATTGCGGGCAGACGTTTTTGTTGGGTCAAGCCCGCAATGCTGCCGCTTTGCAGCGCTGCCCGGGCTTGCAGGTGCAGCACATCCACGCCCTGCTGCCAGCAACCTTGCAAAAGCGCAGTGCACTGCGCCGCCAGCTGTTGCTGCTGCGCCTGCGTGGGCAGCGGGCTGTGGGCAGCGCGTTGACAGTCCAGCCGCACAAGCACCTGCGCCTTTTGCAAGGTGACTGAAACGATGCAGCGCCGGATGCCGATGCGTTCCCCTTCCAGCCAGAGCTGCCGGGTGTCGCCCTGCCCGGTAAGCAGCCGGTAGACCTCGGCCTGCTCCAAGGACAAGGGCGTATCGCCCGCTACGGTGTGCAGAACACCGCCCTCCTGTATCGTTACCTCTTCCGCGTTCCACCCGAGAACAGGCAGAAGTCCCGGCTCTGTATGCTCATACAGCGGGGTGCGGTGGGTGCTGCGGCCTTTATTTGTGCCATCAGAGCATCCGGCAGGGCGGCCCGTGCGGCAAGGCGGTCTATCTCTCCTTCTGCGCAAAACAGTCTTGCGGCTGTGCGGCCGCAGCCGCGCCGCAGCACCAGCTGCTCGTACTCTGTTAATAATGGTTCTTCCGCTTTTGACAGCAGCAGATAGTCACACAGGCGGTAGCTTGCGGTTTGGGGCAGTGCCTGCTCTGCCCCAGCCAGCGCCTGTTCCATCGTTTGTCCCTCTACCTGCACAAACTGTAACGCGGCAGAGCCTCGGCGGCATCGGCGGCGGCCTGCGGTGCCTGATAGAGCAGCCCTGCCTGATACACCTGTTCGGTCTGTGCCAGATACACCGCCCGCACCATGCTTTTCTCGGTGCTTTCGCAGCGCAGGAATAAAAGACACCACCCTGCCAACAGTAAAAACAGCAGCGGCTTGTAAGATTTCTGTTTTCTCATGGCTGCACCTCTGCTTCCGGCTGCTGCCAGAGCAAGCGGACAGCGGCGCACAGCATGGACGCCCGGTAGACGGCACACAGCAGCCACAGCAGCAAAAGCAGCGCATCCATGCGGGAAAAGCTTCCGCCGCTCCACGCCCGCAGCAACTCCAGCCGGGGGTAGGTGCTGCTGCCAAACAGCAAAGCGCCGCCCAGCAAAGCCGCTGCCTGAACCGCAAAGCCCCATACCGGTAGCCAGACCGTGCGGCGGGCAGACCGTGCACTGCACAGAAGGGCTCCGGCAAAATATTCAGCGTAGACCGGTACGTTCCAACCTGCTGCGGCCGGCTGTGCCGGAGGGAACAGGCGGTACCAGTGCAGTTGACCGGCGAGCCCAGCAGGCAGACCACGCCGCCCACGGCTACAAACCACCACAGCACCCGCGCCGAGGCGTTCCAGCTTGCGGGACGGATGCACCACCCGCCCAGAGCAGCAGCGGCAGAAAGCCAGCAAGCGCCATGAGGAAACTCTAGCCCGTGCACAGCCCTTGTGCCTGCACGAGGGGTGTGCACCAGTTCCATAAAAAGCCCGGCTGTCAGTGCCAGCCGCACCGCAAGGGAGGGCGCTTTGTTCTGCAACATTGCCACTGCCAGCGCCGAAAGGATGCACAGACACACCGCGCTGACAGCGCCCAGCCACAGCGCCCGGCACACCGAAACGCTTTGCGGGATGCCGTCTGCCAGCGCTGCAGTTACCACACTGAGGGTTAACGCCGCCGGGGTAAAACGTTCTGTCTGCTGCTTCATGACCGCCGTTTTCCCTTCTCCCGCTTTTGCCAGATATTGAACCCGCGCCGGGACAGCTGCCGGTAGTTGCGGCGCAGAACACCATCCTCGGAAAGCGGCTGCTGCGGGAACGGATGCGGCGCAAGGTATGGCACGCCCAGTGCTTCGGTGCTGACGATACTGAGCAAAAGCCGAAAAACGCCGCTGCCAGCCCTACCGGCCCGGCGAGCCCTGCCAGCAGCACCGTGCCGATGCGCAAAAGGGTGGCGGGCTCATACAGTCCCGGGGTGACAAAGACCGCAATGGCCGTAATACTAGCCACAAAGATGACCGGGGTGCTCATAAGCGGTGGCAATGGCGGCGTCTCCGATGATGAGCGCCGACACCAGACTGACCGAGTGACCCAGCGACTGCGGCATCCGCAGCCCCGCCTCCCGGATGATCTCTAAGATCAGGATCACCAGCAGCATCTCGGCAAAAAGGGGCAGCGGCGTAGCTTTTCGGCTGCTTCGATCTTGTACAGCAGCTGCGGGGGCAAAAGCTCCGGCAGATACACCGCCACGCACACAAAGACCCCCGGTAAGAACACCGTAAGGTAGAAAGAAAAATATTTCAGCACCCGCAGAAAAGAGGAAAACGCCGCCGTAGAAGCGTAATCATCCAGACACTCGAACTGTTCACTAAAGAGCGCCGGCAGCACCAGCGCTGAGGGCTGCCGTTGACCAAAATTACCAGCTTGCCCTCGCAGAGCTTCGCGGCGGCGACCGCCGGGCGCTCGGTATAGTGTACCGGGGTAAACAGCCGCGCCTTGCCGGGCAGCAGCCACGGCACAAAATAGCTGGAATCCAGCAGCAGCTCCGGCCGTGCGCTTTGCAAAATGGTGCGCACCCGGCGCACCATGGCGGGGTCGGCACGGTCCTTGCAGTAGCAAAGAGCGTACTCGGTATTGCAGCAAGTGTGCGCCTGTGCGGCCTCCTGCACAAGGGTATCGGTGCGGACAAGGCGGCGCAGAAGGCTCAGATTCACCCGCAGAAGGTCGGTAAAGCCTTCCCTGCTGCCGCGCAGGTTGCCCTCGGCGGATGGCTCTTCCACGGAGCGGAATTTGAGCCCCTGTACCGAAAAAACGATGCCACTGCTGCAGCCCTCTAAAAGCAGCACCGCCATGCCCGCCGTCAGCCGCGCTACAAGCTGCGGCATATCCTGCACCGGGGTGCTCTCGGCTGGAAACGCCGAGCCGTGCAGGATATGCGCATAGGCTTGCGTACCAGTAAGCCGGACAGAAGCAGACTGCGCCCGGCGGCGTCCAGTAATAGCTCCCAGAGCGAATCCAGCTCGCCATGCCGTCAAACATTACGATGCACCCCGGCAGCCATACAAAACGATCTTCTTCGCATAATAATCTGCCGATTTGCCAAACCTAGCATCAAGCGCGGACAGATTTTCTGCAAGGCTTTGCGAAAGCTGCTGCACATCCATCACTCCTTTGTGTGTGCAGTATGCCCGCTTTGCCGCAGCGGAATACGCCGCGCACACCGCACCGGGAGGGTTTGTGCATGAAACTGCTGCTTTGCCGCACTATTATTTTGTATCTCTGCGTTTTGTTTGCCATGCGGCTGATGGGCAAGCGTCAGCTGGGAGAGTTGCAGCCGGAAGAGCTGGTATCCACCATCCTGATTTCCAATCTGGCGTCCATCTCCATTGAATCGGAGGATGTCCCCATCACCGCCAGCTCATCCCGCTGTTCCTCATTGCGGCGCTGGAGCTGCTGGGTTCAGTAGTAAGCTTCCGCAGCCAGAAGTTCTTCAATTTTCTCTCCGGGCGTCCCAAAACGGTCATTCTGGACGGAAAGATCGACCAGAACGCTTTGCGGATGCTGCGGCTGACCACCGCCGACCTGATGGAGGCGCTGCGCGGCAAGGATATCTTCGACCCGCGCAAGGTGTCCTACGCCGTAATTGAAACAAACGGCACACTGTCGGCGGCGCTGCGCCCGGAGCAGGAAGCAGCCACCCTCTCCGATTTACAGTTGAAAGTACAGCAGACACAGGCCACCATCCCTTTTGTGCTGGACGGACAGATATTGGAGGATAATCTGCACTGGTGCGGCAAGGACCGTGCGTGGCTGGAACGCACCGCCACGGCAAACACGGTGCTGCCACAGGAAATCCTGCTGCTCATCGGCAACGAGACCGAGGACTATTTTCTGCTGAAAAAGGAAAGCCGCCAGCCGGGAGGAAAGCGATGAAGCGGATCTATGCGTGTATCCTGATCGTGGCGGCGCTGCTGGGGGTATCCCTTTACAGCAGCGGACGGGTGCAGGGCTTTGCACAGGATATCTCGGCCGACTTGGACTGCGCCTTGAGGCTGTACGGCAGAAAGATTTTTCCACTGCACGGCAGGCGCTTGCCGAGGGTGCAGAGCTGTGCGACACCATGCGGGAGACTATGAGCCATCTGCTGCGCACGGCCGACTACACGGAGCTGGAAGCTGCACTGCGGGCGGCAGACGGGTACCTTGAGCAGCAAGCCACAGAGGATGCGCTGGGTGAGCTGCGCCGCGCACAGGTAGAAGTAGAGCGACTGGAGTGGCTTGCCCGGCGGCTGGTTTAAGATGCGCAAAAAGGACACTGCACAGACCTTGTGCAGTGTCCTTTTTAAGTTATAGTTTACTGATTTTCCTTGCGGTCGCCCACAAGCTTTTTCAGTTCGTCAAGGAAGCTTTCCACGTCCGCAAACTGGCGGTAGACCGAGGCAAAGCGGATATAGGCCACCTCGTCGATCTTTTTCAGTTCCTCCATGGTCAGCTCGCCAATGCGCACACTGGGGATCTCGCGGTCGTAGGAGCTGAACAGGGACTGCTCGATGCTGCTGACGGCACGTTCCAGCGTTTCGTAGCTGACAGGACGCTTGGCACAGGCGCGCAGCATGGCGTTGAACAGCTTCTGCCGGTCAAAGGTTCGCGGGAGTTATCCTTTTTGATGACCACCAGCGGCACTGTTTCCACCACCTCGTAGGTGGTAAAGCGCATGTGGCAGTTCAGGCACTCGCGGCGGCGGCGGATGCGCTCGTTATCTTCCGTGGGGCGGGAGTCGATCACCTTGGATTCCTCCGCACCGCAATAAGGGCACTTCATCTCTTGTTCCTCCGCCTCAGTTCTTCTTTTTGCTGCGCTCGCTCCACAGCACCCATGCCGAGGTGGAAACGCACAGAGAGGTGTACACACCGCTGATCATACCCATCATCAGCGGGAATGCAAAGGTAAAGATGCTGTCCAGACCGTAGAGCTTTGCCACGATGCACATCACACCCAGTGCCATCACGGTGGTGATGGTGGTGATCAGGGTACGGCGGGCAGACTGGTTGACCGACAGGTTGACCAGCTCCTCAAAGCTGCCCTTTTTGCCCATGAGAGCGCGGTTCTCACGGATACGGTCGTACACCACAACGGTATCGTTGATGGAGTAGCCGAGGATGGTGAGCATGGCGGCGATAAAGTTGCCGTCCAGTGCGGTGCGCAGCAGCACAAAGGTGCCAAACACCACCATCAGGTCGTTGACCAGCGCCAGCACTGCCATCATACCGCCGGTCAGACCGCCGATGTTCTTGAAGCGCAGGGCGATATACAGCAGAATGAGCACCAGTGCAAACACCACAGCTACCAGACTCTTCTGCAGGAACTTGGTGCCCATGGCCGCGCTGACATTGCTCAGGGACAGCTGGGCAAACTGGTTGTCCGGGTAGTTCTCATTCAAGGAATCCAGCAGGTTCTCCACCTGCTCGGTGGTCACGGTCTCGGTGCCGGGCATGGAGATCTTCAGGGTCTGGTCGCCGGTGGCCACGTTCTCACCGGTCTGCAGGGTCAGGCCGGTGTTTTCCAGCGCCGCAGCAGCGGTCTTTTGCACAGCGGACTGATCAAAACTGCCCTCGTAGGACAGAGTGATCATGCACCGCCGGTGAACTCAGTATCCAGATGCACACCGAACACTGCGGCGCACAGCAGGATGACTGCCATCAGGCAGGCGGAGAAGGTCAGGAACTTTTTGCGCAGAGATACGAAATCCACCGGCTTCTTTTCGGCCTTTTCCTGCCCGGGCTTTGCAGCGCCGTACAGCCACGGATTGCGCAGTGCCTTGATGGCAGCTGCGCCACGGATCATAACACGGGTAGCGAACACGCCGAACACGAAGTTCAGCAACACGCCGGTGAGCAGCGTATAACCGAAGGCGTAGATAGTGCCTGCGGTAGAGGGGCCGAAGGCAAAGAATACAAAGTGCAGTGCCTTGGCAAACAGGCCATCCGAGGGGCCGAAGGCACCCATGAGCACGATGGCCACGATGACGATGGTCACGTTGCCGTCAATGATGGGGGTCAGGCCGCGGGCAAAGCCGCTTTTCAGTGCGCCGTCCAGAGATTTACCGTTTTTCAGCTCCTCCTTGATGCGCTCGGCGGTGATGACGTTGGCATCCACGCCCATGCCGATGGCCAGAATGATACCTGCGATGCCGGGCAGGGTCAGGGTAAAGCTTTCAAACACCGAGAAGTAGCCGGACACAAAGGCCAGCGTAGCCGCCACCTGACCGGCCAGCGCGATGCAGGCCAGAAAGCCCGGCAGACGGTACAGCACCGTCATGAACACCACGATGAGGCAAAGGCAATCAGCCGGCCAGCACCATGGCGCCAAGGCTGTTTTCGCCCAGACTGGGGCTTACGGTGGAGTAGCTGTCCACGCTCAGCGCAAAGGGCAGTGCACCGGAGTTGATCTGGCGTGCCATTTTGACCACGGCATCCTGCGTAAAGGGATTGGACGCCGAGCTGGTGATGATAGCCTGTCCGTCGGTAATGGCGGTGTTGACGGTGGCGGTGCTCACGTTTTCATCGTCCAGCCAGATGCTGATGCTGCCTTATCGGCGGCCAGCTTAGTGGTGGCATCGCCAAAGGCCTTGGCACCCTCGGTGGTGAACTTGAGGGCAACGTAATACTCAGAGCTGCCGCCGTTGCTCACAGCGCCGTACTGCGCCGAAGCGCTTTCGACCATGGAGCCGTCCAAAATCAGCTCGCCGTCCTTGCTGGCACCCTCGCGGAAGGTCAGGTAGGCGGTGGTGCCGATCTCCTGAATGGCAGACTCGGGGTCAAAATCGGTCTCGCCGGACTGCCACGGAAACTCCAGAATCAGACTGTCGGAGTTGTTGTCCACATACAGCTCGTAGTCGGTCACGTTCAACGCGACCAGACGGTTCTCGATGACCAGACGGGCGGCATCCAGCTGCTCGTCCGTGGCATCATAGCCATCCGAGGGCACAAAGGTGACGTTGACGCCGCCCTTGATATCCACACCAAAGCGGATATCCTTTGCACCCTTGATGTAGGTGGTGGTCACATCGCCATATTTTGCCGCCACGCCAAAAAAGGCGGTGTAAACAAACACAACGATCAGCAGCGCGGTAACGACCAGCTGCCATGCTTTGCCTTTTGTTTTCATAAGTCGGGAACCTCCAAAAGCGGCGGCTGTGCAGCCGCAGCCGTTTTTGTTGTGAACCGCAAGTTTTGCCGACGGTTCCTCTCCTCACAGAGCAGCCGTCGTGCCGACCTTTCTGTGATAAAACTCCCCTGCCAGCCCTGCAAAGAGCCCCGCAGAGGAGAATATACAAATTATTTTAAGCCTTAAGCCATATCAGCCAGCAGCTTTTCCACAACAGCCAGACGCACGCAGACGCACAGCAGCTCGGAAGCGGTCTCCACCTCGTCCAGACTGGGGTAAGTGGGGGCGATGCGCAGATGAGAATCCTGCGGATCCTTGTGGTACGGGTAAGCAGAGCCTGCACCGGTCAGCACCAGACCTGCGTTCTTGCACAGTTCCGCCACGCGCTTAGCGCAGCCGGGCATGACATACAGGCTGATAAGTAGCCGCCCTTGGGGTTGGTCCAGTGGGCAATATCGCCGCAGGGGGTGAGGTTGGCGGCAAAAGCGGTCTTGACGGCATCGAAGCAGGGCACCAGACGGCGGCGGTGCTTTGCCATGTGTGCCAGAACGCCCTCCTTGTTCTTCAGGAAGCGGACGTGGCGCAGCTGGTTCATCTTATCGTAGCTGATGATCATCACTGAAAAGCGCTTGCACATATACTTCATGCTGTTGTCGCTGCAGGCAATGGCAGAAACACCGGCGCCGGGAAGGTGATCTTGCTGGTGGAGGTGAACATGAACACGCGGTCCTGCGTGCCGTACTTCTTGCTCACGTTCAGCAGCACGGGGGTCTCGATGATCTCCTCGGTCAAGTGGTGGACGATGTAGGCCTCATCCCAGAAGATCTTGAAATCCGGGGCGGCGGTCTTCATCTTTGCAAAGCGCTCGATGGTCTCATCGCTGTAAGTGTAGCCATCGGGGTTGGAGTACTGCGGCACGCACCAGATGCCCTTGATGGTATCGTCCTCAGCCACCAGCTTTTCCACAACGTCCATATCGGGGCCGTTGGGGGTCATGGGCACGCTGATCAGCTCAAAGCCGAACTCCTCGGTGATAGCAAAGTGACGGTCATAGCCGGGCACCGGGCAGAGGAACTTGCGCTTCTCTACCTGAGACCAAGGGCAGGGAGACTCCGGGAAGCCGAACACATAGCCGATGTTGATGAGGTTGTACATCAGCTGCAGGCTGGAGTTGCCGCCCACGAACACCTCGTTGGGCTTTACGCCGAACACATCTGCAAACAGGCGCGTGCCTCGCTCAGACCCTCCAGCTCGCCGTAGTTGCGGGCGTCGGTGCCTGCATCCGTGGTGTAGTCGGTCATCTTCAGCAGGTCCATTGCCAGATCCATCTGGTGGGGGCCGGGCTTGCCGCGTGCCATGTTCAGCTTCAGACCCTTTGCCTGAAACTCTTTATAAGCCTGTTCCAGCGCTGCCTTTTCAGCGGTCAGCGCATCGCGATCCATCTCGTGGTAATTTGCCATTGAAAACACACTCCTTTATAGTACTCTTCCTGTTACCCAATACTATGGCTCGTCTTTTGCGGTATGCCCCTGCCAGAGAACACACGCCGCACGATCCATACTTTACTATTATAGTACATTTTCCTGTCAGAAACAAGAATTTGAAAGCAAAAAGCCCTGCCAAAAGCAAAAAGCTTTCGAAACAGGGCTTTTAGGCAGGTACACTCCCCTGCTGTGCGGCGATGCCGTCAGCTGAGAGCGGCCTGATTTTTATAGCGTTTGCGCACGGCACCGTATTCCAGATGTGCCTCACCGCCCTCCACGGTGTCCTCGTCCACGGTCACGCGGATGATGGTGGCATCGCTGGGCACCTCGTACATGATGGGCAGCAGAATGCTTTCCATCACGCTGCGCAGACCGCGGGCACCGGTCTTGCGCTCGATGGTCTTGCGGGCAATGGCGTGCAAAGCTTCGTCCGTGAAGGTAAGCTCCACATTATCCATGCCCAGCAGTTCCTTATACTGCTTGACCAGACTGTTGCGGGGCTCCTTGAGCACGCGCACCAGCGCATCCTCGTCCAGATCGTCCAACACGGTGATGACCGGCAGACGGCCGATCAGCTCCGGGATCAGGCCGAACTTGACCAGATCGTGGGGCTCTACCTTGCGCAGCAATGCGCGCTCAGCCTCGGTGGAGTTATCCTTCAGCGCACTGCCGAAGCCCAGCGCGGACTTATCGGTGCGGCGCAGGATATACTTGTCCAGACCGTCAAAGGCACCGCCGCAGATGAACAGGATGTTGGTGGTGTCGATCTGGATGAACTCCTGCTGCGGGTGCTTGCGGCCGCCTGCGGCGGCACGTTGCTGACAGTTCCCTCCAAGATCTTCAGCAGTGCCTGCTGTACGCCCTCGCCGCCCACATCGCGAGTGATGGAGGGGTTTTCGCTCTTGCGGGTGATCTTGTCGATCTCATCAATGTAGATGATGCCGATCTGTGCCTTCTGCACATCAAAATCTGCCGCTTGGATCAGCTTGAGCAGAATGTTCTCCACGTCCTCGCCCACATAACCGGCCTCGGTAAGGGTAGTAGCATCCGCAATGGCGAAGGGCACGCCCAGCATCTTAGCCAGTGTCTGCGCCAGCAGGGTCTTGCCCACGCCGGAGGGACCCAGCAGCAGCACGTTGGACTTTTGCAGTTCCACGTCGCCGCCCTTGCCGCTGAGGATACGCTTATAGTGGTTGTAGACCGAAACGGACAGCACACGCTTTGCCTCGTCCTGACCGATGACATACTGATCCAGACCTTCCTTGATCTCGGCCGGGTCATGATGTTGATATCCAGATCTGCAGCAGCGGGCTGGACATGGGCGCGGCTTGCGCTGCCGCGAGCCGGACGGGCGCTTTTGGGCTGATCCGGCTTGTCAGAGAGCAGATCGTGGCACAGGCCGATGCACTCGCTGCAGATATTGACCCCGGGGCCAATGATCATGCGCTCCACTTCGTCCTGATGCTTGCCGCAAAAGCTGCAAACCAGATCCTTTTCGTTTTTGCCGGAATTGTTATTTGCCATAGCTGTTTTTCCTTATCCTGGATAGATTATAGCGGTTTACCGGTGGGCAATGACCTCATCGATCAGGCCGTATTCCTTTGCCTGCTGCGCGGTAAGGTAGTTGTCGCGCTCGGTGTCCTGCTGGATCTTTTCCAGCGGCTGGCCGGTGTACTCGCTGAGCATCCGGTTCATCTTATCGCGGATATAGACCATGTGCTCGGCATGGATCTTGATATCCGTGGTCTGGCCGGAAAGGCCGCCGCCCTGACCGCCGATCAGCGGCTGGTGGATCATGATCTCGGCGTTGGGCAGGGCAAAGCGCTTGCCTTGGTGCCGCTTGCCAGCAGAAATGCGCCCATAGAGGCAGCCATGCCCATGCAGATGGTGGAAACATCGCACTTGATATACTGCATGGTGTCATGGATGGCCATACCGGCACTGATGGAGCCGCCGGGGCTGTTGATATACAGGCTGATGTCCTTATCCGGGTCCTGCCCTTCCAGATACAGCAGCTGCGCCACCACAAGGCTTGCGGTGGTATCGTTGACATCCTCGCTCAGCACGATGATGCGATCGTTCAGCAGACGAGAGAAAATATCGTAAGAACGCTCTCCGTGCGCCGACTGCTCGACAACGTAAGGAACAAAACTCATAAAGTTCGCCTCCTGAAAATGGTTTAAGTTTATTGGCAAAATTGACCGATACGGGTCCCCTGTAAAGTTCAGCCGTACCGGTCAATTTTAACAACCTTTGATAAAACGCCTGCGGCGCTTTACAGGGCCCGGCACTGATTACTCAGCGTCAGCAGCCTTCTCAGCCTCTGCGGGCTTCACCACGATGTTAGCGTGGCTCTTGATGAAGTCGATGGCCTTGGTGCGAGCCAGATCCTGCTTCAGATCCTCGAGGTTGATCAGCTCACGCACCTTGTCCTCTTCCATCTTGTACTGGTCAGCAATGCGCTTGATCTCGGCATTGATCTCGTCCTCGGAAGCCTCGATGTTCTCAGCAGCGGCAACAGCCTCCAGAGCCAGACGGATCTTGACCTGCTTCTCAGCCTGCGGCATGAAAGCGGCGCGGAACTGCTCCATGGACTGACCCATATACTTCAGGTAGCCCTCCAGACGCAGACCCTGCTGCTCCACACGGAAAGCAAAGTCGTTGACCATCTCTCCATGCGGACATCGTACATAGCCTGAGGGATCTCGCCCTCCATGCTCTCGATGACCTGATCGACCAGAGCATTCTCGACAGCCAGATCGTCTTGCTTGTCCAGCTGCTCCTGGTTGTTCTTGCGGATGGAAGCCTTGAACTCGTCCAGAGTGTCGTACTCGGAGCAGTCCTTTGCCAGCTCGTCATCCAGAGCGGGCAGCTCCTTGTACTTGACCTCATGCAGCTTGATCTTGAAGACAGCAGCCTTGCCAGCCAGCTCAGCAGCCTGATACTCGGTGGGGAAGGTGACGTTCACGTCGAACTCCTCGCCGGCAGAGTGACCAACGACCTGCTCCTCGAAGCCGGGGATGAAGCTGCCGCTGCCCAGAGTCAGGTTGTAGTGCTCAGCCTTGCCGCCCTCGAATGCAACACCGTCCACAAAGCCCTCGAAGTCGATATCAGCGATATCGCCATTCTGAGCAGCGCCCTCACGGGTCAGCTCACGGGCGTTGCGCTCCTGCACACGCTTCAGCTCAGCGTCCACAGCCTCGTCGGTGACAGTATGGACCGTCTTTTCCACGGTCAGACCGTTGTAGTTGCCGACCTTGATCTCGGGCTTGACAGCGACCTTGACGGTCAGGGTGACACCCTCGGTCTCGTTTGCGGCGTCAACGCTGACTTCCGGACGGCCGACCGGCTCCACGTTTGCTTCCTTAACAGCAGCCTCGAAAGCC
>ENA-OQIO01000223-OQIO01000223.1-human-gut-metagenome-genome-assembly--contig:-NODE-223-length-29979-cov-4.389589_pt1 | contig 29979 bp, 37 predicted proteins | sample MGYA00242573_ERZ504737 | MGnify/ENA primary metagenome ERZ504737 (study PRJEB26092, sample SAMD00036203) | human gut metagenome | host: Homo sapiens | study: EMG produced TPA metagenomics assembly of...
TCTTACTGCGGCTCAGCGGAATATTCATATGGAACTGACAGGAGAATCTGTGAAAATACATGGAATCCGTCAGATTCTGGATGAAATGATCTATAATATTACAGAAAAATGCTGTAAAGTATAATAAAAGAAAATGGAAATGTAACCATTTGGGTAGGGAATACACTGGAAGGACCGAAAGTCCGCGTGAGTGATACCGGAATCGGAATTCCAAAAGAACATCAGGATAGAATCTTTGAACGATTTTACAGAGTTGATAAGAGCCATTCGAAAGAACGGGGGGGAACAGGACTGGGACTGTCGATCGTGAAGCATGGAGCAATTCTGCATGGGGCGAAAGTTCAGGTGGATAGTGAGTACGGAAAAGGAACAAGAATGGAGATTATATTTCCTGAGAAATAAAATAGTGCTGTTTTACGCAGGAGAAGAGGAAGAAAACCTTCCTTTTCTTCTGCGTTTTTGCTTGAATCAAATAAGAGGTTGTGCTAGGATAGATATAACAAGTGGAAAATATCCCCTGCGGCTGATTTTACGTTACTGTTCGCACATCGTGTGAGCAGTAACGATTTTACAGAAGACAGCAGGAGATCTGTTTTACACGAAAGAGAAAGGGGCTACGCGTATGCTGATAGAAGTTGATTTCAACAGTGATGAGGCGATTTACATTCAATTGTGTAACCAGATCATTCTTGGTATTGCTATGTCAGATATTCGGGAAGGGGATTCACTCCCATCTGTCAGGCAGCTTGCGGATACGGTTGGAGTGAATATGCATACTGTGAACAAAGCGTATCATGTGTTGAAGCAGGAAGGATATATCAGTCTGGATAAACGCAGAGGTGCAGTGATCGCAGTTGATGTAGATAAACTTCAGCAGCTCGAAGCGATGAAAGAGCAGTTAAGGATCGTACTTGCGCGAGGGCGTTGCAAGAATATCTCACGGCAGGAGGTTCATGGGCTGGTAGATGAGATATTTGACGAGTATGAGCTGCACGAGAACCGGTAGCAGAGAAGTAGAAAGACATAAGGGAGATATATATGCAGATTTCATATACAAAGTCGGCGCAGCATGCGCTTAAGTATGCGGCTAGAGCTGCCAGAGAGATGAAGCATCCGTATATCGGAACAGAACATTTGCTTCTGGCATTGAGAGAAGAATATACAGGAGTGGCAGGACAGGTACTTGCGAACAGTGGAGTAGAGTCGGAGAAGATTCTGAAGCTGATGGATGAGCTGATCACTCCGGCAGAAGAACATCCGGCAGCGAAAGGAAAGAGGTTAGAAGAGAGTCCGAGACTCCAGTATCTGTTAGAGAACAGCGCGAAGGAGTGTAAAAGACTCCGTACAACGGAAATCGGAACAGAACATCTCCTTCTTGCGATGATACGTGATGTGGATTGTGTGGCAGCAAAGATTCTGATCACATTGAATGTGAATCTTCAGAAATTATTCCAGAGCATTATGAATGCAGCAGGGATCGATCCGAAGATCTATCAGGAAGAACTTCAGGAGGATAATCGCGGAAGCGGTGCGATGATGGAGCAGTACTGTACAGATCTGACAGAACGTGCGGCAGAAGGAAAAATGGATCCGGTTGTGGGAAGAAACCAGGAAATTTACCGTCTGATGGAGATTTTAAGCCGCAGGACAAAGAACAACCCATGCCTGGTTGGAGAACCGGGAGTTGGTAAGACAGCAATTATTGAAGGCTTAGCACAGAGAATCGCATCCGGTGTGGTTCCGGAGAAGATGAAAGATAAGAAGATTTACAGTCTGGATCTTCCGGGACTGATCGCTGGCTCAAAGTACCGTGGTGAGTTTGAAGAGCGTATGAAAGGCCTGATATCAGAAGTAGAGGCCTGTGGAAATGTGATTCTGTTCCTTGATGAGATCCATACGATGATCGGTGCCGGAGGCGCAGAAGGAGCGATTGATGCATCCAGCATTCTGAAACCTTCACTGGCGAGAGGTGAGATGCAGCTGATCGGTGCAACTACGATTGCAGAATATCGGAAGTACATTGAGAAAGATGCAGCACTTGAGCGAAGATTCCAACCGGTGACGATTGAAGAGCCGACACAGGATCAGTGTATTGAGATCTTAAAAGGTCTGAAAGAGAAATACGAAGCGCATCATAAAGTTGTGATCGAAGAACAGGCACTGGAGTCAGCAGTGCAGCTGTCAGAGCGTTACATCACAGACCGGAATCTTCCAGATAAGGCGATTGATGTTTTAGATGAAGCATGCTCAAAGGTGAGTCTGAAGGGATATGAGGTTCCAGAGAATCTGAAGCAGTTAGAACAGGCAGTGAAAGAACTTGCTTCGCAGAAGGAAGAGAGCATTGAACGGGGAGATTTTGCAGAAGCGTCCCTGATTCAGAAAGAACAGGATGCAGTGCAGAAGAAATTAGACTCAGTGAAAAAACGCTTTGAGAAGAAACAGGCGAAGGCCAACCCACCGGTAACTGTAGATGCGGTTGCAGAAGTGGTGTCTGCCTGGACAAAAGTACCGGTGAGTAAGCTCGCAGAGAGTGATGCCCAGCGTCTGAAGAATCTGGAGCATGTCCTTCAGAAGAGAGTGATCGGACAGGACGAGGCTGTCGGCGCAGTTGCAAGGGCCGTGAAGAGAGGAAGAGTCGGACTGAAAGATCCGAAGCGCCCGATCGGTTCCTTCCTGTTCCTGGGACCAACCGGTGTTGGTAAGACAGAATTATCAAAAGCACTGGCAGAAGCGTTATTTGGGAAAGAAGATGCAATGATCCGTGTTGATATGTCAGAATATATGGAGAAACATTCCGTTTCCAAGATGATCGGATCTCCTCCGGGATATGTCGGTCATGAAGAAGGTGGACAACTCAGTGACCAGGTGCGTACACATCCATATTCCGTGATTCTGTTTGATGAGATTGAGAAAGCACATCCGGATGTGTTCAATGTACTTCTTCAGGTGCTGGACGATGGGCATATTACAGATTCTCAGGGGAGAAAGGTTGACTTTTCTAATACTGTAATTATTATGACATCAAATGCAGGTGCGAAAGCAATTGTTGAACCGAAGAAGCTAGGATTTGCGACAAAAGAAGATTCGGCGAGTGATTATAAGAAGATGAAGCAGAATGTGATGGACGAAGTGAAACAGATCTTCCGTCCGGAATTCCTGAACCGAATTGATGAGATTATTGTATTCCATTCACTCGGCAAAGAAGAGATGAAGAAAATCGTTTCTTTGTTATGCAATCAGTTTACTAAACGTCTGGAATCACAGATGAATATTCATCTGAAACTGCGTGAATCTGCGAAGGCTCTCATTGTGGAGAAAGGAACGGATGCGAAGTACGGAGCAAGACCACTGCGCCGTGCATTGCAGACAGAACTGGAGGATAAGCTGGCAGATGCGATCCTGAACGGAGAGATTCAAGAAGGGGATCATGTGGCAGCAGGAGCATCCAAAAAGGGAATTCATTTTGTGAAGACAGAATCTTAAAATCACATCGAATTGTAAATGTGAAGAATAAATAAAATCTATAGAAAAACTATTTTAAGTAGTATATAATAGGAACATATATATACCCAGGAGGAAATTAAAAATGGCAACAGTGAAAGAATTATTGCGTGCAGAGAACGACGGAACATTAAGCTTTGGAGATTACACTCTTGCATCCAAGACAAAGAAGGACGGATTTGAATTTAAAGGAGATCTTTATAAAGTAAAGACATTTGCGGAGATTACAAAGCTGGAGAAAAATGGAATGTTCGTTTATGAGTCTGTTCCGGGAAGTACAGTAGAGAACTTCAAAGAGACAGAAACAGAAGTTGAGTTCACAGTTTCAGCACCGGAAGACGTACAGTTTACATTGGAACTTGAGCCAGAGAGCGAATATGAAGTATTTATCGCCGGAGAGTCTGCAGGTAAGATGGGAACAAACTTAAGCGGAAAATTAAGTGTAAGTGTTGAACTTAACGCAGATCAGAGTGCTGCAATCAAAGTTGTCAAATGCTAATCAGTCAGATTCGGATAGAAACAAGAGTAGTGTAAAAACAGAGGGAAAGGAATTGCAAGATGCGCCTTTCCCTTTTCTAATCTATAAACCTGGCAAGCTGTATTACGCTTGCTTCGAACAGAAAGGAAATTATGAATGGCAAAAGGAAAGAAAACAGTTTACTTCTGTCAGAATTGTGGGCATGAGGAAGCGAAGTGGCTTGGTCAGTGTCCAATGTGTAAGGAATGGAATACATTTGTCGAGGAGAGGATTGACAGTGGCATCACGAAAGGAACGACTGTAGCAGCCAGAGCGGTGAATGAAGCGAAAGTGGTTCCAATCACAGAAGTTTCCGCGGATGATGATACAAGGAATAAGACTGGAATTAAAGAATTAGACAGGGTTCTTGGTGGAGGGATCGTGCCGGGGTCACTCGTTCTGGTAGGAGGAGATCCGGGAATTGGAAAATCAACTTTGCTCTTGCAAGTCTGCCAGAGGATGGCGAAGCAGCAGAAGATTTTATATATTTCAGGTGAAGAGTCTCAGACTCAGATCAAGCTTCGTGCAAACCGTATGGGTGAATTCAGCCAGAATCTGTTGCTTTTGTGTGAGACGAATCTGGGGATTATCCGCAGCGCGATCGAGAAAGAGAAGCCGGAGCTTGTGATCATTGATTCCATCCAGACGATGTACAGTGAAGATGTGAATTCCGCACCGGGAAGTGTCTCCCAGGTCCGTGAGTCTACGAATGTATTTATGCAGCTGGCGAAGGGACTATGTATCCCAATCTTCATTGTTGGCCATGTGACAAAAGAAGGGACCGTGGCTGGTCCGCGTGTGCTGGAACATATGGTGGATACAGTACTTTATTTTGAAGGAGATCGTCATGCATCTTACCGAATCCTCAGAGCTGTGAAGAATCGTTTTGGCTCTACGAATGAGATCGGTGTCTTTGAGATGAGACAGAATGGACTTGTAGAAGTAGAGAATCCATCCGAATATATGCTGAGTGGAAAACCGGAGAATGCATCCGGTTCTGTTGTAGCCTGTTCGATGGAGGGAACACGCCCAATTCTTCTGGAGATTCAGGCACTAGTTGCAAGAACGAACTTTGGTATGCCGAGAAGAACTGCAGCAGGAACAGATTATAACAGGGTGAATCTTTTGATGGCAGTACTTGAAAAACGACTTGGTATGAATCTTGGAAATTGCGATGCTTATGTAAATATTGCGGGCGGAATCAAGATGAATGAGCCGGCAATCGATCTCGGAATCGTGATGGCACTTGTGTCAAGTTACCGGAATCGTCCGATCGATGAAAAAACGATCGTGTTCGGTGAGGTTGGTCTGAGTGGTGAAGTACGTGCGGTCAATATGCCGGAACAGCGTGTGGCTGAGGCGAAGAAGCTTGGATTCGAGACGTGTATCCTTCCGGAAGTGTGCATGAAGACGGTGAAGGATGTTAAGGGAATCAAGCTGCTGGGTGTGAAGAGTGTGAATGAGGCTGTGGCGATTTTTTAGTAATAAGAAACATTGCAAGGTTATAATGAAATAGAGCAAATGAAGAAAGAAGTTTCTAATATAAGATGAAAATTTGTATTGGAAACTTCTTTTATGTTTTAAGAAAAAAAATAATTTACAATATACTGGGGGATATTGGATAACGGAGTAATACAATAAAACAATGCCCTGAAAATTGAAAAAACAAACAGTATATAACAGTTGACAACAGTAATATACTGTTATATACTGTTTACAACAGGAGGTTGCTTATGAAGATTATAATCAATAATTCATCGATGGTACCGATCTATGAACAGATCATGGAGCAGATCAAAGCGCAGATCATCTCCGGAGAATTAAAAGAAAATGATATACTGCCGTCAGTAAGAACGATGGCAAAGGAACTGAAGATCAGTGCACTTACCGTAAAGAAGGCATATGACAATTTGGAAGCGGAGGGCATGACGGTCACGGTTCATGGAAAAGGAACTTATGTTGCAGCTTCGAATACACAGTTGATGGAAGAAGAGCGCAGAAAAGAAGTTGAGGCGGATCTGGAAGCGGCGATTCAGAAGGGAAGACGCTGCGGAATGAAAGAGGAAGAGATCCGCTCCTTGTTTGAACTCATCATGGAGGACGAATAATTATGTTAGATATCAAAGGGGTAAAGAAAAGCTACGGCGAATTTCAGTTAGACTGTTCGCTAAATGTAGAAAAAGGAAGGATCACAGGTCTGGTCGGAGAAAACGGAGCCGGTAAGAGCACTGTGTTCAAGGCAGTACTCGGACTCATTTCCTATGATGGCGGCGAGATAAAGATTCTTGGAAAAACACCGCAAGAGTTAAACGAGAAAGAGAAAGAACAGATGGGAGTAGTCCTGGCAGAAGCAGGATTCAGCGGATATTTAAAAGGAAAAGATGTTAAGGCAGTTCTTGCCAAACTGTATCCAAAGTTTGAAGAAGAAAAATTTCTTCAGATGTGTGAAAGATATCAGATTCCACTGGATAAATTCTTAAAAGAGTATTCAACTGGAATGAAAGCAAAGCTGAATCTGATCATTGCATTGACGCATCAGGCAGATTTCCTGATGCTGGATGTAAACTGGTGTAACAAGATAGCCTGTATATAGAGTGTATACAGTTGATGTGGAATAGAATATAGGTACTGTATGTACAGATAATGAAAAAATATGTGTATGCAGTAGGAGAATATTGAATGATTAATATGAGTAGTAAAAATAATATAGATGGAAAGAAAAAGAAACTGGTTTATATCCGATAAGAATATAGACGAGTGCTTTTTTTAGAGATTAGTATACACAGGGTGTAGGTGAATGTTGAATTACAGCAGCCCGTCAAAGAATGCATTGATATCTGTATGAAAGATCTTTGCCAGAGCGACTAGCTCAGACACTTTGATGTTCATACGGTTTGTTTCCAGTTTGGCATAAGTGCTTTTGGATATGACAATACCCATGAGATTCAATTTTGCAATGACCTGGTCTTGTGTTAGATTGTTTTTGTATCTGAGAGATTGAATATTTTTACCGATATCCATATCTGGTCTGATTTTCTGCATAATACGTTCTCCTTAAAAAATAAAAGTTTCGTTATTTGGAAACATATATATTGATTCTAATGAGTTAAAATTTTATAATGTTTCGTAATAAAGAATTATTTCTGAAAGGGGACAATTTATGAGCGAAAGTGAGAAAGAAAAAAAGATTTTCTTGAGTTACTGTGGCAGCAAGGATCAGGAATTATTGACTGGCAGAAAAAAGATGACATTGGGGGATATGGAGAGGTTTTCATTTTTAACAGAATTCTTTGGCTTGGAAAGTTATGGATTAAATCTATGGAAAGAGTTTGGCGATGATGTGGAAGAACCATTGGATGCACTGATTAAGTTATTAGATGAATGGGAATACGAAAACGATACGTGGATCGATGATGATGGAAGATTAGAAAGATGGCTGGTTGAATTTCAAAAGCATGCGCCAACGAAAGAGAAAAGAGAGAAGCTCCGAAAAATGATTGATTTAAAATATAAAAAAAGAGGATTACCATATCCGACAGAGGCAGACTTCGATTAAAAAGTCTGTTTTTATTACGATAAGACTTAAGATGGCTGATAGTATAATTAAAATTTATAGGCAAAAGGAAAATAAAGAACAGATAAAAGATATGGTTAAGAGCATGCAATGATGTTATACTTAAATAGTAAATATCAACTTGTCAGAAAATAAAATATTACATGGTAAAATATAAATTTAAGTAGAAATAAAATTTAATTAGATGAAAGAAGGCATAAAATGATATTATATCATGGAACTCCACTAGAAAGTGGAGAAAAGATTATTAAAGAAGGAAAAATACAATGCCAAATACAAAGAAGCCATGAAGGCTATAAAAATATTATTGAAGGTACGACAGACGGCTATGTGTATTTGACACAAAACTTACAGACGGCATATTATTATGGAAACATTTCTCTTTTGGATCAGGATGATTGGAATAAAAATTATGTTTATATATTTAAAATAGAAATAACAGATGATAAAGATTTATTAGAACCTGATTTTGATGAATTAAAAGTAAGAAGTAAAGGAAATTTTCAAAATATTACATGGAAAGAATCTTTAGCATTGTGCGGTTGTGTAAGAATAAAACAAGACATTACTATTAAAGAGCTTGAGTATATTAAGTTACCGGGAACATGGAATATGTATGAAGATACATCAGATGTGGAAATATGCCGTAAATTATCGAGCATGCAGATACAAGATGAGAAGATGAATAAAGAAATGGAAAAAGAAATAGAAACACGTTGGAAGTGGAATAAGATTAATGGGTAAAGCAAACATAACGGGATAGAAAATAGGAAAAAGAGAATGCGAAATATCATGATAAGAAAAGAGGATTACCATATCCAACAGAGGCAGACTTCGATTAAGGGGTCTGCTTTTCTTTCGCTATTTTTGAAGGAGGTGATGCAGGTGGAGGTAAGTATCCATGAACTTTTAGCGGCGGCAAGGGAGGCGGTGAAATCGGATTATATCAAAGGCGAAAGCATTTTATGTGAAACCAGATATCATCCGGATACCCATTGCATGGTAGAAATAGAGATGTTAAAAACAGATAACACGCTGGGGAAAAAAGGAGCTTATATCCGGAAATTTTTGACGGAAGATGAGTATTCTGCCATGTTACAAAAGCAGGAAGAACATCTCATAAAAATAAAAAGACAGGCCATTGTTCAAAAAGGAACATTGCGATATATCCCTCTCCGGACAGGCTGGACAGCCGCCGGGAGAGGGATATTTTTTAACCGGCTGGGAAAGAACAGGGAGTGTTCCTCAAACAGCAGCGGTATGAGAACCCCAGAGTTTCCGCAGGTTTTGGGGCGTGAAAACTTAGAAAAGTGTTCAAAACAGGCACTTTTGCAACGATCCGTTGCAGCAGAAAAAGAGTTCTTGGCTTTATGCCAGACGAAAAAATGAAAGAAGGATGTGATTGTGATGATAGTAGGAATTGATCATGGGTATTATGCAATCAAGACAAAACATGTGTCTTTTCCCAGTGGCATTATCGAGTATGATTATGAGCGTATACGATGCAGAATGTTCTGCAGTATCGGGGAAAGTATTATGTCTGTGGTACAGGGAGACAGACGCTGGTAAAAAATAAAACGTCCAATGATAATTATTATCTGCTGACGTTGGCTGCGATTGCAGAAGAAATCAAGCATCGGAAAGCGGAACGAAAGACGGAAGTCATTCTGGCTGTTGGGCTGCCTTTGTCCAGCTTTGGAAGGGAGAAACAGGGATTTCGGGAGTATCTGTTGCGGAAAGAACAGCCAGTGCGCTTTTTATATGAAAGTGAATGGTATGAGATACAGATCAAAGATGTGAAACTGTTCCCACAGGGGTATTCTGCCCTGGCTCTGCATCCAGAGTACCTGAAGGATGAACCATCCGTTCTTCTGGTGGATGTTGGTGGCTGGACGGTTGATCTGATGAGACTGGATAATGCTGTTCCGAATGCGGCAACCTGCAGGAGTCTGGAACTGGGTGTGATCCGGTGTATTGACGAGACGGCAGAACAGGTGCGGAGAAATACCGGACTGTCTGTAACGGAAACACAGATCGAACGTGTGCTTCGTGGGGAAACCTGCAGCATGGCAGAAGATGCAAGAGTTGTCATACAGGAAAACGGACGGAAATACATCGAAAGAATCCTGTCTGCGGTAACGGAATCCGGGTTTGATCTCAGGGCAGTGCCGAGCGTATTTATGGGTGGAGGTTCTGCGATTTTAAAACGCCACGTGACCGCACAGGACGCGATTTGCCGCCCTGTTTTTATCGAGGACGTCCATGCGAACGCTGCCGGGTATGAACGGATTGTAGAGCAGATGTGGGCGAAATGACACGTCCGGTATATTCGTTCCGTCCAAACCTGAAAAATCCGGAACACCAGAAAGCATGGGAGAAATTCCAGAGTGTTCCGGAAGGACAGAAAAACCAGTATCTTGTTCAGGCGATTCTGGAAAAAGAGGACCGGAAGTGGATGGAAGAGATCATCCAAAAGACGATTAAAGAAAGTGTTCGGGAATTAAACATTTGGGGCGGTGTGGAACAAAGTGGAACAAATCCACTGGCTGAGGATATCCCGGATCAGATGATGGATTTCCTATCTCAGATGGAAAATATGTAAAGGGGGTGAGGCCTATGATTGTGCGATACATACATTGTTGGATCTGCTAGGGGCAGGAGCAAAACAGCATCGATATCTTTGGTAGGTATTGTGAATAGCTTTCCATGCATCTTTGGAGTATGTTGTGTGTAGCGAAACGGAAAGGAGAAACGCTATGACAGAGATGAAGAACATATGCGGAAAGATCCCGAAGGACTTACACGAAAAAGTAAGAGAAGAGATTGAACTGACAGAAAGCAGCACACAGAAATTTATACAACAGGTCATCGAAGAACATTTTGAAAGACTTGCAGGAAAAGGAGAAATGAGCATGGGAACAGCAAGAACAATCGCAGTACAGGTATCAGAGGAATTATTCCAGAGATTAAAAACAGTCATCGCAAAAAAAGGCATGAAACAGAAAGACTTCTTAATTCAGATCATCGAAGAGGCACTGGAAAAGGCAGAAGGCGAATGGCAGAACAAAGACAGCATGGAAGAAACGGAACCTGCAACCGGAGAATCTGAAACAGAAGAGACTCAACCGGAAGAGGAAAATGAACCGGGCGAGGAAACCGAACCGGAAGGAGAAAACGAACCGGGCGAGGAAACCGAACCGGAAGGAGAAAGTGAGCCGGACGAGGAGACTCAACCGGAAGAAGAAACCAAAGCAGAAGAACCAACAGAATGGTAACAAACAGATACAGAGAAACCAACAGGCGGTATGAGAAAAATCATGCCGCCTGTTTTTATCAGCAAAGGAGGTTGATAACCGCAACCATTCAATTTTTTGATCTCTTTAGCGGAATCGGCGGATTCCGTGAAGGCTTAAGACGTGCAGGGGGATTTACCTGTGTCGGACACTGCGAGGTGGATACTTATGCGGATAAGAACTACCGATTGCTGTTTGACACAGAAGGGGAGTGGTATTGTAGTGATGCACGAACAATTGAACCAGAACGAATGCCGGATTTTGATCTGCTCTGTGCAGGATTTCCTTGCCAGGCATTCTCTATCGCCGGAAAGCGGGAAGGATTTGCAGATGCAAGAGGAACCCTCTTTTTCGAGATTGCCCGGCTTCTTAAAGCTAAAAGACCCAATTATTTTATCCTTGAAAATGTTCCCGGTCTGCTTTCGCATGACAAGGGGCGGACATTTTGCACCATCCTCAGTACGCTTTCGCAACTGGGGTACCATGTCGAATGGAAAGTGCTTAACAGCAAGGATTTCGGAGTCCCCCAAGCAAGGAAACGGGTGTATATTGTCGGATATCTTGATTTCAGATGTGCCGGAAAAATATTACCTGAACCAGAAACAAATGGAGCAGCTCTTGTTCAGATCCGGGCAGGAAGTCAGGGAAAAAGAGTCTACAGTCCCAAAGGACTAAGCTGTACCCTGACCTCACAGGCAGGTGGAATGGGCGGCAAGACAGGATTATATGATGTAGGTGTCCCAATCAAAGAGAATACAAAGCTCGGCTACAAACTTGCAAGAGAAGGGGACAGCATCGATCTGGGCTATGCGAATCTCAACAGCAGGAGAGGAAGAGTCGGACACCAGATCGCACATACCTGACTACAGGTGTTCAACAGGGAACACTTCATTTTGTAGATTTGTCTCCGCCACCATTGGTAACAGAACATTGTAGATGTCTGAATACCAGACAATCAGGAATTCATAATCACAAAGGAGAATGTTCCGGTGTATTAGCAGAGGATGGAGCAAGAGCAGTCTTAACACCAGCAAAAGAGAATGTCCGGCAGAACGGCAGACGCGTGAAGGAACCGGAAGAACCAATGTTCACAATTACTGCAACAGATCGTCATGGCATCTTGTATCACGGAAGAATACGCAGGCTGGTTCCAAGAGAGTGTCTGCGTCTGCAGGGATATTATGACTGGCAGATCGATAAGATCATAGACTGCACATCGGATGCACAGCTATATAAACAGGCTGGGAACGGGGTAACTGTTACGGTGATCGAAGCAATCGGAGCACTATTGCGAAAGGCAGATGCGGAGCGAAAAGAACTGGAACTGTCTGAGAAAGGATAGTGTCGGTGATGATTGGAATTCAGGATCAGTACTTTGGTACGGAAATCGAGATGACTGGGATCACCAGACAACGGGCTGCAGAAGTTGTAGCAGAACTGTTCGGGACAGAAGCCGTTTATGAAGGTGCGTATTACGGAATATGGTCAGCGAGAGATCGGGAAGGAAAAAAGTGGAAGTTCATGTCTGACGGAAGCATTGATACACAAAGAAAATCAGGTGGTCGAATCGTGTCAGCAGATAGAGAATATTCAACAGAGATGGTATCACCGAAATTATCCTATGATGAAATGGGAAAGTTACAGGAAGTTGTACGCTGTCTGCGGAGGCATGGAGGTTTTGTCAATGAGTCCTGTGGTCAGCATGTTCATGTAGATGCGGCGAACCATACACCGCAGAGTCTGAAAAATGCGCTGACCATTATGTACGCAAAGGAAGATATCCTGTTCAAAGCACTGAAAGTGCAGGAAAGAAGAGAGTACAGCTATTGTCAGAAGGTGCGTCCGGAGGTATTGGAAAAAATCCGAAAAATGCCAAACAAATCCATTACGATGGACCGGGTAAGAAATGTCTGGTATGGAGGCAGGGATGGAAGTCATAATCATTATGACAGTACCCGGTATTATGCGTTAAACCTACATGCTGTATTTTCCAAAGGAACATTGGAGTGGCGCTGTTTTGAAAGTACCCTTCATGCAGGAAAAGTGAGGGCGAACATTACACTGGCACTTGCGATTTCCGCCCAGGCGATCAATCAGAGATCCACCCAGATGAAAAAGACACCGATCTCAGAAAACCCGGCGTTTACATTCCGAACGTTTTTGTTGCGGCTCGGATTAATCGGAGAAGAATATAAGAATGTACGGAAACATCTGCTGGCAAATCTGGAAGGTGATCTGGCATGGAGATATGACAAAAGCACATATGAGTGCCTGAAGAAAAAACAAAGGACGGAAGACGTCAGATCGAGGTGAGGAAAATAGAAGAAAGATATTATTTTGCATATGGCAGTAACATGAACCTGGGGCAGATGAGATTCCGCTGTCCGGATGCGGAAGTGGTTGGCAATGTCCGGCTGGAAGATTACCGGCTGGCATTTCGTGGCAGAGCTCCGGGAAATGGCGTTGCAACTGTGCTTCCGGAAAAAGGAAGCTATGTGGATGGAGTCTTATGGAAGATCACAGAAGCTTGTGAAAAGAATCTGGATTTTTATGAAGGATTTCCGAATTTTTATGGGAAAGAAACCATTCAGGTAAAGGATCAGGCTGGAGCTTTAAGGGAAGTATTCGTATACACGATGAACTCCCCTCATAAGGATGTTCCGGCAAGACCATCGAAATTTTATCTGGATGGAATTCTGGAAGGATGTCTGGAAAACGATTTGCCGACAAAGGCAGTGATGGATGCAGTAAAACGCACCAGACAGGAAATGAAAAAAGCAGAAAAGCAATATACAAGATAAATGTTACCGCAGAGGGAGAGCCTTCTGCGGTATTTTACTGAACAATATATTTATTATAGGAAGGGAACACACATGAAGGTGAAGAATTTAAAAACCAGAATCGCAGCCTTTGGACTGGCTGTCCTGATGGGCGTCAGTAGCTTAAGCAGTGCCAATGCGTTTGCTGCCGAGCAGACGGATGTGGGGCAGGAGGTACAGGCATCCGAACAGGCGGCTACGAGTCAGAAAGAGAAGGCAGTTACGGCAGACGATATCACGAAAGAGATTTCGGATGAAACATTTGCAGTGGAAACCAGTATGGAAGGAATCCATTATGATGCAGAAAAAGAGGATGTTACGCTTGTCAGCATCCAAGATGAAAAGGGTGGGGAATACCATCCGGACAAAGCCGGAACTTACATTGCCTCTTACATGGTTGTACCAAAGGATCAGAGTGACAGCTACATCATCAGCCGAAAGGTGATCCTGACGGATACGGAAGGTCAGGCACATGCACAGGACAATGGTGGAGAAAAGCAAAAATCAGATACAAAATCTGAAGATGATTCGGACTTGCCTGTGCAGAACTATACCGATGTAGAGATCGAGGCATCCGGGGAAGAGGCATCTGCACAGGCAGTCAAAGAACTGAAAGAGGACATCGAAGAGGGAAATGTGATGGTATTGTCTGCGGCTGAAAGAGCTACAAGCAGCGGTTCCACAGTTACATTGACAAAGGGGCGAACCATTTATTATCCAAGCTATATTGGAAATTATCTTACGTGTCTGTTTACCGTAAACGGAAAGATCGCATACTGTCTCCAGTCCCAGAAAGCATCCCCACCGAGTGGAAGTTATGTGGCACAGGTATTGGACAGTAACAAGAATCTGCAGAAAGTCCTTTACTATGGCTATGGTGGGGCAGGAGATCTGACAGGAAGTTATCTGTCCGGGAAATCAGAGGATGAAAAGTATGTGTATACGCACATTGCAGCCAGCTACGCTTACGCAGGAGAAGCCGGATTTACAGGCTGTAATTACAATGACCTTGTAAATGCAGGGGTGATCGCATATATCAATTACCTGTTCGGACAGGAAGAACCGCCAAAAGGGGAACTGAGCCTTTCCAGTACGAAACTGAATGCAGTAAGGGATGGAAATCTCCAGAAAACACCGAATATCACACTGTCCGGGGATCACAGAAATTATGTGACACTGAGTGTACCGGAACATGTCACCGCACATAACCTGACCAAAGGAACAAGTGTGACAAATGGAAAGATCCAGATTTATGGTGGCGATACCTTTTATCTGTCGGCAGATCTGTTGCTGACAGGCAGTTATGCTTCCGGCAACTTATACGGTTCTGTAGGAAAGACATGGAGAACGCTGGTGCTGACGACCGGAGATTCCAAACAGGATATCGGTGTATTCGAAAGCGAAACAGCAGCTCCGGTAAGCTTCAGCGTACAGTGGCTGAACATGACACGTATTGAGTTGACGAAGAAAGATATCAATACACAGAACCCACTATCTGGAGCAGTATACGGTATTTACACCGATAATAAGTGCGAAAATCTGCTGATGACGATGACTGCAACCGGAACAGACGGAAAAGCAGTCAGTGATTATTTTGATGCCGCACTCAAAACTGTGTATGTAAAAGAAGTGACTGCACCGACCGGATATAAACGGAATCAGGAAGTCTATCAAGTGGATGTTGCAGCCGGAAAGACATTGACGCTAACAGCAACAGATGAGAGGGTCACCGGAAAAGTAAAGATTGCAAAGATTGATAAGGAAACACTTGCATTCCAGCCACAGGGAGACGGCGCTCTTCGAGGTGCGGTGTATGGTCTGTATGCTAAAGAAGATATCGTGCATCCGGATGGAACAACAGGGGTGCTGTATAAACAGGACAGCCTGATCGCACAGGGAGTCATCGATGATGATGGAACACTGGAGTTCTCAGAATTATACCTTGGAGAAATGTATGTAAAAGAAATCACTCCACCGGAAGGATATACACTGGATACTACAAAATATGAAGTATCCGTAACTTATGAAGGTCAGGATGTTGCAGAAGTGACAAGAGACCTTACGGTAAAAGAGCAGGTAAAAAAACAGGCATTCCAGTTAATCAAGATCAGTGAAGATGGAGAGCAGACAGAAACAGACCTGGTCGCAGGAGCAGGATTTCAGGTATATCTGATCAGCAGCCTGTCACAGGTGAAAAATGGAAAGCTGAAACCGGCCAATGGAGAAAGCTATACGGCAAGTGATTTCAAAAATTATGATTTCAGTAACGAGAAGGTGGCAGTCACCTATGAGAATGGAACAGCCGTACCAGTGCCGGAACTGATCACAGATACAAAAGGATACGCAGTCAGCCCGGAACTGCCGTATGGAAGTTATGTTGTAGTGGAAAGCACTACCCCGGAGAATCTGAAAACCATTGATCCATTTGTTGTAAATGTGGAAAATGACAGCAGAGAACCTATGCAGTGGAGAGTGTTTGATGACCGTCCGTTTGAATTCTTGTTGAAAATTGTAAAGAAGGATGCACAGACTGGAAATACGGTTTTAAAGGCTGGTGCTTCTTATAAGATTTACGATGTGACAAATAAGAAATATGTGGAACAGGTTGTTCAGTATCCGAAGAAAGAAAAGATCAGTGTATTCGAAACAAACGAGGAAGGATATCTGATCACACCGCAGGAACTGAAGTGCTCTACCTATCGAATCGAAGAAGTGAAAGCACCGGAAGGATTTGTAAGACAGGGAAGCGAAGAGTCCCTGTATGATGGAACAACGATTATTTCACCATTAGAGCAGACTACAAAAGGAACATATAAAGAAAATCCACAGAGCGGTATTGTAATTACAGTATCCTCAAACACTGCACATCAGATTGATCCAGATACAGGAGCAGCGATTGTAGAGGTAGAACAGAAAAACGATGAACAGGTAGGAAGCCTGTTCCTGACGAAAAAGGGAGAACAGCTTACCGAAGTAACAGGAGATTCTGTTCTGGCAAAAGTAAAAGCACTGGTCTCTAAAGTAAGAAATGCTGTATCTGGTAAAGAAGAAACAGGTATTTATAAAGGCTTTAAATATGAAGAAACCGGAGTAGAAGGTGCCCAGTTCGAAGTATATGCCAAAGATACCATCTATCACCGGACGGAGCAAAGGACGAAGAATGGAATCCGCTTGTCCGCTACGAAAAAGATGATTTGGTAGCCAAACTGACTACAGACGAAAAGGGAATGGCAGTACTCAACAACCTGCCACTGGGAACTTATTATCTGAAAGAAGTTGTGGCAGGAGAGAATTTTGTCCTGAATACCGAGCAGAAAGAATTTACCCTGACAGCCGAGGATGATACGCAGGCAGTTGTTTATGAAGGGGTTACCTACAAAAACGAGAGACAGAAAGTGTCCGTATCGGTAGAAAAGAAGGATTCTGTTACAGGAGAAAAACTGGAAGGAGTCATCTTCGGACTGTATGCCGGGGAAGATATCGTCTCTAATCAGGGAGAAGTTCTTGTAGAGAAGGATACCCTGCTGGAAAAGAAAGCAACCGACAAGAACGGAAATCTGACCTTTGACAGTGACCTTCCACATGGGAAATATTATGTCAAAGAGGAAGTCAGAAAAGCCGGATATCTTCCGAACGAGGAAGTATGGAAAGTAGATGCATCCTACGAAAACCAGAATCTTGAAAAGATTGTACTGAGTAAAGAAGTTGAGAACCAGCCGACCGAGACACGGATCAGCAAGACAGATGCAACCACCGGAAGCGAGCTGGAGGGAGCAAAACTTCAGGTAATCGACACAGACGGAAATATCGTGGAAGAATGGACCAGTACCAAAGAAGATCATGTGATCTATGGTCTGCCGGAAGGAACTTATACCTTGCATGAAGAACTGGCTCCTTATGAAGACGGCTATGTGTCTGCCAGCGATGTGACCTTTGAAGTCAAAGAAGACGGAAGTGTGACAAAGGTTGAAATGAAAGACGAATATTCCAAAGTGGAAATTTCCAAAACAGACATTACCACAGGGAAAGAACTGGAAGGGGCAAAACTTCAGATCATCCGAAAAGACGGAACTGTTCTGGAAGAGTGGATCACGGACGGAAAGCCACATTCTGTTGCGAAGCTTCCGGTCAATGAGGAACTTACCTTGCGTGAGATCACAGCACCGGATGGTTATGAGATTGCCGAAGATGTTACATTTACATTGAAAGATACGATGGAAGTGCAGAAAGTGGAAATGAAAGATGCCAGAACACCGGAGAAAACAACCGAAAAGACCAATGCACCAAAAACAGGGGATAACCAGAAAGTATGGGGATTTGTCCTGCTTGCACTGGCATCTGCCGGAACAGTTACAGGGATGACTGTGTACCGCAGAAAGAAGTCAAAAATGACGGAAAACAAAGAAGAAACAGAAGAAAAATAAAAGAAGAATAACTGGATAAATCAATCCGGCAGGGCAGGAGATGTGTATCAGGCAGCTCCTGCCCTGTTTATCTTACCATGCATTCGTAAGTAAGGATTTGCCAGTGGCAGGACTTGTAGATATAAGGAGAAGAAAAATGAAACGTTATTATACAGCAGAATCAGTAACAGAAGGACACCCGGATAAAGTATGTGACCAGATCGCAGACGCAATCTTAGACGAATGTCTGAAACATGATCCGTCTTCAAGGGTTGCATGTGAAGTGCTTGCGACAAGAGGAAATGTGTTTGTGGCTGGAGAAATCAGCAGCGGATATGAGCCGCCAGTGTTTGATGTGATCCGAAAGGTTCTGGGAGAATGCGGATATTGTACGGATGGAATAGAAATGGATACGTTTGTACACCAGCAGAGTCCGGATATCGCAAAAGCAGTGAGTGTATCAAAAGAATTCCGGGACAACAATGGAAAAAAGGGAAGAGACAGAAGCAGGGGAGCTGGAGATCAGGCGTTATGGTCGGTTATGCGTGTGATGAAACCGCACAGCTTATGCCAATGCCTATCGTTTTGGCACACCGGATCACCCGTGAACTTTCGGCTTGCAGAAGAAGCGGATATATCAAAGATATCTTTTCGGATGGGAAAGCACAGGTAACCGTAGAATATGAAGATGAAAAACCAGTGAGACTGGAAAGCGTGGTTGTTTCCTGCCAGCATAGTGCAGAAAAGAGTCTGAAGAAGCTAGAGACCGAGATCAGGGAGAAGGTGCTTCGCTCAGCACTCAGATTACTGCCGCCGGATGAGGATACGAAGATTCTGATCAATCCGTCAGGAAAATTTGTGTGCGGAGGATTTGATGCAGATACCGGACTGACCGGAAGAAAGCTGATGGTGGATACTTATGGCAGTATGGTTCCGCATGGCGGCGGTGCATTTTCGGGAAAAGACTGTTCGAAAGTAGACCGTTCGGCAGCTTATATGGCAAGGTATATCGCCAAGAATATAGTAGCTGCTGAGTTTGCAAGCAAGTGTCAGGTGTCTTTGGCTTATGCAATCGGAGTAGCAGAGCCGGTTATGATTGAGGTAGACACCTTGGTACAGGAAAAGTGTGTGCGGATGATTGTCTGGCGGCAGCAATCCCACTGGTGTTTGGAGTGACACCCGTCCAGATCATGGAATCTCTTAGACTGAACCGTCCGATTTTCCGGCAGACGGCAGTTTTTGGACACTTTGGAAGAAAGGAGTTTCCTTGGGAGCGAACTGATAAGGTACTGGCTCTTCAGGATACCATTCTGTAATGCCCTGGGTAACGGAAGAGGAGATTCAGGCAGCAAAGAACATGACTGCGTATGAGTATTTACGAACGCATCAGGCACAGAGACTGCAAAAGACAAGAACCAGAAATGAATGGCAGTTGACAGACCACGACAGTTTTAAAATCAATGAACTGTCCAGTAAATGGCATTGGAAGTCCAGAGATATCGGTGGCGTGTCTGCACTGCGTTTCCTCATAGAAGTGGATGGGATGAAATTTACAGATGCCGTAAAGCTGTTGTGTGAAGAACGTCCGTCTTTTCTTCCGACACAGTCAGTTGAAAAAGAAAAACCACCATTTAAACTGCCGGAGAGATATTGTAATTGCAGACGAATCAGGGCTTACTTAAACCACAGAGGGATCAGCGATGAAGTGATCACATATTGTATTTCACAGGAAATCCTTTATGAAAGTGTTCCGTACCATAATGCTGTTTTTGTCGGAAAAGATGAATCTGGAAAAGCGAGATATGCCTTCCTGCGGGGGATCTATGAAAAAAATGGAAAAGGATTCAAGATGGAACAGGCAGGAAGTGAAAAAAAGTACAGTTTTTGTATTCCTCCGAGAAAAGAAACGAATCGGGTTGCTGTTTACGAAGCTTGTATTGATGCACTGGCACATATGACACTGGAAGAGGGAAAGCAGGATAAATACCGGCTTTCCTTGGGGGAATCGCTGCTCCGAAAGAAAATGTACAGATACAGAGCGAACGTTTTAAAAAGCCACCGGACGTACTGGAAGAGTTCCTGAAGAACCACCCGGAAATCAAAGAAATTGAAATCTGTACTGATAATGATTTTGCCGGGAGATGGGCAAAAGAACAGATGAAAAAGCATTACGAGGGAACGTATCAGATTATTTGCAATCTGCCGGAAAAAGAAGGGGCAGACTATGCAGATCTTGCAAAAGAAAGAAAGCAGACGAATCTGTGCAGAGACAGACCATTGGAAAGCAGGTGATAGAAAATGGAAGAAAAAGAAACGATACACATCAATCTATTGACAGAAACTGACTGGAAATCTTATTTCGGAAGAATCGGAATGGGAAGAAGAGTGGACAGAAAATGATGCATATGGAATGCCTTTGGATGGGACAGACCTTGCCTGGTATGAAAGTGCGATCCGTGAAGAACTGAACCGATATGGGGAAGATGAGCTTATGCAGTATTTTTCCGGCAGTGCATCCATTCAGGAAAAAGTAAAAAGTGCAGTTGTTACCATAGAAAATCAGGAAGGAACCTTATATGGCTGTACAAAACTGGAATTAAATGAATTCCTGAACACAGAAGAACTAAAAGAGCTTGGTGATTATATTACAGGGCAGTACAGTGATGGATGGGGAGAAGGATTTGAACAGCAGGACATTCAGGTAGAGGAAGGAATTTTGAATGTCCATTTCTGGCATCCGGGGATGGAACGGGCAAAAATGCAGGAAGAAACCAAAACACAAAATGAAACACAAACAGAAAAATCACATCTGAACAAACCACGTCCCAAGTTACGGCTTCTGGGACATGATGGAAATATCTTTTCTATTATGAGCGATGCCTCAATCCTTCTGAAAAACAATGACCAGACAGCAGAAGCAAAAGAAATGTGTAAAAGAGTATTGGAAAGTGGGGATTATTACAAAGCACTTTTGATTATCAGTGAATATGTAGAAACCGAGTTGAGTCTGCCACCAAAGAAAATAAAAGGACAAAGAAGAAACATCAGCCGGAACGGTGAAAGGAGATAATATGAATAAGTATAAGATTACAGCGATTGAACATCCGCAGTATCCATGGCTCCATCGAATACAGGCATTGATCGATGTGAACGAGAAAGTACCAAAGGGAACAATAGGTGGTTTTGTAGATAGTATAACGAATCTGTCACAGGGAGGAGGGTGTTGGATTTATGATGATGCGATCTGTTGTGAAGGCGGTTTGGTACGAGAAGAGGCTGAAATTTACGATGACAGTATGGTTAGAGGAACTGCAGTAGTTGCCGGAAAAGCAAGAATTTATAATCATGCAGTCGCAAAAGACAGTTGTTATATAAGCAGTGGTGAAATAAAAGATGATGCTGTAATTGCTGGAAAAGCCATTATTGGTTCATTGTGTTTGCAAAAGCCTTTGATTAGCGGGGATAGTCGTGTTTATGGGATGGTACAAGGGAATGTCCATGTTAATGGTAATATTTTTTCATGGGAAAAATTGAAGCGAATACGCAGGACACACATATTTTTGAACATGGACAATGGAGTATTTCACCAGCAATCGAAAAATTACAGCCACCATTATATTATCCTAGAAAGAAGACCAAAAAGAAAAATCCACCGGAACGATAAAGGAGACAGCATGAGTAAGTATAAAATTACAGAAATTGAACATCCAAAATATCCATGGCTCCATCGAATACAGGCATTGATCGATGTGAACGAGAAAGTACCAGAAGGAACACTGGGCGGTTTTGTAGAGAATGAAAACAACCTGTCACAGGAAGGAACTTGCTGGATTTATGATGATGCAATCTGTTGCGAAAACGGTGAGGTAAAGGAAGAAGCTGCACTTTATGATGGCAGTCTGGTCAGAGGTTATGCGGTTGTTACCGGAGATGCTACTTTTTATGACAGAGCAGTTGCAAAGAGAGACTGTTATATCTGTGGCGGTGAGATAAAGGAAAATGCGATAATCAGTGGAAAAGCATTTATTGATACGGTAGGAGTAAATGCACCTGTTATCGGTGGAGAAAGCCATGTGTATGGAGAAGTAAGAGGAAATATCTATATCAAAGGGGATATTTTCCCTTGGGATATATTTAATAACCACACAAAAGATATGTTCTTATATGAAAATGGAAAGTGGAGAGCTTTTTCTGTTCCTGAGAAACTGAAACCGCCAAAGTCCTACCAGAAAAAACAAACAAAGAAGAAAAATCAGCCGGAGCGCTGAGAACAGAAAGGATGATGCCTATGAACAAATGACCTGAGTTTGGAAGAACTTATGAAAGAGGGAACATACCCGGAGGAATATGCCGAAGGGAAGAACTGGAAGATTTTACATGGAGATACGCTGAAACTGGTCAAAGCATTCCAGACGGGAATCTTTGATGCAGTCATTACCGATCCGCCGTATGCATCCGGAGGGACAAAGCAGAATGAAAGGAACCGCACCACCAATCAGAAATACAGCAGTATGAGTGCTGCAAATGCACTCCCGGATTTCGATGGAGATAATAAGGATCAGAGATCCTGGACACACTGGATGGCTGAGTGGCTGTATGATGTCCGAAAAGCCTGCAAGAAAGGGGCGCCGATCTGTCTGTTTATTGACTGGAGACAGTATCCATCCATTACGGATGCTCTGCAGTGGGCAGGCTGGATCTGGAGAGGAACTGCAGTGTGGGATAAAGGAAACTCCCGTCCGCAGAAAGGGCGTTTCCGTCAGCAGGCTGAATATATCGTGTGGGGCAGTAACGGACCGATGCCGATCAACCGCCCGGTCTCCTGTCTGCCGGGTGTTTTCCGATATGGAAATCCGCAGAACCGTATCCATGTGACAGAGAAACCATTGCAGCTTATGAAAGATGTGATCCAGATCTGTGAGCCGGGAGGTCTGATCCTGGACCCGTTTGCCGGAGCAGGAACAACTGTCCTTGCAGCGGCTATGACAGGGTATCGTGCCGTAGGAATTGAAGTGACGGATGCCTACTATAAACTGGGAAGTGACAGAGTGAAGTTTGCGTTAGAAGCAGAAGAAAACGAGGATGAAAAGTAGCCGGGATGTCCAATAGGACATCTTGTTTTTATAGAGAAAAAGCAATGGCATCCAACTGGATGCAGGAAGGAGATGGAGCGTATGGAACAGGCGCTGGCTTATGTGTGCTGTTCAGCAGAAGAAAGCCGGGTGAAAGTGCAGAAATATTGCAGAAAAATCTATGAACTGGGTTATGTACCGATCTGTCCGAGGTTTGGATTTTCACCGTTCCTCGAAGAAGGAGATGCGGAAGATATGCAGGGATATGAGGATGTCTCATATCCTTTTGCGGAGATGCCGGATGGTCGTTGTATGTGGAAAAGAAGTGACAGGGACGATGAATACGGAAATCAGTATGGCAGACAGACTCCATATCATTTGTACGACACTCGATGGACTGGTACAGATCAAAGAATCGAAATAAATCAGAGGGGGGTCTGCCGGGTGATACAGAAACTGGCGGTACTCGTTTTGCAAGCATAGCGTTTGGATATCCAAACGCACTTTGGGGAGAACCCCAATCCCCCGAATATAAAATGAACATGGAAAGGAAGGATAAGCTATGTTAAGAGACGGAGTATGATTATGATCGCATTGATGTTTTGGAGGTTGTTTCGGAGTCGTGGTGACCTGTTGCATGGTGACTGCGAAACGGTCGGATCAGGAGCTTGGCGATATGATGAAAGAGAAAAGAGAAGGGACGGTGATGCAATGCGAAAACGAAACCATGTGATCCCGGTGCGGTTAAATGCAAGGAACTCAGGGAATTGGAGGAACAGGTGGAAAAAAGCGGACTGAGCCGGGAAGAGTTTATGCGTTCGCTGATCTTAGGAGCACAGGTACACGCAAAACCCTGTGAGCATCACCCGGAACTGCTTAGGAAGATAGCGGGTCTGTGCAATAATGCGAACCAGCTTGCCCATGTTGCGAACGCTTCGGGAATGGCAAGTGAGCAGAGTGTGCAGGAAATGCTCCGGCTTACCAAAGAGACATGGCATCTGGTAAAGGAAGAGTGGTAATGACAGATGGCTTATACAAGTGTTATCCCCGTCCACCGCCTGGACCGTTCTATCGAATATGTGAAAGACAAAGAAAAAACCACACAGAAAGCAGACTCTCTGGAGCTGCCATTGATTATGCCATGAACCGGACAAAGACGGAACAGGCAGTCTTCGAAGATACCATCGGATGTACCAATGAAAATGCGTATGCAGATATGGTGGCAACAAAAAAGAGATTTCATAAGATGGGCGGTGTGCAAGGATACCATCTGGTACAGAGTTTTGCAGAAGGTGAGGTGACACCGGAACTGGCACATCTCATCGGACAGGAACTGACAGACCGGCTCTTAAAGGGACAGTATGAAGTTGTTATCACAACGCATCTGAATACCAGACATTATCATAACCACATTGTCTGGAACTCTGTGAGCATGGCAGACGGGCGTAAGTACCACAGCAACGCAAAGAGTTATTATACGGAGATCCGGAAGATTTCCGATGAGCTGTGCAGAAAATATGGTCTGTCTATCATTGAATCCGACCAGAAAAAATCAATCCCTTATGTACAGTGGAAAGCAGAGCAGGAAGGGAAACCGACATGGAGAAGTGCGATCCGTCTGGATATCAGGGAGTCTGTACAGGAAAGCTACTCCTGGTCACAATTCTTAAAAGAAATGGAAAAGCGTGGATACACATGGAAACTGAACCGGAAATATATCGCTTTAAAGGCTCCGGGAATGGAACGGTACATCCGGCTACGGTCTCTTGGAAAAAACTATTCCGAAGAGGAGATCCGTGGACAGATCTTACAGCCAAAAGTAAAACGCATCTATCAAAAGCCGGTGCAGATTCATCCAAAGAAGAAACTGAACGGGATACAGGCATTATATTATTCCTATTTATATCAGATGGGAGTACTGCCAAAAAGACCGAGAAGAAGTCCGTATGCCGTCAGAGAGGATATCCGGAAACTGGATCAGAGGATCGAACAGATTGAGTTTTTAATGAAACATGACATTACGACCAGAGAACAGCTTTCCACATACCGTGAGCCGTTGCAAAAGCAGATTTCAGAACTGATGAAGGAACGCAGAAAGCTCTATCGGAATGGCAGCGAAGACAGTGGAAAAGTGCGGTTGTCCGAAATCAATGAGGAATTAAAAAAACTCCGAAAAGAAGTCCGTATGACTGTCCGGATTGAAAAGCATTCATTGGAAATCGAAGAAAAACTTCGAAAGGCAGAAGAACAAAACCAGAATGAGAAACGTGTGGAACACAAAGAAAAAGAGAGTCAGGAGGTGAGATAAGTATGAATTACGGAGCAGAACCGGCAGATCAGGTGGTACGGTACAGTCTGGAAGGGATGGAGTATTCGCTGAAGATCACCGGGAATGTAGCAAAGCATGTGGCAGTCTTTATTGCTGCCGCCTTAAAGGACCAGAAAAAGACAAGAGGAAAAACGAGGCTTACCAGAATGCTGAAAGAACAGCGTCCGATGAAATTTTTTACAGTACCGGGTGACAGACTGAAAGAGTTTGCGAAAGAAGCCAAAGCGAGAGGTATCTTATATGTTGTCATCAAGGATAAGGTGAATCCGGACCAGACAGAAGTGATGGTATTTGCCGATGACGCAGCAAAGATGAACCGGGTATTAGACCGTATGAATCTGGACTTTGTAAAAGCAGAATCAGGCTCTATGGTTACAGAAACAGTAGAAAAAGAGACTGCACCGGAACAGGCAGAGAACCAGATGGAACAAGCATCCGGGAGAATGTACGGACAGAGACCGTTGTCCTGCCGGAAGGAAGATAGAATTTGAACTGGACGATGCGGAAGAAATGTTTCAGATTGGAGATGAAGTTTTCCCAGAAGGAAATTTTACACAGGCGCAGGAGGGGGAAGTAAAGAATCCATCCGAACCTTTCTCGCGCAACAGAAATACTTCTTCCGGTCGGGAAACTAGCTGGGAAGAAAAAAATGAAAAACCATCTGTGCGGAAAGAACTCGGAGATATCCGCAAGGAGCAGGAAGAGAAACGTAAACGGCCGGACAGACGGAAAAATGCCAGAGAGAGACGGAAGAAACGTAAGAACATGAAAACGAAAGGCAGGTAATGAAAATGGATTTAACAAATATGATTTCAAATGGAACAGAAGAAACACAGGTTCCGGAACAGAAGCTGACAAAGGAAGAATATGCAGCTAAGAAACAGCAGGAAAGGGAAGAAGTATGGGCCGAGGTAGATGCACAGGCACAGGACGTGTTCCAGAAGGGAGAAAAACTAAAGGGATTTCTCGATTTTATGGCAGAGTGCAATACCCAGCGTACCCCGAATCTACTTTTGATCTATGGACAGAGGCCGGATTCCAAAGTGGTAAGGTCTTATGAACGCTGGAGGGAAGAACACCGTTCGGTCAGAGCCGGGGAGCATGGCATGACTTATATGATCTCCACCGAATATGAAAAGGATGGGGAAACCAGAAGGGATATACGATTGGAAAAGGATTTGATATCAGCCAGATGACCGGGAAACCATTGGAAGAACGACCACAGCGAACTCTGCCGGAACTGATCGAGGCGGTCTTAAAAGATCAGCCGGTACGTGTGCAGATTGAAGATACCCTGCCGGAAGGAATTCAGGCACAGTACAATTCCAGATACCGGACTGTCTTTATCCGAAATGGGACGAGTGAAGTGACGACCTTCCATGCACTGAACCGGGAACTGGCATGTGCAGCGATGGACCAGCATACCGGAACTTACAGCAGACAAAAAGTGAATGCACAGGCGTATTGTACAGCTATGTGATAGCCAGACGTTATGGGATCGATGTATCCGGATTCAATCTGGAGCGTATTGCACAGATGCAGGAATATGGAAAGAAAGATCCGCAGGAACTTCGAAACTTCTTAAATGATATCCGTCAGGCTTCTTACACCATCCGAAACCATGTGGAGCGTAATTTCGGGGCGAAGGAACAGGAGTTTACAACCGATGAATTTGCCATTGCAGATCCGATCAAAACACCGGAATCCAAAACAGAAAAGCCGTCCGGGAAAGAGAAAAAAACAAAGAGCCAGCCGGAACGATAAAAGTGAAAAAGTTGGACGGTTGGAGTAGCTATTACTGAGGTCTTGTGATATGGTTGGTGTAATAAAAAAGGAGGTCAGCCAGATGACAAAATACTATTTGAAGATGGATAACATTATGAAAAATATGTTCGTGGTGGCACTGAATGATGAGCTGCAGGCACAGAGTGAGCAGGATGAATGTTTGGAAGAAACGAAAGCTCTTCTGAAAAAAGTAAGTGAATACGACCTCGCCCAGAAACGACTGCAGATTACAGCCGGGGAACAAAGGCAGATCCGTAAGGCACTGAACAGACTCAGAAGTAAATATCTTGCAGCCGGAAGATACAGTGATGGAATAGATAAAGTTATTATTCAGGTTGCAAAACCGAATACTAGCAGGCACATGTTCTGGTAGAGAAAGGAGTGGTTGATTGGTCATTTATTCAAGAGAAAAAGTGGCAAGACTTAGAGAACAGTATCCGGCAGGAACAAGAATCTGTCTGGATGCGATGGACGGAGAAGCGGGTATGCCGCAGGGACTGGAAGGAACTGTGCAGTATGTGGATGATGCAGGCCAGCTCGGTGTTAAGTGGGACAACGGCAGAAGTCTCTCACTGATACCGGGAGTGGATTCCTTTCATAAGAAAGAAGGACAGGGACATCCAGAAGAAAAGCCACGCAAGAAAAGAGAATCTGACTTGCAGAGATAAGTACAAAAAAGCAGGACTGGGTTCTGTATCTTGTCTTTCTGCCATTTGTCTGGTGGGCGGCAGCGATCACTGCCTGTGCTATTACACCGGATAAGAATTTTATTCAAATCTTAGAAACGCTGAGCGAAAAACTCGAACAGCCGTTTTTTATCACGTATACACCGTATACGTTCCAATGTATTCTGATATTCACAGCAGCCTATTTCTTAGGCATTGGTATTTATGAATCCCAAAAAAGAAATTATAGAAGAGGTGTGGAACATGGCTCCGCAAAATGGGCAATGTGTCCGAAATCTGCAGACGTTACTGCGAAAAACAGTACACCCAGAATCTGCTTTTAACACAGCATTTCCGCATGGGGCTGGACGGTTATAAGCACAAACGAAATCTAAATGTGCTGGTAGTCGGAGGTTCCGGGGCAGGAAAGAGCCGGACGTATGCAATCCCAAATATCATGCAGTGCAACTGTTCGATGGTGATTACTGATCCCAAGGCAGAACTTTTGCGTAAAACCGGAGGTGTTCTGGAACGGAATGGATACGAAGTCCGGGTTTTTGATTTAATCAATCCGGAGACTTCTTGGTGTTATAACCCGTTTGCGTATGTCCGGGATGATAAGGATGTACTGAAGCTGATCAATAACCTGATCCGCAACACAACACCGAAGGGAGCGCAGAGTTCAGACCCGTTCTGGGAAAAGTCCGAGACTGCACTTTTACAGGCACTTATGCTGTATTTGCTGCATGAGGCACCACCGGAAGAACAGAACTTCCCGATGATCATGGAAATGCTTGGCAGTGCACAGGTAAAAGAAGATGATGAGGATTACCAGTCCCCACTGGATATTTTGTTTGAGAGACTGGAAATGCGGGACCCAGAGAGTATTGCGGTCAAGCAGTATGCGATTTACAAGCAGGCGGCCGGTGTTGTATGCTCTAAAAGACTTCTTAATCAAGCGGTTAGGAAGTCTCTTAGAACACATAACCTAAAACCGAAGAAAGGAGCGCAAGTTATGAGAAAAAACGAGAAAATCACAGCTCTGTACGAACGACTGAGCCGTGATGACTTTGGCAAAGATGATGACCAACAGCGTGAGAGCAACTCCATATCCAATCAAAAGGCAATGTTGGAGGAGTTCGCCGCACGGCAGGGGTTTACGAACATTGTCCATTTCACGGACGATGGCATTAGTGGTACTTGCTTTGACCGTCCCGGATTTTTGGCAATGATGAAAGAGGTTGAAGCCGGGAATGTGGAGTATCTGTGTATCAAGGACATGAGCCGCATGGGTCGTGACTATCTGAAAGTCGGTCAGATTATGGAAATCCTGCGTCAGCGTGGCGTTCGCCTTATCGCCATCAATGACGGCGTGGACAGTGCCAGAGGGGACGATGATTTTACCCCTTTCCGCAACATTATGAACGAGTATTACGCCAGAGACACCAGCCGTAAAATCCGTTCCACTTTCCAGTCCAAAGGCAAGTCCGGCAAGCACCTCACAGGCACGGTTATTTACGGCTATCTCTGGAACGAAGCAAGAGACCAATGGTTGGTTGACCCCGAAGCCGCCGAGGTGGTCAAGCGCATCTTTGCCATGACGATTGAGGGCTACGGTCCGTATCAGATCGCCAGCAAGCTGAAAGAAGAAAAAGTCCTCATTCCGTCCGCTTACCTTGCCCAGCACGGCGAGGGCGTGAACAAAAACAAGACTTTCAAAGATGTGTACGGCTGGGGTTCTTCCACCATCTGCAACATTCTTGAAAAGCGTGAGTATCTGGGACACACCATCAATTTCAAGACCCGAAAGCACTTCAAGGACAAAAAAAGCCATTATGTCCCGGAGGACGAATGGACAATTTTCGAGAATACCCATGAGCTATCATTGACCAGCAGACCTTTGACCTTGTGCAGAAAATCCGTGGGAATGTCAGACGCTACCCGGACGGCTGGGGCGAAGCAGCTCCCCTCACAGGCTTGCTTTATTGTGCCGATTGCGGCGGCAAGATGTATGTCCACCG
>ENA-OQIO01000224-OQIO01000224.1-human-gut-metagenome-genome-assembly--contig:-NODE-224-length-29945-cov-7.619693_pt1 | contig 29945 bp, 45 predicted proteins | sample MGYA00242573_ERZ504737 | MGnify/ENA primary metagenome ERZ504737 (study PRJEB26092, sample SAMD00036203) | human gut metagenome | host: Homo sapiens | study: EMG produced TPA metagenomics assembly of...
TTCCGGCGGACACCCGGCTGGCGATGGTGGCTACCTTGCAGCAGTCGGTGGAGGTGGGCGACCATATCCTGCACATCTGTCAGGTGGACAAGTTCCTGGGCGATGAGGACAAGAAGGGCCTGTATGCTGGAACGGCTTCGGGAAAGTTGCACCTGCGGCAGAAGGCTAAATCTTAAAACGGTAAGGAGGCATCAGCGGTGGCTGTTTGTATTAAATTGAGTGGATCGTCATTGGGACTGAGACCGGACATAGGAAGGGCAAAGCCGTATCGAAACCGGAATGGGTGTGGAACCTGACACATCAGGCCCATGCGCTTGGCATCCCTGTATTTATGAAAGAAGATCTGCTACCTATCATGGGAGAGGCACAGATGGTACAAGAATTTCCCACGGCTTTTTACCGGGTATTGGAGGAACAAAAGACATGGCAGAAGTAAAAGAGAGCGGCATTCTGATTCAGGATGTAGAAACCAAAAATATTATGACAAAATCCACCCTGCCGGTGGGAGGCTATTCCGTCAATCCTTATGTGGGCTGTACCCATGGCTGCAAATACTGCTACGCCTCGTTTATGAAGAGATTTACCGGGCACACCGAACCGTGGGTACATTCCTGGATGTGAAACATTGGCCGGCAATCAAAAATCCGCAAAAATACAAAGGGCAGCGCGTAGTCATCGGTTCAGTGACCGATGGATATCTGCCCCAGGAGGCTCAGTTTCAGAACACCCGAAAGCTTCTTGAACAGCTCCGGGGCAGTGAGGCAGAAATTCTCATCTGTACCAAGTCAGACTTGGTAATCCGTGACATCGACCTCCTGAAAGAACTGGGAAAGGTCACGGTTTCCTGGTCGATCAATACGTTGGACGAGGATTTCAAAAACGATATGGACAATGCCGTCAGCATTAAGCGACGGCTGGATGCCATGAAGCAGGTTTATGACGCAGGTATCCGCACCGTATGCTTTATCGCTCCGGTTTTTCCCGGTATCACGGATTTTGAGGCTATCTTCCATCAGGTCAGAAATCAGTGCGACCTGGTGTGGCTGGAAAATCTAAACCTGCGAGGCGGATTCAAAAAAGACATCCTTGACTATATACGTAAAAAACATCCTGACTTGGTTCCGCTGTACAACGCTATCTACAACAAGAGAGACAGAAGCTACTTCCGTGGTTTGGAGGATCAAGCGGAACGGCTGGCGAAAGAAAACAGCTGTCCCTTCGTGGACAACGAGCTGCCCTACGGCCGGGCAGAGCCTGGGCACCCGGTCATTGTGGATTACTTTTACCATGAGGAAGTGCGTGGCTCGGAAAACACTGGGAGACGCAACCCCAAAAAATAATTTGTGAAATAAATGGGTTCTGACATGGAGCTGTGCTTCAATGTCAGAACCTTTTTTAGCACTGTTTACCCATTCAGAAGTTTTCTTATCCCTCTTGGAAGGACTTGTACTCCGTCCATTGTTTTTCGATTTTCCCCGCTCTACAATGTAGACAGAACGATTAAATGATAGGGGTTTATCAAGTTTTACATAAAATTATATTACCGGTAAGCATACGATGAGCAGATGTTTTTTATTGCCTTTCGAGTATAGATACGTTAAAATATACTTATTAAGCATGATGAATTTGGGAGGTATTTTTCGTGGAAATTAGAGTTCTTCGATATTTTCTGACTGTAGTAAGGGAAGAAAGTATCACAAAAGCCTCAGAAGTTTTACATATCACGCAGCCGACACTTTCACGTCAGCTTGCACAGATGGAGGAAGATATTGGTGTAAAGCTGTTTGATAGAGGGACACGGAAAATCAAATTGACAAATGAAGGAATACTTCTTCGCCGTCGTGCGGAAGAAATTTTGCAGCTTGTAGATAAGACAGAAAAAGAATTAGTGGAGCAAGAGGAACAGGTGGAAGGTAAAATTTCCATTGGGTGTGGAGAAATTGCTGCTGTACAACTTCTTCCTAAAATAATTGAGTCCTTTCGTCGGAAATATCCCCGTGTTACTTTTGACATTTTTACAGCCACAGCAGATTTGGTAAAGGAACAAATGGAGAAGGGACTACTGGATATTGGTTTGCTTCTTGAGCCGGTTGATATGGAAAAATATGAATTTATTCGCTTGAATATAAGGGAAAAATGGGTGGTTCTGATGAAATCGGATGATCCACTCTCCAAGAAAGAAACGGTAAGCGCAAAAGATTTGTCTGTACTGCCTTTGATTCTTCCTAGGCGTATGAATGTGCAGAGTGAGTTGGCAAGTTGGTTTGGTAACTACTATGAGAAACTGGATATTGTTTTTACCAGCAATTTAAGTACGAACAGCGCAATTATGGTGAATGGAGGCTTGGCATATTCATTGGTGATTGAAGGGGCTGTACCGTTCTGGAATCAATCAAAGGTTACATTCAGACCGCTTGATCCGCCACTTACAGCAACAAGTGTATTAGCATGGAAACGTGGTCAGCCGTTTAGCTTAGCAACCACAAAATTCATCAAACATATTCAATGCTTTTTAGGCATGGACAAACCATAAAAACTAAGTATTTGATATAATTCAATTAGAAAATTATAATATAGGTGTAGAGATAAAGCAAACAGCTTTAATTTCTGCACCTATATTTTTTATTGAGGAGGGAGTGCCATTTCATGAAACCGGATTATGATTCCCGTATAAACGCCGGATTAAGCAAAGAAGAAATCGCAAAAATTTCAGGATGCGAAGATCAAGAAATGCAGATAAGGATGTTGCGAAAATATCGGTACAAATTGCTTGATGAGGTACATGAAAAGCAGCAGTCACTTGATGCAATCGATTATATGATCTGTAAAACAAAAAAATAACAATAAGAGGAGGAAAAGGCGTGAATCAGCAAACAACTCTGTTTTCAAACGAGAAGTTGATGGCTATGATTATTCCCCTGTTTTTAGAGCAGCTGCTGATAATGCTTGTAGGGATGGCGGACACACTGGTGGTCAGCTACGCAGGAGAAGCGGCAGTATCCGGTGTTTCACTGGTAAATCAGTTCAATACTATTTTTATTTATCTGTTTACAGCATTGGCATCTGGAGGGGCGGTTGTGATCAGCCAGTATATTGGTAGAAAGAAAAATGATGACGCTGGAGAATCCGCCAGTCAGCTTCTTTCATTTTCTGCGATTTTTTCCATACTGATCGCAGTGATGGTTCTAATTGGAAATGAAGGGATGCTTCGTCTGATGTTCGGTAAAGTGGAAGATTCTGTGATGCACTCTTGTATTACATACCTTAGGATTTCTGCATATTCCTATCCGGCATTGGCGGTTTACAATGCTGGCGCTGCCCTTTTTCGCAGTATTGGAAAAACCAGTGTGACCATGTATTTGTCGGTAATTTCCAATATCATCAATGTTATTGGAAATTTCATTGGTGTATTTGTTTTGCGTGCAGGTGTTGCAGGTGTTGCATACCCTTCACTGATCGCTCGGACATTTTCAGCCGTGATGATTACAGTACTTTGTTTTCAGAGAAAAAATGAAGTGTTCTATCGCTGCAAGTGGATTTTCCGGTGGAATGTGGATTTCATGAAACAAATTCTAAAAATCGCTATTCCAAATGGGATGGAAAACGGTATATTCCAGTTAGTCAAAGTAGCATTAAGCGGTATCGTTGCACTTTTTGGAACATATCAGATTGCTGCAAATGGTGTTGCACAAAGTATCTGGTCATTGGCTGCGCTGGCGGGAGTCGCTATGGTCCCGTATTTATAACGGTCATTGGACAGTGTATGGGAAATGGGAATGCAGATGCTGCGGAGCATTATTTTAAGAGATTGACAAGAATCACATTGCTGATTTCATCGGCATGGAATCTTTTGATTTTTCTTCTGACTCCATTCTTTATGAAATTTTATGCTTTGCAGCCGGAGACCAAACGGCTTGTAATCTGGCTGGTTTTAATCCATAACGTGTTTAATGCAGCAGCATATCCCTTTTCCGGTGCGCTTAGTAATGGGCTGCGGGCAGCGGGTGATGTGAAATTTACCATGTATGTTTCGGTTATCTCCACGATAGCGGTGCGTCTGCTTTTATCATGGCTCTTGGGAATTGTTTTGAAAATGGGCGTGATCGGGATTGCTATTGCAATGGTTTGTGACTGGAGCATTCGGGCGGTCATTTTCTTCTGGAGGCAGAAGTCCGGAAAATGGAAAACATTTCAGGTGATATAGATTCATTTATAATAAGTTCAATATCGGTATATTATGCCTTATGGTCTTAGCAAGTTTTGCCGTTTTGCTGTGAATGTGTGGGAGGTCAATCCTGCTGGAAAAGCTGATGAACAGGTTGCCAGAGAAGGGCTTTCCTGTATGGAAGTTTGGATGAAAGAACTGGGACTTACAATGAATCTCCATGAGTTGGGGGCAACAGAAGAAATGTTACATGGTATTGCAAATGGAACCATCATCATGGAAGGTGGATATAAGGTGTTGAATCATGATGAGGTATTGGAGATTTTGAAGAACAGTTTGTAAGCATTCAAGTAGGAGCTTTTATAACGATAATATAATAGAAAAAGGCAAGTGCTGTGAAAGAAATTTTTCTTTGATGTTGCTTGTCTTTTTTTAATTCATCACTTGACATTGTGGCAAAGAAATCCTGAAAGGGGACGAGTAGAAAAAAGAGCAGCTGCATGAGCAGGAAGAAGAAAATAGACAGAGCAGTTGATGATGTGGAATGTCCGGTGCAGTGTGGGTGTAATGCTCATGCTACACCGGACTTTTTTCGAAAATGATTTTTAATAATGTTGATTTTCAACTACTTTTAACTCAAATATTGCATCTTAACTTAAAAAGAGTTAAGATTGCAAGTAATGACATGGAATATCTCGATAAAGTTCCTGGAGTCAAGAATCAAAGTGTTTTTAAAGAAGCTTATGTTAGGGGATATTCTATTTACTAATGTTGATTTTCAACTGCTGAACGAATGGGAGGGGTGCTTCATGCCGTTGCAAATAATCAGAAACGATATTACAAAAATGAACGTTGACGCAATCGTCAATGCTGCCAACACGTCCCTTTTGGGCGGCGGTGGTGTGGACGGTTGCATTCATCGTGCGGCCGGACCGGAACTGCTTGCAGAATGCAGTACGCTGCATGGCTGCGAAACCGGCAGTGCAAAAATTACAAAGGGATACCGCCTGCCCTGCAAATATGTGATCCACGCAGTCGGTCCGCGCTGGAGGGATGGCAGGCATCGGGAGCAGGAGCTTCTGGAATCCTGTTATCGGACATCTTTGAATCTGGCGAAAGAAAATGGCTGTCAGTCTGTAGCTTTCCGCTGATTTCCTCCGGTGTTTACGGCTATCCAAAAGACCAGGCTCTGAAGGTTGCAGTCGATACCATCAGCGAATTTCTGCTGGAAAACGAGATGATGGTCTATATCGTTATTTTTGACCGAAAGACATATCAGATTAGCGGAAAGCTGTTTGATGACATCGCAGTGTACATAGATGACAGGTATGTGGAAGAACATACCGACAGGAGGGCAGAACAGAGTCGGTGTTCCGAAGCATGGCAAGAGGAATCCTGCTTTGAAGCTGCATCTGTCCCGCTGCCGCCCGAAGCAATCTGTAAATCCTGCAGTAGTCAGTCTCTGGAAGAGGCGCTGGGCAGATGGATGAGAGCTTTTCAGAAATGCTGCTTCGAAAGATTGAGGAAAGCGGTATGACGGATGCACAGTGCTACAAGAAAGCAAATATTGACAGGAAGCTCTTCTCAAAAATCCGTTCGGATAGATTCTATAAGCCATCCAAACCTACGGTGCTGGCATTTGCCCTCGCTTTGGAGCTACCGCTTGCCCAGATGCAGGAGATGCTCGGCAAGGCAGGATTCACATTGTCCCATTCGAGTAAATTTGACATCATTGTAGAATATTTTGTCGAACGGGGAAACTATAATGTGTATGAAATTAACGAGGCACTGTTTGCCTTTGACCAGAGTCTGATCGGAGCATAAGGAAAAAGAAATGTCGCTTTCCATGCGACCACTCCGCAAAAGAAAATCGCTATACTATGGCTGTAAGGTACGAAATCGAGCAGTCATTTGCGTGAGGAATGAGCCAAAGCTCGAGCTTGCTCGAAACCTTGGCGAATACTGCGACAGCGAGCCCGTAAGGGCGAGATCTTTTAGGAGGATAAGCATATGAGAAAGAATTTAACAGAGATCGTTTTTATCTTAGACCGCAGCGGATCCATGAACGGACTGGAACGGGACACCATCGGCGGATTCAATTCCATGATTGAGCAGCAGAAAAAAACAGAGGGCGAAGCACTGATTTCAACGGTACTGTTTGATAATGTGAGTGAAGTCCTGCACGACCGTGTAGATGTAAAGGACATCCGACCAATGACTGACCGGGATTATACGGTTCGCGGATGCACGGCACTCTTAGATGCCATCGGCGGTGCGATTCATCACATTGGAAATATTCATAAGTACGCACGACCGGAAGATGTCCCGGAGCATACCATGTTTGTAATCACTACGGACGGAATGGAAAATGCCAGCCGCCGGTATGACAGCGAAAAAGTGAAGCAGATGATCGAGCGGCAGAAAGCGAAATACGGTTGGGAGTTTTTGTTCCTCGGTGCAAATATTGACGCGGTAGAGACTGCAAGCCAGTTCGGAATCGGTGCAGACCGTGCAGTCAACTATCAGTGCGACAGCGAAGGAACTGCGTTGAATTATGAAGTGGTCAGCGAAGCAATCAGCTCTGTCCGGTGCAGTGCCCCGTTGAATGCAGACTGGAAAAAACGTATAGACGAGGATTATAAAAAACGTGGAGGAAAATAGAAATATGCAGGCGTATACCTACGTTTCAAAAGGAAAATTCGAATTAAGAGAGAAGCCAAAACCGACCCTGATGCAGGAGCGGGATGCTATTGTCAAAGTGACACTCGCCAGCATTTGCTCCAGCGATCTGCATATCAAGCATGGCAGCGTTCCGCGGGCAGTACCTGGGATCACGGTTGGCCATGAGATGGTGGGGATTGTGGAAGAGGTTGGAAAGGCAGTTACCAGGGTAAAACCGGGAGATCGGGTGACAGTAAACGTGGAGACCTTCTGCGGTGAATGCTTTTTCTGCAAGAAGGGTATGTGAATAACTGTACAGATGAAAATGGCGGTTGGGCGCTGGGCTGCCGGATCGATGGCGGCCAGGCGGAATATGTGCGTGTACCCTTTGCAGATCAGGGACTGAATAAGATTCCGGATGGCGTTACGGATCGACAGGCATTGCTGGTGGGCGATGTTCTGGCTACCGGTTACTGGGCAGCGCGTATTTCAGAGATCTCAGAGCAGGACACGGTGCTGATCATCGGAGCCGGCCCCACCGGTATCTGTACCCTGCTTTCGGTAATGCTGAAAAAACCAAGACGGATTATTGTGTGTGAAAAGGATAAAAATCGTCTGCAGTTTATCCGACAGCATTATCCGGAGATTTTGTTGGTTTCTCCGGAGAAGTGTGAAGCGTTTGTACGGGCAAACAGCGATCATGGGGGAGCTGACGTTGTGCTGGAGGTTGCGGGGGCGGAAGCTACCTTCCGTCTGGCCTGGGAATGCGCGAGACCCAATGGTCTGGTGACGGTGGTTGCTCTTTATGATCAGGCACAGATCCTGCCGCTTCCGGATATGTATGGAAAAAATCTTACCTTTAAAACCGGAGGAGTGGATGGCTGTGACTGTGAAGAAACATTACGGTTGATTGCAGAGGGAAAACTGAACACAGAGCCGCTTATCACCCATACCTATCCCTTAGAAAGGATAGAGGAAGCCTATGAACTCTTTGAAGGTAAGCGGGATGGTGTAATTAAGGTAGCAGTAGAATGCTAAAAGAAGATATAGATAATTCCAATCATTAATGTACTATATATGGTATGATAATGATTGGAATTTTGTTATAACAGGGGGAATTTCCAACTATTAGTATATACGATTCATGAAAAATCAGGTAAAATTATGTAAATGAAGGAGGATCTTTCCGCCGGAAACTATGCTGCTGCGTTTCAGCTTTATGCGGCAGACTGTGATCAGATGATTACAAGGGCCAGGGATGACAATCCGTTTTCCGAGAAGGATTTGCCTCATGAGTCTCTGTCGCCGCTGATACTGCCGATCTGTCTTATAATTGGTCTGGTGGCAGCGCTGATCCTTTTTACGATATTCAGTAAGGGAAGAGAGGCCAGAGTCCGGAAAAAGATTTATAAAAGTATCAGAATCTTCCGGGGGAAAGCAGATGTGGGAGCTTATTATCTGTCCGAGGAGTTTATCGAACAGCTTATGCTGGGAAAAGAATACGAATTTGATGAGGAGACGCTATCGGAGGCAGGACTTACCATTCTCCCAGACCGGAAATACCGCGGAGAGAAATTCATCGGAATCTAGAGAATGGGCAGAGAAGATAGAAGCATTCGGTGAAAATCAGTTCCCGAAAAATTGCCGCGATGTTTTCGCTGAACTAAATGATCTGACGGCCGAAGTGAGGAATAAATTTACGGAAGAGGAAAACGGTTAATGCAGTGCTTTTGAGGGACAAACTTTCGTGCATTCATAGCAGAGAATACACTCTGTTCCGTTTTTCCGCTTACGGGTTTCCTTATTAACCTCCACGTTCATGGGGCAGACCTGCAGACACTTCCCGCAATGGACGCACTTATCCTCATCGCAGTGGACGCGCAGAAGAGAGAAATAGCTCATAGGTTTGAGAAAAACCGTAATGGGACACAGGTACTTGCAGAATGCCCGGTTATCTTGAAACAGGAAGGCGAACACAATACCGACAAGGTAATAAAGCGCATTTCCGGCCAGGAAAAGCCAGAACATGATTTGCTCCAGATGTGCCACCTGCATCAGAAACAGCCCGGACACCAACGCCAGAGACAGAAGAAACATCACATAGCGAAGGAAGCCCAGCTTTTCTTTTCGTGGCTTCTGCGGCTGATTGTAGGGCAGAAAGTCCAGCACCATAGCTGTCCAGCAGGCGTAACCGCACCAGCCACGCCCAAAAAGCAACGGTCCGAAAATTTTGCAACCGCGTAGTGGATAGTTGCTGCTTCGAAAACGCCGAGAAACAGGTAGTACCAGAACCCTTCGATCTGCATATTTTCACGGGAAATCACGCCAAGGTACAGCAACATATAGCTGCCCACCGCCAACTGGACGAAATGCCGAGCATACCGTTTTCCGGCGGTAAATAGTGCTGTTCCAAGCCCAAGGCAGGCTCCGATGTAGCTGAAATTCAGCAGATAGAAAAAATTGTCCTTTGTGAGCCACAGCGTAACTGCCACTGCTTCAAACAGCAGAAACAGCAGCATAGATGGCACGTATTTGTGAAGTCTGTTTGGAATTTTCGTCATCTCTTTGATCCTCTGCTTTCTTATTTTTTCTCAATGCACGGACTGCCAGGCAGGTGCAAGAGCGTGTCTGGTATCTTAGCATAAGTATAGCAGAGAAATAAAAAAATAGGAATCAGATTCTTATAAAACATCTGCAAAAAAAAAGTGAAACGATTACAGGCGCAGACGGTTATGACCGCCTGCGCTGTAATCGTTTGGAGTCATGCCAGACTGTTTTTAAAAGCTGTCTGGAAATGGCCTGGACTGGAAAAGTTTGATGTATTCCTATGCATAGGGTATAATGTCTTTAGGAAAAAAGATATGATTACGAAAACAAAATATTCCGCAAACATGATAGAGAAAGCAGGTATGCTATGAAAAGAAAAATTATGATTGCTGCAGTGGCAGCTGCTGTGATTTTTGCGGTGATTGCGATTCTTTCCGTTTTGGCGCAGACACCGGCATTAATCTGAGAAATCGAAATGATCTGCTGTGAAATTTCCGGCGGATCATGGAAGGATTGGAAAACTGGCGTTTCGCAAATGATTTTGCCTGTTTTCATACAAAAAATACTTTGAATATCAAGAAATCTATGCTACACTGATACTGCATGACAAAATAAAAGAAAGTGGGGATTGTAGTATGAGTGGTCTGTTTCGGGCTCTTCATCGGACAAAAGTGTTTCGAAATCTGACGGAGCAGGAGTTTGCATGGGTTTTATATGATGTGGGAAATTCGGCATTTATTATGCTTGCCTGTTCGCTGATTCCGATCTGGTTTAAGAGTCTGGCAATCGGTACAGGGCCGGGAAAAATCAGTTCGGATCAGGCGACGGCGTATTATTCGATTGCCATTTCCATTGTTACGGTGGTGGTGGCACTGATCGGTCCTGTCTGCGGAGTGCTGGCGGATCGTAAGGATAAGAAAAAGATCTTTTTACCACAACGGCAGGTCTTGGCATCACAGGATGTGTGCTGAATGGCGTTGCAACGAGCTGGGTACTGTTTCTGGTCATTTACATTGTGACAAGAGTCTGCTATAATGCATCGCTGACGATTTACGATTCCATGCTGAATGACGTGACGACGGAGGAACGTATGGATGAGGTATCCTCCTATGGCTATGCGTGGGGATACCTGGGATCCTGCATTCCGTTTCTTGTAGCATTGATTGCTTACGTGTTGGGGCCGGATATGGTCGGGGTGCTGCCGGATTTTGTCTCCAAGATGATCGGTTTTAGCGTGACGGCTCTTTGGTGGCTGGTGGTGACGCTGCCGTTGCTGAAGGAGTATCGGCAGAAGAATTACGTGGAAATGAGAACGGTTACCGTCGGTCAGACGTTTGGAAAAATTTTCGGGACACTGAAAAAAATCGCAGTTTCGGACCGGAAAGTATTTTTCTTTCTGATTGGATTCTTTCTCTATATCGACGGGGTCGGAACTATCATTGACAACTGCATCAACATCGGAACCGATCTGAACCTGAATACGGTCGGACAGGTTGTTTTCCTGCTTGCCACGCAGGTTGTCGCTTTTGGAGGATCTCTGTTTTTTGCAAAACTGTCGCGGAAAAAAGATACGGTATCCCTGATTCTGATCTGCATTGCAGGCTATTTTGTCATCTGCCTCTATGCGCTGACACTGCGGACGCTGGTGCACTTTGCGATTCTGGCATTTGGAGTGGGATGCTTTCAGGGATCAATTCAGTCGTTGTCGCGGTCGTATTATTCCAAAATTATTCCGGCGGAGAATTCGGGAGAATATTTTGAATCTACGATATTTTTGCCAAGGGCGCTTCCTTCCTTGGATCTGTAGTCATTGCAGTTGTAAAGCTGGCGGGAGGAACGATCAACGTAGCGGTTGCATGTCTGGCGTTTTTCTTTGCACTTGGATTTGTTTTTCTGAAAATTGCAGACCATCAGCCGATGGCGGGTGAAAAATAAAAGATACACAGCATAAAAAATCTCAAAACCAGGAGAACAAGAGCAACTGGTTTTGAGATTTTTTGCTTTTGACTCCGGGGTTTCACAAAGAGAGGTTACGTGTTACGATAATCAGTGAGTCGGGCTGCCGGGAATGTGGCTGCCTGAAAAAAGCACAGACAGGCCAGATCCGGAAAGCCGGAAGAGTCGATCACAAGGATGCGTTTCTGGACACCGAGGAGCTGCACATTGGTACCAGACCCCATTACACTTCTATCTGCAGATCCCGATTGCACAGATTCATGATTACAGCATGGCGCGGTTTGAGCATTGGACGAAAGAAACATTCTCTGCCAATTTTCGCAAAATGCTGATGCTGGAACAATACCGCGATCCAAAACTTGCGCAGCTTCATCATGATTATCTGGCGGGCAGACCATTGAAATATATGGCGGTGATTTTTCGTAAGCTGGCGGATTCTGATGAAACGGCCATGCAGCTGGCGTTGGAGTTTTATCTGTGAGAAGAACCCGGAAGCTTTTGAAAAATTTGAAGCCGCATTCCCCAAAAAGGAAAAGCTGAAACTGCTGGGGCAGCTGTTCTGATTCGAGCGATAAAGTTTGGCAGCAGAACGATGCTGAGGGGTAAGCAGGTGTGTGATAAAAGGAGAACAGGACAATGGGGGAATCCCGTGTCCTGTTTTTTTGCCCCTGAAAAGTGGAAATTTCCTATCCCCTCTGCATACAATACAGGTAGAGTATCTTTTCAAACCCGTTCAGAAAGGATGATCATTATGACGAAAGGCATTGTAAAAATAAAGAAAAACCGTGCATTTGTAGAACAGCAGAACGGCGAGGTGGAAGTGGCTTCCGGGCAGTGTGTGTATCTGAAAGTGGAAAATTGCTGGATTCCGGTGGTGGTGCGGTATTCGGCGCGGAGGAAGAAGTGGTATTTTAAGTATCTCGAGGAAATCCCGGTCTGCGGGCAGAAGGTGCTGCTGAAGGCGTAGCCGGTAAAGGGCGTTTCACGTATGTTTAACATGTGTTTAATCTTTCTGAGTCAGAAATTCATTATGCAGCTCCTGGATTCTGCGCTGTTCGGCAGCTTCCTGTTTTTCACGCTCCGATCGATACGAAGATCCCGCAGGCAGAGCGCAGATCAGCGTCAGACCGAAAACAAGAAGAAAAGAATAAAGATATGGATGACCGGGATGATTTTCATGATTCATAGGAAGCCTGGCTTTCTGAATGTAAAATTCGTAGATAAGGATTTTCTGTGTCTAAAATTCAGTATAGCAAACGGAATTTTTCGCGTCAATGGAAAGGATTGGTTTCTCGATTTCCAAATTCATCATTTACGCCGTCCCCAAAGTCTGCTAAGATAAAGAAAACTTCTTACCAAACGAGAAAACAGGAGTGATTTACATTGAAAAAGATTTTGTTTATCGCAACCGGCGGCACAATCGCTTCGAAGAAGACGGAAAATGGTCTGACTCCGCAGATTACGCCGGAGGAGTTATTGTCTTATATTCCGGAGGTGGAAGGCCTCTGTGAGATTACGGCGGTGAATCCGTTTAATCTGGACAGCTCGAATGTGGTTCCGGAGAACTGGAGCACGCTGGTGAAAGTGGTGAAGGAGCATTACGAGGATTACGACGGTTTCGTCATCGCGCACGGAACTGATACGATGGCGTACACCGCGGCGGCGCTTTCCTATATGATTCAGAATTCGGAAAAGCCGATCGTCATCACCGGAGCACAGCGGCCGATCAATTTGGATATCACGGATGCAAAGACAAACCTGTCCGACAGCTTTTATTACGCCTGTGATGATGCATCCCAGGGTGTACAGATTGTGTTCGACGGAAAAGTCATCGCGGGAACGCGCGCGAAGAAGGTGCGGACGAAGAGCTACAATGCCTTTTCCAGCATCGATTTCCCGTACCTTGCGGTAATACAGGACCGCAGGATTCTGCGGTATCTGCCGATGCTGCCGTATGAAAAGCCGGTTCGTTTTTATGAAAACTTAAGCGATAACGTTTTTCTCTTGAAACTGATCCCGGGAATCAGCCCGGTATTGCTTCCGGCGATTTTTGAGCACTACGATGCGATCATTGTGGAGAGCTTCGGTGTCGGCGGTATTCCGGCGAGCATCAAGGAGCGTTTTACGAGCTCTGCCAGAAGTACCCGGAAAAACTCATCATCATGTGTACCCAGGTTTCTCACGAGGGAAGCGATATGACCGTCTATGAAGTCGGCCATGAGATGAAAACCCTGTGCAACATTCTCGAGTCATACGATATGACCCCGGAGGCAGTCGCAACTAAAACCATGTGGCTTCTCGGCAACCGTCCGGATGATCATGAGAGCCGGGAAAAAGCATTCTATAAACCGATCAACTACGATACGGTCTGGAAATAAGAAAAAGAAAGACGGCAAAAAGGCTGTCACGGTCCGCAGGAAAGAAATGTTTCTGCTGGCTGTGAACGCCTCTTTTTCTTTTTGAGGAAAAAGAAATTTTCCACAAAATTTTCAGATAGTACGGACGCAAAATTGATTTTTATTGGAAGAATTGTGCAAATTTCATAGAAAAATCAGAAACAGGTTGACATCTTTTGAACATTTTAGTAGAATTGAATTCATGATGCAGTGCGGAAAACGGCGGATTTTGGATGACGAATCCAACCGCTGGTTACAGTTACAACATATGTGTGAACGATAACGATTTCGGAGGTGCATGCATGAAACGGTTAAGGTTTACAGCAGATATGACAAAAGAACAGAAGCGAAACACCGTTGCAAAGCAATGGTTCAGAACGTCCGCGAACACGGCCTTCCGTGCCACGTATCCTTCACCGCAGGCACCTACGTATGCAACTGTGTCATGTACAATGTGCTTCACCTGTGCGCAACGAAATATCCGAACATCCGCGCAGGCTTCATCCACGTACCGTTCGCATGCGAGCAGGTAGTCGGAAAAGCAAGCACCATGGCAAGCATGCCGCTGGAAACGATTGCAAAATCTCTGGAATACTGCATCGAGGTAGTCGTAACCAACAAAGAAGAAGTAAAAGAAGCAATGGGAACTACCCACTAAAACAGACTTTCAGACCGTCGTACCGGAATTTTGGTGCGGCGGTCTGCTTTTTTTGCTATTTTCTCTTTTGCAAACCATATTTTTTGTGATACAATAAGATTCGTCAGAATTTTTATGCGAAAGGAACGAAAGAAAATGGAACAGGGTAAAATTTTTAAATTTCATAATGACCTTGATACAGACCAGATCATCGCATCCCAGTATCTGCTTCTGCCGAATCTGGATGAGATGAAAGGTCATGCGTTTGAATCGTTAGATCCGGACTTTGCAAAAAAAGTAAAATCGGGAGATTTTGTCGTAGGAGGAGAAAACTTCGGCTGCGGTTCTTCAAGAGAGCAGGCACCAGGCGTCTTAAAAGCACTCGGCGTGCAGGCCGTCATCGCAAAATCCTTCGCCAGAATCTTTTTCCGCAACGCCATCAACATCGGTCTGCCGGCGATTGTCTGTAAAGACCTGCCGGATGCCGTAGAAAACGGTGATACCATGATCCTTCACATGTCCGAGGGAACTGCAGAAGTGAACGGGAAAACGTACACCTGCACGAAACTGCCGGAATATATGCAGAATATACTGAATCAGGGAGGCCTGATCGCTTCTTTGAACCGCGAGGAGGAGTAAGACCATGGGAATGACAATTGCAGAGAAAATTATCGCCGCTGCAGCCGGCGTTCCGGAAGTAAAACCGGGAGATATTCATACCGTAACACTGGATCGTCTGATGAGCAATGACGGAACTACTCATCTGACGGTTGATATGTATCGCAATAAATTAAACCATCCGCACATCGCGGATCCGAAAAAGCTGGTTTTTATCGTTGACCACAATGTACCGTCCGACAGCCCGAAAACAGCGGCATCCCAGAAAAAAATGCGTGATTTTGCAAGAGAGAATAGCTTGATTTCTGGGAGGGAAAAGGTGTATGCCATCAGGTGATGATCGAGAATTACGTCCGCCCGGGCGAGCTGATCTTCGGCGCTGACAGCCATACCTGCTCTTACGGAGCACTCGGCGCATTCGGCACCGGTGTCGGCTGTACCGATTTCCTGTACGGCATGGTAACGGGAACTTCCTGGGTACTCGTACCGGAAAGCGTAAAATTCAATCTTGTAGGAAAACTGCCGGAGGGCGTTTATGCGAGAGATCTGATCCTCACCATCATCGGCGAGGTCGGCGCAAACGGATGCAACTACCAGGTGATGGAGTTTACCGGTGAGGGTGCAAAGACTTTAAGCATCAGCGACCGTATGGCACTTTGCAACATGGCAGTTGAGGCCGGCGCCAAGACCGGTATCTTTGAGGCAGATGAGAAAGCCATCGAGTACCTGAAAGAGCACGGAAGAGAGCCAAAAGAAATCTTTCACAGCGATCCGGACGCAAAATACGTCAGAGAGTACACCTTTGACCTTTCCAAAGTCCGCCCGGTTGTTGCAAAACCGGATTTCGTAGACCGCGTTGTTCCGGCAGAAGAGACCTGCGGAACGCCGATCAATGAAGCATTCCTTGGATCCTGCAACAACGGAAGAATCGAAGATCTCCGCGTCGGCGCAGAGATCATCCGCGGAAAGAAAGTCGCAGAGGCGTCCGTTTCCTCGTTGTTCCGGCAAGCCAGACGATCTACCGCCAGGCATTAAAAGAAGGCATCATCGACACCTTCATGGAGGCCGGAGCCATTGTGATGAACCCGAACTGCAGCGTCTGCTGGGGAAGCTGCCAGGGTGTCATCGGCGAGAACGAAGTGCTGATCAGCACCGGAACCCGTAACTTCAAGGGCCGTGCCGGTCATCCAAGTTCCAAAGTATACTTGGGCTCTGCCGCAACCGTAACCGCATCTGCAATTGCCGGAAAGATTGCGACCGCAGACCAGATCTGACCATTTTCTTTGAGAGATACATAATATTTTTGGGAGAATAAACATATGGAAGCATTTACAGGAAAAGTATGGGTGCTTGGAGACGATATTGATACCGATATCATTATCCCGACCGAGTATCTTGCTTTAAAGACAATTGACGATATGAAACAGTACGGCTTTTCCCCGCTCCGCCCGGAACTGGCCGGACAGATTGAAAAGGGCGACATCATCGTGGCAGGAAAGAACTTCGGCTGCGGCTCCTCGAGAGAGCAGGCACCGGAGATCATCAAGGCGCTCGGCATTTCCTGCGTTATCGCGAAATCCTTTGCTCGGATCTTTTTCCGCAACTCCATCAATAACGGCCTTCTTCTGATCGAGCAGCCGGATCTGCACGACGATATCAAAGAGGGCGACGCCATCACCGTCAAGATGAATGAGCATGTTGATTACAACGGAAAAACATACCCGATCGCAGCTCTGCCGGAGAACCTGATGGATATCATTCAGGCAGGCGGCCTGGTAAAGGCAATGCGCAAGCGCAACGGATTGGATTAAGAGCGGGAGGAAGAAACGATGGGCAATACAGTAATTGAAAAAATCATCCGCCACAACACCGGAAAAGACGTAAAACCGGGCGACATTGTGACGGTCAACGTGGACAGAGTCATGATTCATGATATCTTCATCCCGTTTGTCGGCGATAAATTCGAGGAGATGGGCTTTACCAAACTGTGGGACCCGGATAAAGTCGTTCTGATCTACGACCACCTCGTTCCGGCAAGCCAGGTGGACGATACGAGACATTTCCACAAAGGCGATGAATTTGCAAAGAAATACGGCATGAAAAACGTACACAGAAGCGACGGAATCTGCCATCAGTTAATGACAGAGGCAGGTTACGTAAAACCGGGCGACGTTGTTTTCGGAACCGACAGCCACACGACGACATACGGCTGTGTCGGTGCATTCTCTTCCGGAATCGGCTACACAGAGATGGCGAGCATCCTTGGAACGGGTACGATGTGGATCAAAGTGCCGGAGACGATCAAAGTTGTCATCGAAGGCGAGCTGCCGAAAAATGTGATGTCAAAAGACATTATCCTGCGTCTGATCGGTGACCTCGGTGCAGACGGCGCAACGTACCGCGCACTGGAGTTCTCAGGAAACACCGTAGAAAATATGACCGTGGCAAGCCGTATGACGATTGCCAACATGGCGATCGAGGCAGGTGCCAAATGTGCACTTTTTACCCCGGATGAGAAGACCGCAGAATACTGCGAGATTGAACTCAATGACTATCAGAAGAGCTTAAAAGGCGATGAGGATGCGAAATATCTGCGCACTATCACTTACCGTGCTGAGGACTTCGTGCCGGTGATGGCATGCCCGTCCCAGGTAGACAAGATCCGTGATACCAGCGTTCTCGAGGGAACCCCGATCGATCAGGTCTTCATCGGTTCCTGTACGAACGGCCGTCTCGAGGATCTGCAGGCGGCAGCCGAGGTTTTAAAAGGCAAAAAAGTAGCCGACTACGTAAAACTGATCGTAACACCGGCAAGCCGCAAGATTTATCTGCAGGCAAGCAAAATGGGCATTCTCGATACACTGGCAGAGGCAGGCGCCATGATTACACATCCGGGATGCGGCCTGTGCTGCGGAAGAGCGGGCGGAATCCTCTCTGACGGCGAGCGTGTTGTAGCAACGAACAACCGAAACTTTCTTGGAAGAATGGGTACTTCTAAAGTTGAAATTTATCTGGCATCTCCAAAGACAGCGGCAGCATGTGCAGTAGCTGGAAAAATTGTGACGCCGGAAGTGTAAACGAACTTAACAGCAGAAAGGGAAAACAGACGACATGAATGGTTCAATGTTTATCGGAACCTGGTGGGCACTCGTCCCGCCGCTGCTTGCAATTCTGCTTGCATTTGTCACAAAAGAAGTTTACAGTTCCCTGTTCATCGGATCGGCAGTCGGTGTCCTTTTGTACACCGGCTTCCATCCGTGGGATGCGTTCACAAGCTTCTTTGAAATTTTACGGAACAGCATGAACATCAACATTCTGATCTTCGATATCCTGCTTGGCATGGTTGTCGTGCTGATGGCGAAATCCGGCGGCTCAGCGGCGTATGGAAAATGGGCGGGGACGAAGATCAAAACGAAGCGGAGTGCGCTTCTGGCAACGATGGGGCTTGGTGTTCTGATTTTTGTGGATGACTATTTCAACTGTCTGACAGTCGGCTCTGTCATGCGCCCGGTCACGGACAGCCACAAGGTTTCCCGCGCGAAACTCGCATACATCATCGACTCCACCGCAGCGCCGATCTGTATTATCGCGCCGATCTCAAGCTGGGCGGCAGCCGTCAACTCGTATGTGCCGGCGGATGCGGGAATCAGTGGATTCCAGCTGTTTCTGCGGACAATTCCGTATAACCTGTATGCGATCCTTACAATTGCGATGGTCTTTTACATCTGCTACACCGGCTTTGATTTTGGTCAGATGAAGCTCCACGAGGATAATGCCGCCAAAGGTGATGTTTTCACGACCGGAGGCGAGGAGTTTGAGCAGGTTTCCGAGCAGGAGGTCAATCCGAACGGAAAAGTCATCGACCTCGTGCTCCCGGTTGCCGTACTGATTGTATCAGCGATCGGAGCGATGGTTTACACTGGCTTCCTCGGCGGCGCGGACAATGTGATTTCCGCGTTCGCAGGATGTGATGCAGAGACGAGTCTGATTTTTGCCTCCGTCGTGACGATCCTGTTTATGATGGCGCTGTATCTGCCGCGGAAGGTCATCACCTTCAAGAGCTTTATGGACAGCCTGTCCGAGGGCTTCAAGCTGATGGTTCCGGCGGTTACGATTCTCGTCTTTGCGTGGACCTTAAAAGCGTCGGTGATGCGATGGGCCTGGCCCAGTTTGTCGGAAGCGTCGTGGGAGACCATGCATCCGCAAGTATTTTTATCCCGGTGGTGCTGTTCGCCGTGGCGGTGTTCCTTTCCTTTTCGACGGGAACCTCCTGGGGAACGTTCGCGATTCTTGTGCCGATTGCAACGGGCATGTTCGCCGCCGGAACAAATCTGGAGATGATGATTATCTCGGTATCCGCCGTCCTGGCAGGGGCGGTCTGCGGTGACCATATTTCGCCGATCTCGGATACGACGGTTATGTCAAGTGCGGGTGCGCAGAGCAACCATCTGAACCACGTATCGACGCAGATGCAGTATGCGGCCGTTACGGCGTGTGTCTGCCTGGTGGGATATCTGATTGCAGCCGTGACCAGAACGTGGTGGATCACACTTGGCGTCAGCCTTCTTCTTCTTTTGGCTGTTTTAACCGGAATGCGCAGATGCGCAAAAAAGCGGAAAACGGCAAAAATAAAAAGAAAACAGAAAAACGCGTGAAATGCTTGACGGGAGAGAAAAAGAACCGTATACTAAAAAATAGAACAAACATTCACAGGACAACGGTGTCCTGCAAAGAAGAAGCGGAACGCTTTTGGAGCAGGAATGTGAATTGGAACAGAAGGAATTGGATTTTTCAAAGTCCAGTTCCTTCTGTTTATCTCTGTTAAAATTGCATCGGAGCTGTGAAATGCAGGAGAAGAAAGGAGGCATTCCGGGGCGAAAACGCTTTGGAAAAGGGAAGGACTGCTATGATCAGAAAGATCATAGCAGACAATGGCAAAAACAAAAAGAGGGAGAAAATATATGATATTTGGAAAGTACATTAACAAATACTACCTGAAGAATGCGCCCATTCTGATTCTCGGTCTTGCAGCGCTGATTCTCGTAGATTATTTCCAGCTTTTCATACCGGAGCTGTACCGCATGGTCATCAACGGCATGAACGGCGACCCTGTTCTGGTCAACGGCCAGGCGGCGGTGTTTGATATGGAATTTCTGCTGGATCAGGTCTGCCGGCCCATGATTATTACCATTATCGTCATGGTAGTCGGCCGTTTCCTGTGGCGAGTCTGCTTTTTCGGCTCCGCGATCCGCGTGGTGACCGATCTTCGTACCTGCATGTTCGCGCACAGCAAGGAGCTGTCCCAGGAGTATTATCAGGTCAACAAAGTCGGAAACCTGATGAGTCTTTACACGAACGATCTCGATACCGTGCAGGAGTGCTTCGGCGACGGTATTCTGATGTTCTGCGATGCGCTGTTTTTAGGCCTGCTTGCGTGATCAAAATGTGGCGCATGAACCACTTCCTGACCGGCCTTTCCATGATCCCGATGGCATTTCTGATGGCCGCCGGTACAACGCTCGGCAAATACCTGATGAAAAAGTGGGAAGAGCGCCAGGCGGCCTTTTCCGAGCTGTCCGATTTCGCGCAGGAAAACTATTCCGGTCTTGCTGTCATCAAAGCATTCGTCAAAGAGACGAAAGAGCTGATGATGTTCCGCAGACTGAACCGCGAGAACGAGGACATCAACGTAGAATATACCAAAATTTCCACACTGCTGAACATTATGGTAACGCTGTTCGTCGAGTCCGTCATCTGCGTAATCTTAGGCTACGGCGGCTATCTCGTTTACTGCGGAAGCTTCGACGCCGGCCAGCTTGTCGAGTATATCGGCTATTTCTCGGCCGTTGTATGGCCGATCATGGCGGTCTCCATGCTGATCGAGAAGACATCCCGTGGAAAAGCGTCCTTAAACCGTATTACGGAACTGCTTGACGCAAAAGTCGATGTGAAGGACCGCGGCGGTGTGCAGGATCTGCCGTCCATCCATGGAAAAATCGAGTTCCGCAATCTGACCTTCCGCTATCCGGACGGGGAGTACGATGTGCTGAAAAACGTATCGTTTACCATTGAGCCGGGCGAGAGTGTCGGCATCGTCGGAAAGACCGGTTCCGGAAAAACGACCATCGTCGATCTGCTGCTCCGCACCTACAACGTGCCGGACGGAACGCTGTTCATTGATGACCACGATGTCAACACCGTTTCCATCCACTCTGTGCGTGAGGGCTGTGCCTACGTGCCGCAGGACAACTTCCTGTTCTCCGACACGATTTCCGGCAATATTTCCTTCGCCTTTGATGACGAAAACCAGGAGGCCATTGAGGATGCAGCGATGATGTCCGATGTCCATGACAATATCGCAGAGTTCAAAGAGGGCTACCGCACCGTTCTTGGCGAGCGCGGTGTGACGGTTTCCGGCGGACAGAAGCAGCGAATCTCGATTGCGCGTGCGCTGATGAAACACGCACCGATTCTGATTCTCGACGATTCCGTCTCTGCGGTCGATACCAAAACAGAGCGCACGATTCTCGACAATCTCAAAAAACGTGAGGGACTGACGACAATTCTGATCGCACACCGGATTTCAACGGTGGAGCAGATGGACAAGATCGTGTTCGTCGAGGACGGAGAAGTTCATGCAGTCGGAAAACACGAGGATCTGTACCGGACCTGCACGGCGTACCGCAAGATGGTCGATCTGCAGAAACTTGAAGAGGAAGCGGGGGAGGAGTAGAAATGCACAATTATTATCCGATTCTCTGGGTCGGCGCGATCATCGGCGTGATTTCCACCCTGCTGATTGTGGCCGCGTTTGTAGTGAAAGATGGAGAAAAAGAAACCGGCTTTGAGCGGAACATGAAAGACAGTGAAATCATGCAGCGTCTGATGGATTACGCAAAGCCGTTTTACCGCCAGTTTATCGTTGTTGGTTTTCTGATGCTGTTTTCGATCGCGTACGATATCATTTCGCCGCTGATCGTCGGCAAAATTGAGGAGCTCGTCGTTGGAAAATTCTCGCTGAATACCCTGTTTCTGTGGGTAGCGGGCTATGCGGCAATCCTTCTTGTCTCGATGGCGTGCACGTATTTCCAGGCCGTGATTCTGCAGAAGACGGGTCAGAAAATCATTTCCAATATGAGGGAGGATCTGTTCGTCCACATCGAGCGCCTTTCCCACGAGCAGTTAAATGAGATTCCGGTCGGAAAGCTTGTCACGAGAACGACAAACGATACGAACGCGATTTCGCTGATGTTCACCAACCTTCTGGTCAATCTTCTGAAGAACTTCTTCGTGATCATCGGCATTCTGATTGCGATGCTGTTTCTGAACTATGAGCTGACGCTGATGGTGCTCTGCTTCGTGCCGTTTATCGTGCTGTTCTCGATTATTTTCCGCAAATTCTCGCGAAGAGCACACCGGAAAGTAAAAGACTGTACTACGGACATCAACACGTATCTGTCGGAGAACCTTTCCGGTATGAAAATCACACAGATCTTCAACCGCGAGGATGCCAAGATGCGCGAGTTTACCGATAAGAGCAACGCACTCGGCCGCGCACAGCAGGAGCAGATTTTCGTGTTTGGTATTTTCCGTCCGCTCGTCTACATGCTGTATATCAGCTCCGTGCTCTGCCTTTTGTATTTAGGCGGCAAGGGCTATCTGGAGGGAACGTCGTTCCTCGGCCAGACGCTTACCAGCGGTATGATCGTCAGCTTTTACATGTATATTTCAAAATTCTTCAACCCGATCCAGAACCTGGCGGAGCAGTTCAACTGGCTGCAGTCCGCATTTGCATCCGCCGAGAAAGTATTCTCGATTCTGGATCTCGAGCCGAAAATGCAGGATGCGCCGGATGCGATCGAGCTTACCGACATCAGGGGCGAAATTGAGTTCCGCGATGTATGGTTTTCCTATATCCCGGGCGAGTGGGTGTTAAAAGGCGTTTCGTTCCACGTCAACCCGAAAGAGACAATCGCATTTGTGGGTTCCACCGGTTCCGGAAAATCGACGATTCTTTCCCTGATCTGCCGGAACTACGAGTTCCAGAAGGGTGAGATTCTGATCGACGGCATCGACATCCGAAAGATCAAGATCGATTCCCTGCGGAAAAAATTCGGCCAGATGCTGCAGGATGTCTTCCTGTTCTCGGGAACGATCCGCAGCAACATTATTCTCCGCGAGGAGGGGATTTCCGATGAGGAGATCATGGACGTCTGCCATTACGTGAATGCTGACCAGTTTATCAACAAGCTGGATCACGGCCTCGACGAGCCGGTGCGGGAGAGAGGAAACAACTTCTCCGCCGGACAGCGCCAGCTTCTCTCGTTTGCGCGTACCATTATCCATAAGCCTTCGGTCATGATCCTTGACGAGGCGACGGCGAACATCGACACCGAAACCGAGCTTCTGATCCAGGATTCCATGGAAAAGATGAAGAATATCGGAACGATGCTGATCGTAGCGCACCGTCTTTCGACGATCCAGCATGCGGATGAGATTATCGTACTGTCCCACGGAAAAATCGTGGAGCATGGAACGCATCAGGAGCTTTTAGCAGCGCAGGGAAGATATTACCAGCTCTACACGCTGCAGTACCACCGCGAGCAGAGTGAGAAACAGAGAGGAAGAAAGTAAGAAAATTTTAGAACAATAAAGACAATTTACAAAAAGGGAGAAATTTTGTTTGTGCAAAGTGACAAAATTTCTCCCTTTTTTACGGTGTATCATATTAAAATAATTTTATATCAATATAGTCATATGAAAAATATATGAGCATAATACGATATCCGTTTTTCCATCTCAAAAAGCGGGCGGTTATAATAAGGGAAGCAAAACGGCAGGCACCAAAAAGCCGGGCCGTCTGTTGAAAGAAAGGGAAAATGTATGGAAAAGAAAGCAAGCCTTGTAGGACGCCTGCTCTCGGAAAATCAGATGTCGGAAGCATTTATCAACAGTATGTTTCTGGCGCTGTCCGGCGGTTTTCAGGATGCCTACACGTACAATTGCAGAGATGAAGTATTCTCAAATGCCCAGACGGGAAACGTTGTGCTGATGAGCCAGAACTTTCTGGAAGGAAACTTTACGGCAGGCCTTCGGTATCTATTCCCGATCCTCTTTTTTGCGATGGGTGTATTTCTGGCAGAAATTTCCAGGAGCATTACCGGTATGCAAAGAGGCTGCACTGGCGCAGGTACTTCTCGCGGCGGAAATTGTGATCCTTGCGATCGTCGGATTTATTCCGTCCTCTTATAATATGCTCGCGGCGATGCTCGTATCGTTTGCGTGCGCGATTCAGGTACAGACCTTCCGCAAGGTCGGCGGTTATTCGTATGCAAGCACCATGTGCATCGGAAACCTGCGAAGCGGAACCGCAGCGCTGTCCATGTATCTGCGGGATAAGAAAAAAGAACAGCTCCGTCAGGCCGGATACTATTTCGGCGTGATTCTGGCTTTCGCCATCGGCGCCGGAATCGGAGGCGTGTTCTCCATGCTGTATGGAATCCACGTAATCTGGATTTCCTGCGGACTTCTTCTGGTGAGCTTCCTTCTGATGTCACTGGAAAAGTACCGCTGAGAAATAAGAGAGAGTGAAGAAAGAAGGCTGAAAAAATGGAAGTATTTCTGGAGTGCTGTATGACACTATTCTTTTCAGCGGCCATGCTGCTGCTGATCGTCCGCCTGGCAAAGGGTGAGGAGAAAAACATGATGTTTGCGCGTGTGTTCTCCCTGCGTCCAACGTCGGTTTCTGGATTGGAATCGTCCGCATCGCTGTGCTGAACCGGAGCGGATTTCTGATGTTCTTCTACATCACAGGCGCAATGCTTTCCTACACGGCGATGGTCTTTGCCATGCCGCATAAAAAAGAGCAGATTTCCAGACAGCAGGCATAAATAAAAAAGAGACCCTGTATACGGGAAGGATGGAGCAGCGATGTTCCGTCCGCCGGTACGCAGGGTCTTTTTCTGTTTCAAACAAAAGTTCATAAAATCTTATACGCGTTCCAGAAGCTCCCCGATCAGCTCTTTTGCCGCCGCGTTCTGGTGCTGCCGCGGGTTGATGATAAGACAGATTTCACGTTTGGGGGCCTCCTCGATGAGCGGAATCCGACAGACGGTACGGCTCTTTAAGGCATCGCGTGCCAGCTCCTCCGGATAAAATCCGATGCCGAGGTTATACTCGACCATAGGAAGAATCTGATCCGTCGTCGCCGCCTCCATATCGGGGTGGAAGGCGAGGCTGTGATTCAGAAAGTACTCGGCGTACAGCTCCCGCGTGCCGGTGTCTTTGGCAAGCGAGATAAAAGGATATTCTGACAATTCGCCGAGATGATGCGGCTCTGCGGAAAGGGATGCATATTTCGATCCGCCGATCAGAATTTCCTGGAATGGGAAAATCGGGATCTTGTGCAGCGGTTTGCGGATTTCCACCGGGCTTGTGACGACTGCGAAGTCGACCAGACCGTTTTCGAGCGCCTGGATGCCTGCGGCGTCGAGTGGTTGGAGATGCGCAGGCGGACGTGCGGATAGCGGGTGTGGAAGTGCTCCAGGCGGGAGAGCAGCATCAGACGAAGTGCCGTCTCACTCGCACCGATTGTGATAAGGCCGCTCTCAAGAGACCGCTCAAGAGCCAGCTCCTCCTCAACCGTGCGGAGCTGTTCGTAGGCAACGGCCACACGCTCATACACCTTTTCGCCCTCCGCTGTCAGTGTGACACCCTGGTGGGAACGGATAAAAAGTTTGCAGCCAAGCTCACTTTCCAGATTGTTCATGCACCGTGTGATGTTGGGCTGGTTGTTTTTCAGAATTTCCGCGGCTTTTGTAAAGCTGTGATATTGTGCTACGAAGTAAAAAATGCGATAATAATCATATGTAATCATAAAAACCTCCGAAGGATGAAGAAGAAAAAATCATCCATGATTGCTTCAATATAAAATACATGCGCCGGGTTGTCAAGGGATTTCTGAGGATGGTCGGCCGGATTGTGCGGGGGATGGCAGAAGAGAAGTGGAAATTTTTTTGAAAAAACACTTGCAAAATACCCGGACAGGGTATATAGTGTAGAAGAAAACAAGATACCCCATTAGGGTATATGAAATAGAAAATCCAGAACTACAGAAAGGAAGACATACGATGGAACAGTACAATGTAACCGGCATGAGCTGCGCCGCCTGCCAGACCCGTGTCGAAAAAGCCGTGTCAAAGGTACCGGTGTCACATCCTGCGCAGTCAGCCTTCTGACAAATTCCATGGGCGTGGAGGGAACGGCCTCCCCGGCAGAGATTATTGCCGCCGTGGAAAATGCAGGCTACGGTGCATCGAAAAAAGGCGAGAAGGGAAGCACATCACAGTCGGCTTCCACAGCAGAATACGAAGAGATGCTGAAAGACAAGGAAACACCGGTCATGAAACGCCGTCTGTTGAGCTCCGTTCTTCTTTTGATTCCGCTCATGTATTTCTCCATGGGCCATATGATGTGGGGATGGCCGCTGCCGAAATTCTTTGAAGGAAATCACATCGCAATGGGACTGGTACAGCTCCTGCTTACCATTGCGGTCATGGTCATCAACCAGAAATTCTTTATCAGCGGTTTCAAGAGTCTCTGGCATAAAGCACCGAACATGGACACACTGGTAGCGCTTGGTTCTACCGCATCGTTTGTATACAGCGTCTACGCCCTGTTTGCCATGACGGGAGCGCAGGTACAGGGGGACATGGATGCAGTCATGAGCTATATGCATGAATTTTACTTCGAGTCCGCAGCCATGATTCTGACCCTGATTACCGTCGGAAAAATGCTGGAGTCGATTTCCAAAGGAAAAACGACCGATGCGTTAAAGAGTCTGATGAAGCTGGCTCCGAAGACCGCCGTTCTCTTAAGAGACGGAAAAGAAGTGGAAGTCGGCATTGATCAGGTGAAAAAGGGCGATCATTTCATCGTCCGCCCGGGCGAAAATATTCCGGTGGACGGCGTTGTCCTGGAGGGAACGAGTGCCGTCAACGAATCCGCGCTGACTGGCGAGAGTATTCCGGTGGATAAAGAGGCCGGCGACCGCGTATCGGCGGCGACCTTAAACCAGTCCGGTTTCCTGACCTGTGAGGCGACGAGAGTCGGAGAAGACACAACACTCTCCCAGATCATTCAGATGGTCAGCGATGCGGCAGCGACAAAAGCGCCGATCGCCAAAGTGGCCGATAAAGTTTCCGGTATTTTTGTGCCGGCCGTTATCTGCATTGCACTTGCTACGATTGTGATCTGGCTGTTTGCAGGAGAGAGCGTCGGCTTTGCTCTTGCAAGAGGTATTTCCGTTCTCGTTATCAGCTGCCCGTGTGCGCTCGGCCTTGCAACACCGGTTGCGATCATGGTCGGAAACGGAATGGGAGCAAAACACGGAACGATGTTCAAAACCGCAGTTTCTCTCGAGAAGACAGGAAAAACACAGATCGTTGCACTCGATAAGACTGGAACCATCACAAGCGGAGAGCCGCAGGTAACCGATCTTGTCCCGGCGGACGGTGTAAGTGAGGAGGAGCTTTTAAAAGGTGCCTTTGCACTGGAGCAGAAAAGTGAGCATCCGCTGGCCCGTGCGATTCTTGCACTTGCAGAGGAAAAAGGCCTGGCCCGCGAAGAAGTCCGTGATTTCTCTGCGCTTCCTGGAAACGGCCTTGTGGCAAAACGGAACGGAAAAGAGCTCTGCGGAGGCAACCGCGCACTGATTACGAAAAAAGCGGTTCTCTCGAAACAGATGGAAGAGCAGGCAGCAAAACTTTCCGAAGAAGGAAAGACACCGCTGTTCTTCAGTGAAGACGGAAAGATGCTCGGTATGATCGCGGTTGCGGATGTCATCAAAGAGGACAGCCCGCGTGCGGTGAAAGAGCTGCAGAATATGGGAATCCGTGTCGTGATGCTGACCGGAGACAATGAGCGCACCGCGCGTGCATCGGCGCACAGGCAGGTGTGGACGAAGTCATCGCAGGCGTTCTGCCGGATGGAAAAGAAGCGGTCATCAGCCGCCTGAAAGAAAAAGGAAAAGTAGCGATGGTAGGAGACGGCATCAACGATGCACCGGCTCTGACCAGTGCGGATGTCGGTATTGCCATCGGAGCAGGAACCGATATCGCGATCGATGCGGCAGACGTTGTCCTGATGAAGAGCCGCCTTTCCGATGTACCGGCAGCGATCCGCTTAAGCCGTGCGACCCTCAGGAACATTCACGAGAATTTGTTCTGGGCCTTCATTTACAATATCATCGGTATTCCGCTGGCTGCGGGCGTATGGATCCCGCTGTTCGGCTGGAAGCTGAACCCGATGTTTGGTGCGGCGGCGATGAGCCTTTCGAGCTTCTGCGTTGTGACAAACGCCCTGCGTCTGAATCTGTTTCGGATGCACGACGCGTCAAAAGATAAAAGAATCAAAAACGAAATTCCAAAGGAGGATCTGAACATGACAACAGAACAGGGAATGGTAAAAACCATGACAATCGAGGGCATGATGTGCGGCCACTGCGAGGCAAGAGTGAAGAAAACACTTGAGGCAATCGAGGGTGTTGCATCCGCAGAAGTAAGCCATGAAAAAGGAACAGCCGTTGTAACACTGACAGCCCCGGTATCAGACGATGTGCTGAAAACAGCCGTAGAGGCACAGGATTACACCGTAAAAGGAATCCAGTAAAACAGGAAACATTGAGAAAAGGGAAACGCGCCTGGAATGAAAATTTCCGGGCGCGTTTCCTTTTTTTACCAGATATAGCAAAAATATTGCAATTTGTTCGGAATTTTCGTGACAAAAGGACAAAAATCCGTTAGGATAGAGAAAAAGAAGAGCAAAAACAAAAGGGTTTTTAGGATCAGGAGGTTTTTACATTATGACAGAGTACAGACTTGCAAAGCCGGAAGAGTGGGAGGACTGCATCGAACTTGCAAACTACGTGTTCAGCACGGCACACCGTCCGCACGACTTTGAGCAGTTAATTCCAAGGGTTTATCAGGCAGGACCGGAAATGGCACGGATCCACCGCGTCGCTGTTGCGGAAAACGGCAGACTCCGGGCCGAGATTGCGGTGCTTCCGCAGCAAATGGCAGCAGGGGGTAAGCTGCTCCGCGCAGGATATGTGGGAAGCGTTTCCGTGCATCCAAAGGCAAGGGGCGAAGGCCACATGAAGCGTCTTCTTGGCGACTGGATTACGGATCTGGAAGGAACGTGTGATCTTCTGGCACTGGACGGTCAGAGACAGCGGTATGCCTACTTTGGCTTTACGCCGGGAAGTGAAAAATACACGTTTTACCTGGATGTGGCAAATGTGCGCCATACCTGGAAAAACGGGGAACTCTCCGCTTATACCTTTGCGCCGCTGTTTCCGGAAAACGGCGAAGCGGACGAAGAGGCGGCAGCCTTTGCAAAGAAGCTGAATGAGGAAAAACCGCTTTACGTGGTAAGAGAGGATGTGAAAGCCTGCCTGAAAACATTCGGTGAGCAGGCAATTGCAATCTGGAAAAACGGTGAGCGGATCGGATATCTGGCACTTTGCGGCGGAAACCAGGTTGTGGAAGCAGAAGTGTTGGAGGAACAGGATTTCGTTCCTGCACTTGCCGCTTATTTAAAAGAAAATGCGCTTGACTCTCTTTTCATTTCCATTCCGGTGTATGAGACCGGAAAAGCAGCAGCGTTATCGGAAGTCTGCGAGAGTTTCACAAAAGAGCGCTGCGGTTCCGCGATGTACCGCATTTTTGAGTTTGCGGACGTTATCGAGGCAATGCTGACCATGAAAGCAGAGACGATGGCATCAGCGATGGAACGTGGTCTGCTGTACTGGAGGGGCAGCCGGTGACCGTGACGGTAAAAGATGGAACTGTGACCGTGACAGGGGAAGCCCATCCGGGGGCAGATGTACTCAACCGGGAGCAGGCGCAGGAACTGCTTCTTTCACCGCTGGCAAGTAAGGGAAGCAAGGTTCCATCTGAAATCTGGA
>ENA-OQIO01000225-OQIO01000225.1-human-gut-metagenome-genome-assembly--contig:-NODE-225-length-29929-cov-3.009026_pt1 | contig 29929 bp, 26 predicted proteins | sample MGYA00242573_ERZ504737 | MGnify/ENA primary metagenome ERZ504737 (study PRJEB26092, sample SAMD00036203) | human gut metagenome | host: Homo sapiens | study: EMG produced TPA metagenomics assembly of...
TGAGAGGATATATTTATTATGAAAAAAGACTTATGGTATTGAAGTGGATTGTGCAAATTGCGCCGCTAAAATGGAGGATGCCGCTAATAAAACAGCAGGCGTTTCAAATGCAACCGTTTCATTTATGACGCAGAAAATGAAGGTTGAATTTGATGAAGGAGCAGATGAAAAGGCAGTTATGAAACAGGTGCTTAAAAATTGCCGTAAGGTTGAGGATGATTGCGAAATTTTCTTTTAATGAGGTGATATTATGACTAAGAAGCAAAAAAAGGTATTGATAAGAATTATTGTATCCGCTGTTTTGCTTGCTGCAATAATGATTATTACTAAGCTTGTTGAAATTAATAAATGGATTCAACTTGTGCTTTACCTTGTTCCTTATTTAATAATAGGTTACGATATTCTTAAAAAGGCTTTAAAGGGAATATTTAAAGGTCAAATCTTTGATGAAAATTTCCTTATGGCTGTTGCAACCGTTGGTGCTGTTGCACTCGGTGAATTTTCCGAGGGTGCGGCAGTAATGCTTTTCTACCAAGTCGGCGAGCTTTTCCAAAGTGTTGCTGTCGGAAAAAGCAGAAAAAATATAACTTCTTTAATGGATATTCGCCCCGACTATGCAAATATTGAACTTAACGGCAAGCTTGAAAAGATTGACCCGGATGATGTTGAAATAGGAACTGAAATTGTAGTAAATCCGGGTGAAAAAGTGCCTATTGACGGCATAATTATCAGCGGCGATTCTACTCTTAACACAAGCGCTTTGACAGGTGAGAGTGTTCCTCGTTCGGCTAAAGTCGGCGATGAAATCATCAGCGGCTGTATTAACCTTACAGGTGTATTGAAAATTAAAACTACCAAGGAATTTGGCGATTCAACAGTATCTAAAATACTTGATCTTGTTGAAAATTCAAGTATGAAGAAATCAAAATCCGAAAACTTTATTACTAAGTTTGCAAGGTATTATACTCCTGCCGTATGCGGCGGCGCTCTCTTGCTCGCAATTTTGCCGCCTATTATTAGGCTTATTTCCGGCACCGATGCTATGTGGGGTGAATGGATTACACGTGCGCTTACATTCCTTGTTATCAGTTGTCCTTGTGCGCTTGTTATTTCTATTCCGTTGAGCTTTTTCGCAGGTATCGGCTGTGCTTCGGCAAACGGTGTTCTTGTAAAAGGCTCTAACTATCTTGAAGCCCTTTCCGATACTCAGTATGTTGTATTTGATAAAACAGGTACACTTACTAAGGGCATATTTGAGGTAACAGGAATTTATCCTGCAAATAATTTTGATAAGGATACGCTTATTCGCCTTGCCGCTTTTGCAGAAAGTGCATCAAGCCACCCAATCAGCGTAAGCCTTAAAAAGAATTACGGTAAGGAAATTAACATTGACGAGGTTTCCGATATTCAGGAAATCTCCGGCCACGGTGTTTCTGCTCTTGTTGACGGTAAAAGAGTTTTTGCAGGCAATATTAAGCTTATGAAAAAAGAGAATATTGTCGTTGAATGCGAGCATGATGAGGGAACTGTCGTTTATGTTTCCTGCGACGGCGAATATGCGGGTTGCATAGTTATTTCAGACGTGGTTAAGGAAAACTCAAAGAAAGCAATTTCAAGCCTTAAGAAAAGCGGTATAGATAAAATCGTTATGCTCACGGGCGACTCAAAACAGGCGGCTGAACGTGTTGCCAAATCTCTCGGTCTTGATGAATATCACGCAGAGCTTTTGCCTAGCGATAAGGTCGAGTGGGTTGAAAAATTACTTTCTCAAAAATCAGCTAAAAAGAAGCTTGCATTTGTAGGCGACGGTATTAACGACGCTCCTGTTCTTTCACGTGCCGATATCGGTATCGCAATGGGTGCCCTCGGCTCAGATGCGGCAATCGAGGCTGCTGATATTGTTCTTATGGATGATGACCCGTCAAAGATTGCTTTGGCACGAAAAATCAGCGTTCATACCCTCAAAATTGTTAAGGAAAATATCGTGTTTGCTCTTGCGATTAAGGCAATTTGCCTTGTCCTCGGCGCACTCGGTATTGCAAATATGTGGGTTGCTATTTTTGCCGATGTCGGCGTAATGATTCTTGCAGTATTAAACGCAATCCGTGCATTGAAAATTAAATAAATTATAATTTATGGCTCCCTTGCAAAGGGAGCTGTCAACTTGTTGACTGAGGAATTGGCAAGCGACTACATGTCGCCCTTACAATATAAATCCCTCCGATTGCTTTCGCAATCACCTCCCTTTGCAAGGGAGGCTTAATAGGTTTAATGATTATAAACTATAATTTGACAATTATATTAATCTATGCTATATTAAACCCATCAGCAAAAACTGATGAAAAGATGAATACCCGTTCCCATTCCGAACACGGTTGTTAAGCTCTTGCAATTGCAGGGGCTTTATTTTTTATTTGAAAGGAGTGGGAATGATATGTTTCCATACAAGAAAATCGCTGTAATAGGATGTCCCGGCTCGGGTAAAACCACATTTTCCAAACAGCTTGCGACTATAACAAAGCTGCCGCTTTATCAATTGGATTTAATCTATTGGAAATGTGATGCAACGCATTTGTCGAGACCTGAATTTAAGCAAAAGCAGAAAGAAATTGTATCAAATGATGAGTGGATTATCGACGGGAATTTTAAACGAACGCTTGAAATCCGAATTAAAAATGCCGAGCTTATTTATTTTCTTGATTTGCCTGTCGAAGCTTGTATTCAAGGCGTTAAAACCAGAAAAAGACCGAAAGAATTTCCTTGTTTCCTGCCTGTAAATGATGAGCTTATTGAGGATATTAAAAAGTACAATTTTGTTTGTAAGCCGATTGTACTGTCACTTTGCGAAAAATATCCTGATAAAAAGGTTGTTATATTTACTTCTCACCCACAAATTGATGAATATATTAAAAACTTGGAGGTGCAGTATGGATTTAACATTTAAAACCAAAGAGGGGTATTTTAATTACCGTGTTGCCGCTGTTATAGTAAATGACGGTAAAATTCTTGCTCAAAGGAATATAAAACCGAATGAATATTATTTGCCCGGCGGCAGGGTGACTTTTGGTGAAACGAGCGAGGAAGCGCTTTTGCGTGAAATTAAAGAGGAGTTGAAAATCGATATAACCGATTACAGACCCCTTTGGCTAAATGAATGTTTTTTTGTTGAGTGTGGCAAGAATTTTCACGAAATAGGAACGTATTATATTGTTGATATTTCAAAAACTTCTTTTAATCATTTTGAAGATGAATTTGAATTAAAGGAAAAATGTAGGATAAACACCTATTGCTGGCTTAATATTGATAAGCTTGATAATTATTTCCTTTATCCTAAGTTTATAAAGAATGAAATAAATAACATAAATGACGGCTTTAAGCTGATTATTACAAGGGAGTAATTAATTATGGAACTGTGGGATGTGTATGATGAAAACAGAAAGCCTCTTGGTTACACTGTTAAAAGAGAAAAATTTGATTCATTAAATAATGAATATCACATAGTAGTACATATTTGGATAAAAAACAGCAAGGGTGAGTATCTAATTCAAAAGCGAAGTTCCAACAAAAAGGAAGGACTAAAATGGGCTTGGACCGGCGGTTCTGTACTTATGGGTGAGAACAGTATTGACGGTGCTGTAAGAGAGGTTAAAGAAGAACTCGGCTTAACTGTGGATAAAGAAAAACTCACGCTTTTTACTTCTTATAAGCGTGAGTTATATAAAGATTTTGTTGATGTATACATTTATAAAAATGATATTGATGTTTCAAAATTAACACTTCAAAAAGACGAAGTTTGTGATGTTAAGTGGGCAACAAAAGATGAAATTAGCAAAATGATTTTATCAGGTGAATTTATCAACACAAATAATTCGCAATATGTAAATGAAATTTTGATATGAGCTAAAAACGAAAACGGTCGCACCAAATCGGTGCGACCGTTAAATATTTGATTAATTATTACTGTTCGTTTTCAACGTCAATTTGCTTTGAAACTGTATCTGCTTTGGAATGCCTTTTCAGGGTCAAAGTCCTTTTCAGGGAAGATGAGGTTGAGCACGATACCTGCAATTGAAGCAACTGCAAGAGCGGTAAGAGTGATGTTGTGACCGCCTACAGTAAATGTGATACCGTTTGTAAGGCCGAGTGCTACAACAAGGATAACTGCGGCAATAATAGTATTTCTTGCCTTTGAGAAGTCAACCTTAGCCTCAACAACGTTTCTTACACCGATAGCAGAAATCATACCGTAAAGAACGAATGAAATACCGCCTACTACTGCACCTGGAATTGACTCGATAATAGCGGCAAACTTAGGGCAGAATGAGAATACCATTGCAAAATATGCGGCAATTCTTACTACTCTTGGGTCATAAACCTTTGAAAGAGCAAGTACGCCTGTGTTTTCGCCGTATGTAGTGTTAGCAGGAGCGCCGAAAAGGGAAGCAAGTGTTGTTGCAAGACCGTCACCTAAAAGTGTTCTGTGAAGGCCAGGGTCTTGAATGTAGTTTTTCTTACAAGTAGCTGAAATAGCAGAGATATCGCCGATATGCTCCATCATTGTTGCGATTGAAATAGGAACAAGAGCGATGATTGCAGAAATTGCTTTGCCGCCGTCGTGAACACCGCCGAATACGGTTGAACTCCATTCGATAGGGAATCCAATCCAAGCAGCTTCTTTAACACCTGTGAAGTCAATTGCAAAGCTTTCTACTCCACCGATGTTACCTACAACAACTGCTGTAAGATATGCGCCGATTATACCGAGTAAAATAGGAATAATCTTAATCATACCTTTACCGAAAATGTTAAAGATAATAACAAGAACGAGTGCTATAACGGCAAGCCACCAGTTTTTCGTACAATTGTTTACTGCTGACGGAGCAAGTCCTAAGCCGATAGCAATGATAATCGGTCCTGTAACTACAGGTGGGAAAAGTTTCATAATCTTATTAATACCGACTGCTTTAATTAATGCGGCAAGAATGAGATAAATAAGACCTGCACACGCTACGCCGAGGCAAGCATAAGGTAACATTTCTTTATTAGCCGTTCCGTCCTTAGCCATCGGTGCTACTGCTGCATATCCGCCTAAGAATGCAAATGACGAACCAAGGAATGCCGGTACCTTAAATTTGGTAAGACAGTGGAACAAAAGAGTACCTAAACCTGCAAAAAGAAGAGTAGTGGAAATACTCAAACCTGTAAGAAGAGGTACAGTTACGGTTGCGCCGAACATAGCAAACATATGTTGAAAGCCAAGCACAAGCATTTTTGGAGTGCCGAGCTGTCTTGCATCGTAGATGCCGTCTCTGCCGACTTTTGGTTTGTTAGACATTTTTCAAGTCCTCCTAAATTATTAAATTTGTAATGATATAGAAAATAATTCTAAAGTGAATTAAAATTATTTAGTACCAAAAATTCTGTCGCCTGCGTCGCCGAGACCCGGAATGATATAAGCGTCATCGTTGAGCTTTTCATCAAGAGCGGCACAGTAAATATCAACGTCGGGATGAGCTTTTTTGAGAGCCTCAAGACCTTCCGGAGCGGCAATAATGCACATAAATACAATCTTTCTCGGATTTCTCAATTTGATTTGACCGATAGCGTCAATTGCTGAGCCGCCTGTTGCAAGCATCGGGTCAACAACATAAACGTCTCTCTGGTCGATATCCTTCGGTAATTTGCAATAATATTCAACAGGAGTATGAGTTGTTTCATCTCTATATAATCCGATATGACCTATTCTTGCGGCTGGAACAAGGCTAACACAACCGTCAACCATACCCAATCCGGCACGAAGAATAGGAACAAATGCAAGTTTTCTTCCTGCAATGTGGTTACACTTTGCAATACCGCAAGGAGTTTTAACGTCAACCTGCTCTGTAGGTAAATCTCTTGTTGCTTCAAAAGTCATAAGCATTGCAATTTCGTTTACAAGTTCACGGAAATCTTTAGTGCTTGTATTTTCGTTACGAAGAATGCTGAGCTTATGCTGAATAAGCGGATGGTCAAAAATGACTACTTTTCTTTCCATAAATATATCCTCCAAAATCTTTTTGCTCAAATTTTATCATATTATGTCTAAATAAACAATAAAGGTTACACACTTGTAATTATTTTTTGTTAATAAAATGTTAAATATTGTCATTAACACTCAAAACCTTGCCTTTTTTAAATTAGTATATTATAATAGACTAAATATGGAATATTATATCTAATAGAGATAGGCATGGTATATATGGATAAATTTAAACTTGTAAGTAAATATAAGCCGACAGGCGACCAACCGCAAGCAATTGATGCTTGGTAAAAGGTGTACTTGACGGCGATAAAGAGCAAACGCTTATGGGAGTAACAGGTTCAGGTAAAACCTTTACTATGGCTAATATAATTGAAAAGGTAAATCGTCCGACGCTTGTCCTTGCTCATAATAAAACTCTTGCAGCTCAGCTTTGCAGTGAGTTTAGAGAGTTTTTTCCCGATAATGCAGTTGAATATTTTGTTTCTTATTATGACTATTATCAGCCGGAGGCTTATGTTCCGACAACAGATACGTATATTGAAAAAGATTCCTCAATTAACGATGAAATAGATAAGCTTCGTCACTCGGCAACTTCTGCGCTTTTTGAAAGGCGAGATGTAATTATAGTTGCTTCTGTTTCCTGTATTTATTCAATCGGTGACCCGATAGATTATAAGAGTATGGTTATATCACTTCGTTCGGGTATGGAGTACGGACGTGATAAACTTATTGAAAAGCTTGTTTCAATTCAATATGAAAGAAATGATATTAATTTTGTAAGAAATAAGTTCAGAGTAAGGGGAGATACGGTTGAAATCTTTCCGGCAGGCTCTAACGGCACGGCTGTCAGAGTTGAATTTTTCGGCGATGAAATTGACAGAATTTGCGAAATTCAGCCGCTTACGGGCAAGGTAGAGGGTATTCTTTCTCACGTTGCGATTTATCCTGCTTCTCACTATGTTGTCGGCGCCGAAAAATGAATAAGGCTATCGATAAGATATATCAGGAAATGGTTGAGCGTGTTGCCGAATTTGAATCAAAGGGTAAGCTTCTTGAAGCACAGAGAATTAAAGAGAGAACAATGAACGATATTGAAATGCTCAGGGAAACAGGTTTTTGCAAGGGCATTGAAAACTATTCTGCTGTTATGAGCGGTCGAAAGCCGGGGCAGGCGCCGTTTACCTTGATAGATTATATGCCTGATGATTTTCTTCTTTTTTGCGATGAAAGCCACGTTATGCTTCCACAGGTTAGGGGTATGTATGCAGGGGATCGAGCAAGAAAGGAAAGCCTCATCGAATATGGCTTCAGATTGCCGAGTGCGCTCGATAACAGACCGCTTACTTTTGATGAATTTTATAAAAAAATAAATCAGGTAATATTCACTTCTGCTACCCCGGGTCAATTTGAAAGAGAACACAGTGCGCAAATTGTTGAGCAGGTTATCAGACCGACAGGCCTTCTTGACCCGATTATTACCGTTAAGCCTACAGAGGACCAAATGGACGACCTGTTGTCTGAAATAAATAACCGAGCCGCATTGGGTGAAAGGGTACTTGTAACAACGCTTACTAAAGCGATGGCTGAGGATTTGACACATTATCTTGAGGGCTTCGACGTTAAGGTAAGATATATGCACCACGATATTGATACAATCGAACGAATGGAAATTATACGTGATTTACGTTTGGGTGAATTTGACGTTCTTGTCGGAATTAACCTTTTGCGTGAAGGGCTTGATATTCCCGAAGTATCGCTTGTTGCTATTCTTGATGCTGATAAAGAAGGCTTTTTAAGAAGTGAAACTTCGCTTGTCCAAACAATAGGCAGAGCGGCAAGAAATGAACACGGTGAAGTTATTATGTATGCCGACAGCGTAACTCCGTCTATGGAAAAAGCTATAACGGAAACTGTTCGCCGCCGTGAAATTCAGGAAAAATATAATGCTGAACACGGTATTACTCCTAAAACTATTAAGAAGGATGTTCATCAAATTATTGAGATTACGTCTAAGGAAAAACTCGATGGAAAGAAAAAGCATCTGTCAAAGAAGGAACGTCAGTTGATGATAGCCGAGCTGACAAAGGAAATGAAGGAGGCCGCAAAGTTGCTTGAATTTGAGCATGCTGCATATCTTCGTGACCAAATTGCTGAGCTTGAGGGTAAAAAGTAAAGTGAAAGGAATGTTACGATGAATAAAAATATTGTTATTAAGGGTGCGAGAGAGCATAATTTAAAAAATATAGATTTAACTATTCCGAGAGATAAACTTATTGTTTTTACAGGTCTTTCAGGTTCGGGCAAATCAAGCCTTGCGTTTGATACTATTTATGCCGAGGGTCAAAGAAGATATGTAGAATCACTTTCATCTTATGCAAGGCAGTTTCTCGGTCAAATGGAAAAGCCTGATGTTGATTATATTGACGGTCTTTCTCCCGCTATTTCAATTGACCAAAAAACTACAAGCCGTAACCCTCGTTCAACTGTTGGAACAGTTACCGAAATTTATGACTATTTAAGGCTTCTTTATGCAAGAATCGGAACACCTCATTGTACTAAGTGCGGCAGAGAAATTACTCAGCAAACTGTTGACCAAATAGTTGACAGGGTGATGGAACTTGATAAAAAAACACGTATTCAAATTTTGGCTCCGATTGTTAAAGGCCGCAAGGGCGAATTTGTTAAGGAACTTGACGGTATAAGAAAGTCAGGCTTTGTTCGTGTTCGTGTTGACGGCTCGGTTTATGATTTGAGTGAAGAAATAAAGCTGGAAAAAAATAAAAAACATAACATTGATGTAATAGTTGACAGGCTTGTTATAAATGATGATATTAAATCACGTTTGACGGATTCTGTTGAAACTGCCACTCACCTTCCGACGGCAATGTTGTTGTTGATATAGTAGGCGACAGAGAGGAACTTTTTTCGCTTAATTACGCCTGCCCCGAGCATGGTGCGGTTATTGAGGAAATGAGCCCCAGAATGTTCTCGTTTAACAATCCTTTCGGCGCTTGTAAAAAGTGCGGCGGTCTTGGCTCATATAAAGAAATCGATCCTGATCTTGTAATTCCGAATAAAAAACTTTCTATTAATCAAGGTGCTGTTAAGGCTTCAGGCTGGAGCGTTAAGGATGGCGCTATTGCAAAAATGTATTTTGAGGGAATTGCTAAGGAATATGGTTTTTCACTTGATGTTCCTGTTGATATGATACCAAAGGACGGACTGAGAGCAATTCTTTACGGTACCGGCGGAAAGAAACTTAAGATGAAACGTGTCACCTCTTACGGTACAGGCGATTATCAAACTGATTTTGAAGGCGTTATTCCTAATTTAAAGCGCAGATATGAAAGCACAAGCAGCGAATGGGCACGGAGCGATATTGAAGCAGTTATGACTACGTGCACCTGCCCTGACTGTAAGGGTGCAAGGCTTACTCCTGAGATTATGAGTGTAACCGTAGGAGGTAAGAATATTTATGAATTTTGTTCAATGCCCATATCCGAAGAATTGGATTTCGTAAATAATCTTGAACTGACATCACGTCAGCAAATGATAGGTAAGCTTGTAATCAATGAAATTAGACAAAGACTAAGTTTTCTTAACAGTGTAGGTCTTGATTATCTTTCGCTTGCTCGTGAGGCTGCGACTCTTTCTGGCGGTGAGGCTCAACGAATTCGTCTTGCAACTCAAATAGGTTCGTCCCTTATGGGTGTGCTTTATATTCTTGACGAGCCGTCAATCGGACTTCACCAAAGGGATAACGATAAACTTCTCGGCACTCTTAAAAATCTTCGTGACTTGGGTAATACGCTGATTGTTGTTGAACACGATGAAGATACTATGCGCGCGGCGGACTTTATTGTCGATATCGGACCCGGAGCAGGAATTAATGGTGGTGAGCTGATAGCGGCAGGTTCTGTTGATGATATCATCAATTGCGAAAGGTCGATTACGGGTATGTATTTGAGCGGCAAGCGTAAAATTCCCGTACCTGAAAAGCGGAGAAAGGGCAACGGAAAAAAACTTACTGTTTTCGGCGCTCAGGAAAATAATCTTAAAAATATTGACGTTGAATTTCCGCTTGGTAAATTTATTGCAGTTACCGGTGTGTCAGGCTCAGGTAAGTCAAGCCTTGTCAATGAAATTCTTTATAAATATCTTGCCAATGTATTAAACGGGGCAAAAAAACGTCCCGGTAAGTTCGAAAAAATCACAGGTGTTGATAATCTTGATAAGGTTATTAATATCGACCAATCCCCGATAGGCAGAACTCCACGTTCAAATCCTGCAACATACACAGGCGTTTTTAACGATATCAGAGAACTTTACGCTCAAACCCCAGACGCTAAGCAAAAGGGTTATAAAGCAAATCGCTTTTCGTTTAATGTTAAGGGCGGTAGATGTGAAGCTTGCGAGGGTGACGGTATTGTTAAAATTGAGATGCATTTTCTTGCAGATGTTTATGTTCCTTGCGAGGTTTGCGGCGGAAAGAGATATAACAGGGAAACTCTTGATGTCAAATTTAAAGGAAAATCCATTTTTGATGTTCTTGAAATGACTGTTGATGAAGGTGCAGAGTTTTTTGAAGCTCAGCCGAAAATTTACCGTAAGCTTAAAACTCTTCAGGATGTCGGCTTGGGATATATCAAAATCGGTCAAAGTGCAACAACACTTTCCGGTGGTGAGGCTCAACGTGTCAAGCTCGCAACCGAGCTTTCAAAAAGAAGCACGGGCAAAACCATTTATATTCTTGATGAACCTACAACAGGACTTCACACAGCCGACGTTCATAGGCTTACAACTGTTCTTGATATGCTTGTAAATGCAGGAAATACCGTTGTTGTTATTGAGCATAATCTTGACATAATCAAAACGGCGGACTATATTATTGACCTCGGCCCTGAGGGCGGCAAAGGCGGCGGAACAATTGTTAAAACCGGTACTCCCGAGGAAATTGCCGATTGTGAAAATTCATATACAGGTCAATATCTAAAACCTCTTTTGAAAAAATAGATTATTTACACATAAAATTTAATATGATATAATATATTTGGCAAATAAAACGATTTTTTAGATATTCATAAGGGGGAATATTTATGAGAAATCATTTAGTTACTTCCAAGCAACCGCTTTTAAATATCGACGGTACTTTGCGTGAACCCGGCTGGAGCACAAGTCTTGTTCAAACATATAACCGCAGGGATATTAAAAAGCGTGTTACCCGTATTAAAGAATGGGATTATTATTCGGTTATTTCAAATAAGAATAATATCGCCGTTTGCTTTACTGTGTCTGATTTGGGATATATTGAACTTGACAGTGTAAGTTTTCTTGATTTTTCTGTACCGAGAGAGCATACTCAAGGCAATATTTTGCCATTTCCGTTGGGAAGGTTCATATGCCAAGTGATTCTTCAACCGGCGATGTAAAAATTGCCAATTCAAAGCTCGGTCTTGAATTTTTGGTTAAGAATAAAAAACGCATTATTCGTTGCGATTTTCCTGAATTTGACGGCGGCAAGGGTCTTAAAGCAAATATCACTCTCGAAAGTCTTGATGATGACACTATGGTAATTGCCACTCCGTTTAAAACGGATAAAAAGGCGTTTTATTACAATCAAAAAATTAATTGTATGCGTGCTTCTGGCAAGGTAATGTATGACGGGAAACTGTATGAACTTTCGCCTGAAACAGACTTCGGAGGTCTTGATTGGGGCAGAGGTGTTTGGACCTATGATAATATTTGGTATTGGGGTTCAGGCTCAGGAGAGGTTGACGGTCACCGTTTCGGTTTTAATATCGGTTACGGGTTCGGTGACACATCTGCCGCAAGTGAAAACGTGATTTTTTATGACGGTAAGGCTCATAAGATAGATGATGTTAAATTTAATATCGGAGAAAATTATACCGAATCTTGGACCTTTACGTCATCAGACGGCAGATTTGAAATGAAATTTGAGCCTATTATTGACAGAAGCGATTATACAAGCGCACTCGGTATAATTGTTACAAATCAGCATCAGGTTTTCGGCAGAATGACCGGTAAGGCTGTTCTTGATGACGGTACGGTTATAAGAATAAAAGATTTTCTTTGCTTTGCGGAAAAGGTACATAATAAATACTGACCTAACTTTAAAAATCCCTCGAAAAAATCGGGGGATTTTTTTATGCCCAAACGGTTACAAAAATTAATTTGTGTAATATTGCTATAAATGCTATGTAATATTTGTGTAATTATTTTTAAAATAGTTGTTTATTTTATTGTTACTTTCTGTTATAATATTATAGATTTATTTATAAGGAGGAGTGCACATGCCTAAATTTAAGGGTGTAAAAATAATTGCCGTATTGTGCCTTGTAGCATTTTTGTTTTGCGGCTGTAATAGCTTTCGGCTCTCTTCCTCGATTGATGATTTGATTTCTCCCATTTCTCCGAGCGGTGATAATGCAGGTGTTCAAAGTGCTGTTGATGAATATTGTAAAAGCGGCTATTCAATCAAAATTCCGGCAACAGGAAATTACACAACGTCTTTCATTTTAAAAGATATTGACGGCGATAAAATTAATGAAGCGTAGCATTTTATGAACCGTCAAACAAGGTTGGCACGATTTCTATGGCGGTTATTAAAAAAAGCGGTGAGCGTTGGAGTGTTATTGCAAATGTTGACGGTACTGCTACCGATGTAAACAGTGTTGATTTTTGCGATTTTAATAATGATGGAAAATTGGAGATAATTGTTTGTTGGAGTGTTGTATCAAAGCAAACCGGTACATCCATTAACGTTTATTCTCAAAATGAAAATGACAACAAATATTCATTAAAATCTGTTTCAAAAGCAATTACAGGCAGTAATTTTATTTGCGTTGACGCTAATGATGATGGTGTTATGGAACTTCTTGTTTTTGCAACCGGCACTTCGAGCGAAAATCCGAGAGCAGAGCTTTATTCGTTTGGAACAGGTAAGAGGGAACTTATCGGCGAAACAAGGCTTGACAGCACGATTACTTCATTTGAGAGTATAAAGTATGCTAAAACCGATGAGGGTACTTCTATTTATGCCGATGCGCTTTGCGCCGACGGTTCGTCAATGGTGACTGAATTTATTTATTGGTCTGATTATTATAATTCAATTATTTCGCCGTTTTACAGCTATTCGACGGGAAGAACTAAGGAACTTTACGTTCAAGTCAGGTAACATGCCGTGATATTGACGACGACGGATATATCGAGATTCCTGAGGATACTTCTTCTAAAAAGCAATCATCTGAGATTACGTCTCAAAATTGGGTGAATTACGGTAATACAGTTTTATCGCATAAATGTTATTCGTTTTCTTGCAAGCGTGACGGTTATATTCTTGTGATTGACGATGATGATTTTTCTAAAGTTAAAGCGAATTATGACAGTGAATCAAGAAAACTTACAATTATCAATAAAAAAAATAAGAGTAATGTTTTTGAAATAGTTACACTTATCAATTCAAACTACAGCGTTAATGACCCTAAATATAAAGACTATACAATGATTATGAAAAACAGCGGATTTGTTTATCTTGCGAAGGTAAATAAAAGTTCCGATATTGATATAAATATTCAAACCTTAAAAGATATGATTAAAGTATACTGATTTTAGGAGGTATATGTATGAAAAAAGTGCTTGTTGCCGAAGACGAAGAATCTATCAGAGAGTTTATAGTTATCAATTGACACGAGTGTACAATGTTGAGCAGGCTGAAAATGGTGCTGTTGCGCTTGAAAAGTTTTCTCAGGATGAAACAGGCTTTGATGTTGCAATTCTTGATATTATGATGCCGGAGCTTGACGGTCTTTCTGTTTGTAAGGAACTTCGCAAACGTTCAAGTGATTTGGGTATTATTATGCTTAGTGCTAAAACTCAGGAAATGGACAAGGTTACGGGTCTTATGTACGGTGCTGACGATTATGTTACTAAGCCGTTTTCGCCAAGCGAACTTATGGCAAGGGTTGACGCTGTTTACAGAAGAGTAGAAATGACACGTGGTTTTAGAAAAAATGATACAACGGGCGACAGTATTATTCTTGATGAATTTGAACTTAACCTTCGTAATCGCACCCTTTCAAAGAACGGTGAAATGATAGAACTTACTCAAGTTGAATTTCAAATTATTGAATATTTCTTTAAAAATCCGAATGCTGCTCTTTCAAGAACAGATATTCTTAAGACTGTTTGGGGTGCTAATTATTTCGGAGATGAAAAAATTGTAGACGTAAATATCAGACGCTTAAGAATGAAAATTGAGGATAATCCATCAAGTCCGACAAGGCTTGTAACTATTTGGGGACTTGGCTATAAGTGGATAACGGATAATCAATAATTTTATTTTTTTATAATGGCAGGACTAACAGTAATGAAAAAATTTTCTAAGGAAAAATTGCATTTACCTAAAATTGACGGTATTACACTAAGATGGCTTATTAACATTATAGGCGTTATTGTAGTATTTTTTATTATTGTTTTTATTATTTCAGCCTTTTCAATTAAAAATACATATTATTCCAATGTCGAAAGTATACTCAATTCCGGTGCATCTTCAACTGCTGTCAGTTATTTCAGTGCAAATCTTGATGCGGGTAACACTCTTGAACAGTCAGCCGCAGAATATATTGACAGCTATAGTTATAAGGAAAAAACTACTACCTGGATAATTGATATTGACGGTAATGTTGTTGTATCGTCAAGCGGTTTTGCTATTGAAAAACAAGATATGCCTGATTATACGCAGGCGCTTCAAAATGACAACAATAAAGCTAAATATATTGGTAAAATCAGCAACGGCGAAAAGGTTATGGCAGTTTGCAGAATCATTAAGGATTCAAACGGAGACAATGTCGGAGCCATTCGTGTTTTGTCTTCACTTGAACAAATTGACAGGCAAGTTACAACGCTTATATTTCTTGTTTTAGCGGCGCTCATTATTGTATTTGCATTAATTATATTTTCTAATTTGTTTTTTATACGTTCAATTATTTTTTCCGGTTCAGGAAATAACTGAAACCACTAAAAAAATATCACAGGGCGATTATTCTGCCCGAATTGAAAAAAAATATGACGATGAAATAGGTAATCTTTGCGACTCTATTAATACAATGGCTGAGGAAATTTCAACTACAGATAAAATGAAAAATGATTTTATTTCAACCATTTCTCATGAGCTTCGTACACCGCTTACATCAATTAAAGGCTGGGGCGAAACACTTATGCTCGGTACAGATGATTCTGTTGATGAACTTACACGCAAAGGTTTGCAGGTTATTGTTAAGGAAGCGGGAAGACTTGAAGGATTTGTTGAGGAACTTCTTGATTTCTCACGACTTCAAAGCGGAAGAATGAATCTTCGCCTTGCTAAGACTGACTTATTTGCCGAACTTGACGAAACGGTATTCACATTTCGTGAAAGAGCGCTTAGAGACGGAATTGAGGTTAAATACAGTATTCCTGAAGTACCGGCGATTGCAAATGCTGATGCTAACAGATTAAAACAGGTGTTTATGAATATTCTTGATAATGCGCTTAAGTATTCACGTTCGCCAAGCAAAATATTTGTTAAAGCAGAGTTCACTAAGCTTGATAATCAAAATTTTGTTAAAATTGCTATTGCTGACCAAGGTTGCGGAATAAGTAAAGAGGATTTGCCGCACGTAAAAGAAAAGTTTTATAAAGCAAATGTTTCGGTCAGAGGCTCAGGCATAGGTCTTGCTGTTACAAACGAGATAGTTAATCTTCATCACGGCAAACTTGAAATTGACAGTCAAGAGGGCAAGGGTACACTTGTTACCATTTATCTTCCTGTTGAAAACAGTCCGACTAAAAATGAACTTAATGATATGAAGCAAAATGAGACTGTGCAGGATGCTGAAATTAATGAGGGCGTAGAAATCAACAAAAACTGAAAGGCTAAAAGTATGAAAGATAAGAAAATGCATAAAACCTCAGTCGGAGGTCAAGCTCTTATTGAGGGAGTTATGATGCAAGGTCCCCGTGGCATAGCAACAGCCGTCCGCAAAACTGACGGAGATATTGTTGTTAAACATCACGAATTTAATCATTTACGTGATAAGCACAAATTTTGGGGATTGCCGGTAATCAGAGGTATGGTCAATTTTGTGGAATCAATGATTTTGGGCTATAGAATGCTTATGTATTCAGCTGAAGCGTCAGGTATGGAAGACCTTGAAGATGTTGAGATGAATAAGTTTGAAAAATGGCTTACTGACAAACTTGGCGATAAATTTATGAACATCTTGATGGGTATTGCTACTGTTTTAGGATTTGCTCTTGCTTTTGTGATTTTCTTCTATCTTCCTGTTCTTGCATTTAATAAGCTTAATCAGGCTTTTGACGGCTCATTAACACCTTGGCAGGGAACAATTGAGGGTGTTATGAAAATACTTATTTTTGTAATCTACATTGCACTTGTAAGCCAAATGAAGGATATTAAGCGCACCTTTATGTATCACGGAGCAGAGCATAAATCAATTGCCTGCTATGAAGCCGGCAAAGAACTTACAGTTGAAAATGTACGTGAAAGCTGTCGTTTTCATCCGAGATGCGGAACTTCTTTTATCTTTGTAATGCTTATTTTCAGCATTATTTTCAGCACTGTTTTGTCTAAGATATTTCCCTCAATTGCTCAAGTAAGAGTATTGTGGATGCTTTTAAAGCTTGCATTCATTCCGCTTCTTATGGGTGTTGGATATGAGTTTATTAAGTATGCAGGTAAACATGATAATTTGCTTGTTAAGATTTTGAGCGCACCCGGTTTGTGGATGCAAAGACTTACTACTAAAGAACCGACTGATGATATTATAGAGGTCGGTATTGAATCTCTTAAGGCAGTTATTACGGATAATCCCGAGGATGATGAGATAAAATGACATTGAAAGAGGCATACAGCTATGCTGTTACTTTTTTAGAAAGAAACGGTGTTGACGAAAGCGATTTTAAAGCGCTTTGCGTTGTTTGCTCAATTTTAAATATTAAAAACAGCGAATATGACTTACACAGAAACGATTTTGTACCAAACAAAAAACTTGCCGATATGCTTTGGAAATTGAAAGACGGTCAACCGCTTCAATATGTTTTGGGCAAATGGGATTTTTATGAAAGCGAATTTTATATAGGCGAGGGTGTATTGATTCCTCGTCCTGAAACGGAAGAACTTGTTGAAAAAGCAATTGATTATATTAAAACACTTGGAAAATGCACTGTTTATGACTTATGTGCCGGCAGCGGCGGTATCGGCTTAAGCATTGCAAATAAGTGCAAAAATGCTTTCGTTTATCTTATTGAAAAAAGTGATGATGCGCTCCTTTATTTGGAAAAAAACGCAAAAGGCATTGAAAATGTTAAAATCATACAAGGTGATATTTGCAAAAGTGACAGCTTTTTTGAGCTTGAGAATGCAGATATAATTATTTCAAATCCACCATATATTAAAAGCGATGATATCGCTTGTTTGCAATGTGAGGTTTTAAAAGAACCGCTTATGGCTCTTGACGGCGGAAAAGACGGACTTGACTTTTATCGTATAATCAACGATAATTGGAATAATAAACTTAATAAAAACGGCAAACTTTTCTTAGAAATCGGAGACGAACATGGAAAAGATATTTTGCAGATACTTTCAAATTTTAATAATATTAATGTTTTTAAAGACTTATATGGCAATGACAGAATGGTTGTTGCCGATAAAAAATAATAAAAAATAAAATGAAAACAAGGATGATTCTATGCTTTCGATTCTTTCATATTTAAGATCAGGTAATTATATAGAGGCAATTATTGCTATTTTGTCACGTTGCTTTGTCGTGTTTTGTTGCTTACCTATTCACGAACTTGCCCATGGCTTAATGGCTGATAAACTTGGCGATCATACTGCACGAAATCAGGGCAGACTGACATTTAACCCGTTTGCTCACCTTAATCTGCTTGGCACAATAATGATTTTTCTTTTTGGTATTGGCTACGCAAATCCCGTTCCGATTAATCCTAACAATTTTAAAAATCCTAAAAAGGGAATGGCGCTTACCGCACTTGCCGGTCCTGCCTCCAACCTTTTAATGGCTTTTGTATCTCTGTTTTTTTACTATGGAATACTTGATATTGCAGGACTTAACAGTACTGTTACTTATGCTGTTGCTTATTTCTTCTATTTTGCCGCAAGCGTAAATGTAACACTTGCAGTATTTAACCTTATTCCGATTCCTCCGCTTGACGGCTCCAGAATTTTGCTTGCCGTTTTGCCCGATGACAAGTATTTTGGCTATATGAAATATGAAAGATATATTATGATTGCAATTATGATTGCTCTCTTTACAGGTGTGCTTGATACTCCTATTTCTTTGCTTTCTAATGCTCTTATGAGTGTTGTAGGCATAATTCCAAAGCTTTTGTTTGGTCTTTTGGTGAGGTAATTAATGGAACAGCTTAATTATAAAATAGATGTTTTTGAAGGTCCGATGGACCTTTTACTTCATCTTATTTCAAAGCATAAATTAAATATTAACGATATTCCTATAGTTGAGCTTGTAAATCAGTATCTTGATTATGTTAGGCAGATGCAAGAACAGGATTTTGATATTGCCGGCGAATTTCTCGAAATGGCTGCGAGATTGATTTATATTAAAACAGTATCGCTTTTGCCTCGGCACGAGGAAGCGGAAATTCTTAAAAAGGAACTTACCGGAGAACTTATTGAATATCAGGATTGTAAAATAATGGCAGGCAAGCTTGCAAAACAAACTGACGGTTTTAACAGATTCGTTCGTCAACCTGAAGAAGGTCATATCAATTATGATTATGAGCGTTTTCACGAGGGTGAGGAGCTTTTGAGCGCATATATCAATGCTGCAGGCAGGGGAAGACGTAAATTACCGCCTCCGCTTGATTCATTTAAGGTAATTGTTGCAAAGAAATTTGTGGCTGTCGCTTCAAAAGTGTCTACCGTTATGAAAAAGCTTTTTGGTGGCAAAAAGTCAAGTTTTTAAATTTATTTACCGATGCTGAAACCAAAAGCGATATGGTGGCAACGTTTCTTGCCGTGCTTGAGCTTGCTAAAACTAAAAAAATTCTAATTGATGGCGAAATGAATAATCCAACTGTACAAATGATGGACGAGGTGAATGATATTGAGCGGTAATAATATTATGGCTTCTCTTGAGGCTATGCTTTTTGCGGCAGGTGATCCTGTTGAGCCGGGTAAATTGGCTGAAGTGCTTGATGTTGATGTTGAAAACGTTATTAAAATGCTCGGTCATCTTGAAGCTATGTATGATGAAAATAATCGTGGTTTAAGACTTATTCGCATTGACGGCAAATATCAACTTTGCACAAGAGAGGAATATTCAGACGAAGTCAGAGGACTTCTTGAAATTAAAAAGAATACTCCTTTAAGTCAGGCGGCATTTGAAGTTCTTGCGATTGTGGCTTATAATAAGACTGTTACACGTTCTTTTATTGAGCAAATACGTGGCGTCGATTGTTCAGGCCCGGTATCTAATCTTATCCAAAAAGGGCTTATTGAGGAAAAGGGCAGGCTCGATTTACCCGGAAGACCTCTTGTATACGGTACGACGGACAGATTTTTGCGCTGCTTTTCTCTTAACAGCCTTGATGATTTGCCAGATTTACCTGAGGAGGAAAAGCAGGACGATTCTCAAACCTCGCTTTTTGAGGATGAAAAGAGCAAAGAACCTGATATCCCCGATGCGCAAACTTTTGAAGAGGGGGTTGAAGAATAATAATGAAAATATTTCTTATAATTGTTGCTGTTTTGGCAGTAATCATTATTGCAATTCTATCTCTTTCGGCTACCGTCACTCTTGTTTATGACAAAGGTTGGCACACAAAAATTCAAATCCTTTTTATTGAAAAGGATATAGTTCTTTCAAAAATTCTTTCTTTTGTGCTTTTTTCCTGAAAAAAAGGCAGAAGAAGTAGCTAAGGAAAGCAAAAATAAAAAGAATAGCAAGAAAGACAAAAAGAACAAAGAAACGCAAACTCCTATCGAAAAAGTTTCCGACGTTGCCGTAGAGGCTGAGGCAAAATCTCTCGAAACTGACGAAACTCAAAAAACAGAGGAAGTCAAAAGTGAAAATAAAAAGAGTGAACAGCCGCCAAAGCCTAACCCACTTAAAAAGATTTGGGATACGCAGGGCATTGTAGGAATACTCGATTTGTTAACAAATGTGGCAGAAACTGCGAATAATGCTGTTTTAACGCTATTTAGGGGTTTACATATTTACTCACTTTATGTTATGATACTGGTAGGCGGCGGTGATGCAGACCTTATCGCCCGTGCCTACGGTACCCTTTGCAAATATTATTATCCGCTTAAGGGTATGATTTTAAATGGTATGAAGGTTGACAATTTCGATGATTATATTCAGCCTGATTTTCTTGCAGAGAGAACAGAGTTTGAATTTCAGCTTATAGCAAGCATTAATGTCAAACTTATATTAAAGGTCGGCTTTAAAGCAGTATTTATATTTATCAAAAATTTAATTATAAATAAAAAATCTATTAAAGGGGATAAATGATTATGAAGGAAACTCCGGTAAACAAAATAATGGAAAACACTCTTGAAAAGATGCGTCAGATGGTTGATACTTCAACTATTATCGGCGAACCTATGGTTACAGGCACAACTACTTTAATTCCTGTATCTAAAGTGTCTTACGGCTTTACATCAGGCGGTACAGATCTTCCGTCAAAGCAAAATCAAGAGCTTTTCGGCGGCGGTGGCGGCGGTGGTATCACCATCACTCCTGTTGCTTTTATTGTTATTGAAAACGGCAAATGCAGAATGATGCAGATTAATAACTACACCTCATCTGCTGACCGTGCTATTGCAATGATTCCTGAACTTGTTGATAAGGTTACAGAACTTCTTAAGCCTGAAAGCAAGGAAGAAGCACCTGCAAGCGAAGAAGCTAAGGCTGAATAATTTTGTTATTATCTCAATCACCTGCATATATTTATGTAGGTGATTGTTTTGTTAAAGAAAATTGCAGTATTTCTTTTTACTTTATTATTTGCATTTCCCAATGTCGCTTTTGGCTCAACCTTTTCGGCATCAAGTTTATGCGTTATGGATATGACCACTCGGCAGATTCTTTATGAAAGTAACATCTATGAGCACAGAAGTGTGGCGTCAACTACAAAAATTATGACTTGCCTTATTGCTTGCGAAAGTAATAAGCTTAATGATATTGTAACTGTTACCTCTCAAATGCTTGACGGTACTGAGGGCTCGCTTATATATCTAAAGACGGGGGATAAAATATCGCTTTACGATTTGTGCTTGGGTATGATGCTTTCTTCCGGTAATGATGCCGCAAATGCCGTAGCTGTATACCTAAAAGGAACTATTGAAAACTTTGCAGAGTATATGAACGATACGGCTAAGAGTATCGGTATGAATAATACGCACTTTTCCACACCGTCGGGGCTTGATAAGGGGCAACCCTATTCTTGTGCGCACGATATGGCTTTGCTTGCTTCTTGCGCTATGGAAAATAAGATGTTTTCAAAGATTGTATCTTTGCAAAGTGCCGATATAAAAATTAATGATGATGTTAAAACGATTTATAATCATAATAAACTTTTGTCTTATAATCTTAAAGACGGCAAATTCATTGGTGTAAAAACGGGTTTTACAGAAAAAGCAGGAAGATGCTTGATAAGTGCAAAAAAATATGAAAATAATACAATAATTTGCGTAACACTTAATTGCCCTGATGATTGGGATGCTCATACCTATTATACTGAAATTTGCGAGAAAAAATATAATTATATTACTATTTCAAATGAAATCAAAATTGATTTAGTCGGCGGCAATAAGAATTATGTTAAGTGCAGATATAATAAAAAACGCTGCCTTTTAGGCAATGTTAAAGTTATGGAATATTACTATCCCTTTGCTTACGCTCCGATAAAAAAGGGGGATAAGCTCGGCGAAGCGATAGTTTATTATAATGATAAAATATTGGAAAGACTGCCGATTGAGGCAGACGAGGATGTTAAAGAAAATGGGTAACAACAATTTAGTACGACTTCAAAAGTTTATGGCTGAATGCGGTGTGGCATCAAGACGCAAGAGCGAAGAACTTATAGAAATGGGTAAAGTTAAGGTAAACGGCCATGTTGCGCATATTGGGGATAAAATCAATCCTAAAAAAGATATTGTTGCTGTCAGAGGTAAAAAAATTACCAAAGAAGAACGTATGTATTATATTATGCTAAATAAGCCACGTGGATATGTTACAACCGTATCCGATGAGCTTGGAAGAAAAACTGTAATGGACCTTGTGGATTGCGATGCAAGGGTTTATCCGGTCGGCAGGCTTGATAAAGACAGTGAGGGACTTCTTATTCTTACTAATGACGGTTCGTTTGCTAATGCACTTACTCATCCAAAGCATAATTACGCAAAGGTTTATCGTGTTACGGTAAGGCCGAGTGTTAACGATGAAATGCTCGAAAAAATGAGAAACGGAATTGAAATCGATGGCAGAAAAACTGCTCCTTGTGATATAAATATTATTTTTGAGGAAGAGGGAAGAGTTGTTCTTGAATTTATTCTGCGTGAGGGCAGAAACCGCCAAATCAGAAAAATGTGCGAGGCTGTGGGGCTTCAGGTTGCAAGGCTTAAGAGAATTTCAATAGGTCCCGTTAAGCTTGGTATGCTTCAACTGGTAAAACACGTCGCTTGACCGATAACGAGGTGCATAAACTTCTTCGTTCATCTAATCCGGCAACGCAGGAAGAAAATAAATAATATTCTAAAATATTCTAAAAAAAGGGGCTGCAATTGCAGCCCCTTAAATTTTTATTAATATATTATTCTTGTCCGTTGAGAATAGCAAAGTTTTGCTTATTACACTTATAAAGATTTTTAAACACCTTAAAGTTTCTTTCATAAGCGGCACGGTTTGCTGTGTTTGGATGATATGTAGTCTTAACAGGAATAAGTTTTTTAACGTCTTTCATTGAATTAACAAGACCCATACCTACTGCAATACAAGCAGCAGCACCTACAGCACCTATGTTTTGAGGTGATTCAACAACAACAACGTCCTTTTCAAGAATATCTGCAAGTATTTGACATGTTGTTTCTCCGAGAGCGCCGCCACCGCAGAAGCGAACAGCATCGGAAGTTTTAACCTTTAGTCCCTGTCTTTCATACATCCATTTCATATGGAAGCAAATTCCCTCAACAACCGAACGTATAAGTTCTGTTTTGCCTGTTTCAAGCCTAATGTTAAAGAACATACCTGCGGCATTAGGGTCTTCAAACGGGCATCTGTTGCCGTGAAGCCAAGGAGTAAATACAACACCGTTAGAGCCGGCAGGAACTGTATCAATAACTTCTTCAAGATAATCATAAAGGTTGAATTCAGTCTGTTCAAGGCTGTCTGCCGCATTGCCGTATTTCTTAAGAAATACGCCGATTTCGTCAAGAGCAAGGTGGTCTTTAACCCAGCCGACGCATTTGTTAGAAGTTTCAAGCTCAGCAAAGTAGTTAAATGTGTCAGGGTCAGCGCCTACAATAGCTGCAATCATAGCACCTGTATCAACAGTTTGCTTTTCAACAACTGTTCCTACCCAGCCTGACGTACCTGAATAAATATGTGTGTCGCCGACCTCTGTTGCGCCTGCGCCTACACCTATAAGAGATGCGTCACCGCCACCGCCGTAAACAGCAGTACCCGGAGCAAGTCCAAGCTCTTTGGCAGCACTTTCTGTTACTTCGCCAACCTTTTCCGTACTCTTTTTAATCGGAGCAAGATGTTCCATCTTTACACCAACCATATCGCAAACCGGCTTGCACCAACCCTCATGACCTTTTCTTGTGTCATAAAGAAGTGTGCCGAATGCTGAATCCTGAGTCATAACAAATTCGCCACTTGCACGGAGAATAAGATATTCTTTAATATCAAGCCACTTATAAATCTTTTTGAAATTTTCAGGCTCGTGCGCTTCAACCCATCTGTACTTCCAAATAGGGTCTTTAACTGATGAAGAAACGGCACCTGTATATTTGAGATATTTTAAAAGCTTTGTAACCTCTGCGCCCGCAATTTGAACACCGTGAGCCATACCTTTTTTTAGCTCTTCTCTTGCACGTTGGTCCATATAAGTCATAGGACGCCTTATGCATTTTCCTTCCTTGTCAACAAGGACAAGACCTTGCATAGCGGAACAGAAGCTGATACCTTCAACCTGCTCTTTTTTGATATTAGGCATTTTGTCAAACACGGTTCTCGTAGTTGAACACATTGCAGCCCACCATTCGTCTGCGTCTTGCTCGGCTCCTCCCTTAACACCTGTTTCGTCATCAACATATAGGTTGTATCCTGCTGTTGCTGATGCTAAAATTCTCATTGTATCCTCGATTTCAATAAGACAGGTTTTGATTCCGGTTGTGCCGATGTCATATGTAATTACATATTTTTTCATACTTATATCCTCCGTAATTAAATATACGCAGCAGATTATACATAAGGCTTAAGCGAAAAGATGCTGTGTAATACTAATATTATACAGTACACTTTGTTCACTTTCAAGCAAAATGTAAATTTTTACCGCTGTTTTTTCTTCTCATAAGTAAATGCAGACTCAATAAAACTTAATAATTGACTTACCACTTGCTCATCGTCCATTTTGTTTACGTCGATACCGGTGTAAATTTCAAATCTTTTTCTGTAATAGTCGCAGGTGTATGAAAATTGAAGAGTTGTTAAAAGATTGTCAAGAAAAAAAGCAAAAAGCTTTGGGTCAAGGTCAGACCTTACGTCGCCGTTTTCAAGCGCTTGAGTAATGCTTTTTATATATTTTTGGCTCGTACTTTCCTCAATCGCCGTTGCAAGAATATTGACCATCGCCTTGTTTTTGATTGCGCCGATTTCATTATATAATTTAATGTAATTGGCGTTTTTCTTTGAATGAAAGCAAGTCGCACGAATTACTTTTTCCGCTTTTACAAGAATTTTATCATCGCTTGCCATAATATCGTCAAGTATGTCATCAAGTATTTTCATTCCTCTTTGCAAGCAGGTGATAAACAAGTCCTCTTTAGTAGAAAAATACTTATACATCAGCCCGATACTTATTCCGCATTTTTTTGCAATTACATTAATATTGGCTTTTTCGTATCCTTTTGATGAGAATTCTTCAATTCCGGTTTCAAGAATTAACTCCTGCCGTTCTTCGCTTGCTCTTTCAAAAGCTTCTTTGTATCTTTTTTCTAACATTTTTATGAATTTTGTAGTGTTGCACAAATTTACTTGTATCACTTTGTGCAAGCTTTACAAATCTCCCTCTCAAATCTTATTTTATACAATGTATATTATCATTTATGTTGATTTTTTGCAACAAAATAATTGAATTATTTATATTTATAAATTTGACAAATCGTAAAAAAGTGATATACTTATAGTGTAAATATTAGTGAGCCGCCGCTCACCGTCAATGGCGAGCAAGTGTTCACGGTAAAATACTTTATGTTATTCTAAGGAGGAATACTACAATGGATACAAGATTTGCTATTACAGAGTATCCTGATGCAGCCGTACTCACAGCAGAACTTGATGCGCTCATCAAAAAACCAATTTACTCAATCAACCGTACTGCTCTCAAAAAGTATGAAGAAGAATACTTTGAGAAGAAGTGTGCAAAGTCAAAGGAAATGATTACTGAGGCTAAGCAAGTAATTCCCGGCGGCGTTCAGCATAACCTTGCTTTCAACTATCCGTTCCCGATTGTTATGACTAAGGCAAAGGGCAACAGACTTTGGGATATCGACGGAAACGAATATTTTGACTTCCTTCAGGCAGGCGGTCCTACTATTATCGGCTCAAATGATGACGTCGTTAAAGAAAAAGTTAAAGAGCTTCTTGACGATTGCGGTCCTTCAACAGGTTTGTTCCATCCTTATGAATATAAGCTTGCTAAGAAAATCAGCGAGTGTGTACCTTCAGTAGAAATGTTCCGTATGCTCGGTTCAGGTACTGAGGCATGTATGTGTGCTGTTCGTGTAGCTCGTCTTGCTACAGGTCATAAGAATATCATTAAGATGGGCGGCGCTTACCACGGTTGGTCTGACCAGCTTGCTTGGGGTATGCGTGTTCCGGGTACTCTTAACCTTCAGTCACACGGTGTTCCTTTGTTTGTATTTAAGCATACTCAGGAATTCTTCCCTAACGACCTTAAAGATCTTGAGAAGAAGCTTATTATTAATAAATTCCGTGGCGGTACAGCTGCTGTATTCATTGAGCCATGCGGTCCTGAATCAGCAACTCGTCCTGTAGATAAGGACTTCCCTAAGGGTGTTCAGGCACTTTGCCGTAAGTATGGTGCTCTTCTTGTATGTGATGAAGTTGTAACAGGTTTCCGTATCGGTCTTTCCGGTGCACAGGGTTATTATGGTATTGACCCTGATATCACAATCTTTGGTAAGATTATTGCAGGCGGATATCCTGGTGCAGGCGGTATCGGCGGTCACAAAGAGGTTATGAAGTATCTTGGTGCAGGTCTTGATAAGGCTGAAGGCAAGAAGATTCATAAGGCAATGTGCGGCGGTACTATGGCTGCTACTCCTATTTCTTGCGTTGCAGGTTATACTGTAATTACAGAAATTGAAAAGAGAAATGCTTGTCAAGTTGCAGGTCAGATGGCTGACAGACTTGTTAAGGGTATTAACAAGTCAATCAAGAAGTATGACCTTCCGTTTGTTTGTTACAACATTGGCTCTATTTGCCAGCTTCATACTGTTGCTACAATGCACTTTAGAATTAACTGGAGAAAGCCTTGGACTATTCCTTCAGTTCTTAAGGAAACCGGTATTCGTCAGACTGAAATGCAGTATATGGGTGCTGCTTATATGGCTGAGGGTCTTGTAACTCTTGCAGGTTCTCGTCTTTACACTTCAAGTGCTTACACTGAAGAGGATATCGATGAATGCATCAAGAGATTTGATAAGGTTCTTTCTCAGTGCGAAAAGATTGATTATTAATCAATAGCTTTAAGGGAGCAGGCGTATACTTGCTCCCTTTATGTGCATTTATATAATATTTAAAATTAAGGAGAAAATATATGGCTTACGATGTTGAAGAAGCTAAGAAATTAGTCGTTGAAGCAGGTAAAAAGCTTCTTGAAACAGGTCTTATCGCCCGTACTTGGGGTAATGTTTCTGCAAGAATCAGCGATACTCAGTTTGTTATCACACCGTCAGGCAGAGCGTATGATACGCTTACACCTGATGAGGTTGTTGTTGTTAATATTGATGACTGTTCACACGAGGGTGATATTAAACCGTCAAGTGAAAAGGGAATTCACGCTGATGCATATAAGCATCATCCGCTTGTTAATTTCGTTATTCATACTCACCAAAAGGCTGCGACTATTGTCAGCATTACAGGTATGGAAATTAAAAATGTATATAATGAATTCAAGCCTGTTTTAGGTGACTATGTCCCTGTTGCCGAATATGCTATGTCTACAACAAATCCTCTTCGTAAGAAAGTTGAAAAATGTATGATGATGAACCCAAGCTGTCGTGCATTTATGCTTATGCATCATGGTACTCTTTGCCTTGGAGAAAGTTTTGACCAGGCATTTGAGGTAGCAGGCGCTCTTGAAAAATGTTGTGAAAAGGTAATTAAGGATAATTATCTTCGTCATTCTTGGGATAAAACATATTCAGTTGACAACAAGCTTAACTATTTCCTTAATAAGGAAAATGCAGGCAAGATGCCTGAAGCTATTTGCGACCTTGGTTCATCAGTAAGAAACGGTAATATTTTTACTCTTACATACGATGGTGGCAAAAAAGTCGACGTTGATATGATAACAGGTCTTGCTATTAACGGTATTGCTCCAAAGTGTGCTAAGATTCACAGAGCTATTTATGCAAGCCAAAATTGCACAATGATTAAGCACGTTGCAAATCCGTATGAGGTTGCTGTTTCCTGTCTTGACGAAACAATGTATCCTATGATTGATGACTTTGCTCAAATCGTTGGTGTTGACGTTAAATGTGTTCCTTGGATTGACGGCGATACAGACGAATGTGCTAAAGAAATAGGCAAAGCAATTGACGGCAGAAATGCAGTTCTTATTCAGGGTAATGGCGCTCTTGTTACAGGTAACAGTGACGGCGATATGCAGGCTCTTGATCTTATTATGGAAAAGGGTTGTGAGGCTCAGGTTGACGTTTCAATCTTTAATCGTCCTCACTTTGTTCCAAAAGCAGAGTGCTTCCTTATGAGAACAGTTTATCTCGCTAAGTATTCAAAGCAGATTAATAAATAAATCAATATAAACTTAAGGCACGAATCAATTTCTGATTCGTGCCTTTTTACTATTTTATTATATTTATACCATTTGTTCCGGATGGAATACTTCTTCAAATTTTTCTTCACTTAAAAATCCGAGTGTTGTGCAAGCTTCCTTGAGTGAAATGTTGTTTTTATAAGCATACTTTGCGGTTTTTGCGGCATTTTCATATCCTATGTACGGATTAAGGGCAGTTACAAGCATGAGCGAATTATGAAGATTGCTGTCCATTTTCTCTTTGTTAGCCTTAATACCGCTTACGCAGTTTTTATTAAAGCTAACCATTGCCTCACTTAAAAGCCTTACCGATTGCAGAAAATTGTAAATTGTTACAGGCATAAAAACATTAAGTTCAAAATTGCCTTGGCTTGCCGCAAATCCGATTGCCGCATCATTTCCCATAACTTGAACCGAAACCATTGTTACTGCTTCGCATTGAGTAGGATTTACCTTTCCCGGCATAATTGATGAACCCGGCTCATTTTCGGGTATTGTAATTTCGCCAAGTCCCAACCGTGGACCGCTTGCAAGCCATCTTATGTCATTAGCGATTTTCATAAGGTCGCATGCAAGTGCTTTTAATGCACCGTGAGCAAAAACTATTTCGTCTTTAGAAGTTAATGCGTGAAATTTATTTTCAGCAGTAACAAAATCTTTTCCTGTAATTTCACAAACTGCCTTTGCTACTTCCTCATCAAAGCCTTTTGGTGCATTAAGACCTGTTCCTACAGCCGTTCCTCCGAGTGCTAATTCTTTAAGTTCGGGCAGAGCGATTTCTATAAGCTTTTTGTCCTTTTCAAGTGAACTTCTCCAGCCGCTTATTTCTTGTGAAAATGTTATAGGAGTTGCGTCCTGAAGATGAGTTCGTCCACTTTTTACTATTCCGTCATTTTCTTTTTCAAGCTTTTTGAAACTATCAATCAATGCTTCAATTGCAGGAATAATCTTGTCCTCAATTCCTATTACAGCCGCAATGCTCATAGCTGTAGGAAAAGTATCGTTTGAACTTTGGCTCATATTTATGTCATCGTTTGGGTGAAGTATTTTTTTGCCTGCAATTTCATTTCCTCTGTTTGCAATTACTTCGTTAGCATTCATATTTGATTGAGTGCCGGAGCCGGTTTGCCAAACAACAAGAGGGAAGTGCTCATTTAGCTTTCCGTCAATTACTTCATCACATGCCTTTGAAATTGCTTCAAGCTTTTCATCTGTCATTTTGTCTTTTTTTAATTTGTTATTTGCAATCGCTGCCGCTTTTTTTAAGATACCGAAAGCCTGAGTGATTTCTCTTGGCATAGTTTCAATTCCAATGCCGATTTCAAAATTTTCGTGGCTTCTTTGCGTTTGCGCTGCCCAATATTTATCAGCCGGGACTTTTATTTCTCCCATAGAATCGTGCTCAATACGATAATCCATAAATTTATACCTCCGAATAATTCTTATAATAATATACACTAAATATTTGCTACTTCAACAAATATTCATTTTTTGCATATTACTTATTTAATAAATTATGATAAATAAAATAAATCA
>ENA-OQIO01000226-OQIO01000226.1-human-gut-metagenome-genome-assembly--contig:-NODE-226-length-29915-cov-2.595475_pt1 | contig 29915 bp, 44 predicted proteins | sample MGYA00242573_ERZ504737 | MGnify/ENA primary metagenome ERZ504737 (study PRJEB26092, sample SAMD00036203) | human gut metagenome | host: Homo sapiens | study: EMG produced TPA metagenomics assembly of...
CTCCGGGACAGATGAAGAAACTCACCGCAGAATTAAAGAAGAATTCGATTACATACTTCTGGATTGTGCCTGCAGGAATTGAGCAGGGCTTCCAAAATGCAATTGCCGGTGCTGACCGTGCACTTGTAGTTACAACACCAGAGGTATCAGCAATCCGTGATGCAGACCGTATCATCGGACTTCTGGAACAGAACCAGATCCGTACAATCGATCTTATCATTAATCGTATCCGGATGGATATGGTGAAAAGAGGAGATATGATGTCGGTTGACGATGTCACAGAAATTCTTGCCGTTCCGCTGATTGGGATCCTTCCTGATGACGAACAGGTTGTAATTGCTACGAATCAGGGAGAACCTCTGGCAGGCAAGCCAGGTCTGTGCGGACAGGCTTATCTCAATATCTGTCATCGGCTTCTTGGTGAAGAAGTCCCCTTCCAGGATCTCGATGTGAAAAAAGGAATTTTGGGACGATTGTTTGGCAGATAGGAGGGAAGCAATGAGTATCTTCGGCAAAAAACGGAAAGCCTCTGGCACCATTGCAAAAGACAGACTCAAACTGCTTCTCATATCGGATCGGGTGAGTTGCTCACCTCAGACGATGCAGATGTTAAAAAACGATATGATAAAAGCTGCGGGAAAATACATACCTGTTGATGCAGGAAAGGTGACAATCTGTTTTCATCAGTCACCACCCGTTCTCACAGCAGATATACCGTTAAAATCCAGAAAGGATACAGGATCTTAACATGTTTAAACTTTACAGATTGAAAAATTATAATTTCCGGCTGATCATCTGGCTTCTGATGATCAGCGGAATCGGAGTGCTGCTGGTGGGAAGTGCAAAAGCTTCTCTGCAGTCGAGACAGCTGATCGGTGTGATTCTTGGTCTCGTGGTGATGGTTGTAGTTTCTTTGATGGACTACAGCTGGCTGTTGAATTTTTACTGGATCATCTACGGGGTAAACATTATAATGCTGCTGATCGTTCGGTTCTTCGGGGATTCTGCAGGTGGTGCTACCCGATGGCTGGATCTTGGTTTTGTACGTTTTCAGCCGACCGAGCTTTCGAAGATCTTGCTGATCATGTTTTTTGCCCGGTTTCTGATGGATCACGAAGATACCCTGAATACCTGTAAGACTATTCTGGCTTCCGTAGTGCTCCTTGCAGTGCCGCTGGTTTTAATAAAGATTCAGCCGGATCTGAAAAACACGATCACTGTTACGATTATATTCTGTCTGATGATGTATGTGGCAGGCCTGAGTTATAAGATCATTGGTGGTATTCTGGGAGTTGCCATTCCGCTGGTTATTGTGGCATTCATTCTGATCACACAGACAGATATCAAGATTATTGACTCCTATCAGAAAGACAGAATCATGTCCTGGATGTATCCGGAAGACGAGACCTACAAAGATGATGTTATCCAGCAGCAAAATTCAATTACAGCTATTGGTTCCGGTGAACTTACCGGAAAAGGATATAATAACAACAAAGTTTCCTCTGCAAATAAAGGAAATTTTGTTACTCAGATTCAGACAGACTTTATCTTTGCGGTTGCAGGTGAAGAACTTGGGTTCATCGGAAGCGTTTTTATCATATTGCTCTTGTTCCTCATTGTGGTTGAATGTATAATTACAAGCAGAAAGGCCAAGGACCTGTCCGGTAAGATTATATGTTGCGGCGTAGCAGGCGTCGTTGGCTTCCAGAGTTTTCTGAACATCTGTGTAGCCACCGGCGTTCTTCCAAACACAGGAACACCGCTTCCCTTTGTAAGTTATGGTCTGACATCTCTGGTCAGTCTGTATATTGGTATGGGTCTGGTATTAAACGTAGGTTTGCAAAACAGAAGATATTTGGGAGGAGAAAAAAATGAACATTGGCTTCATCGCACACGAATCTAAGAAAAAACTGCTTCAGAATTTTTGTATTGCATACAGAGGAATCCTCAGCAAGCATCAGCTTTATGCCACCGGGACATCCGGGCGTCTGATTGAGGAGGCTACGAATCTGGACGTCCATAAACTTCATGCGGGACATGTGGGTGGCGAACAGCAGATGGCATCTATGATTGAACAGAATCAGATGGATCTGGTGATTTTCCTTTGCGGACCATATCAGGAGAAAAAGCATGAACCGGATGCACATAAGATTTTCCGTTTATGTGATACACATATTATTCCGCTGGCAACAAATCTTGCCACAGCGGAACTTCTGATCAAATCCCTGGAAAGAGGAGAACTTGACTGGCGTGAAATGTATAAAAAATAGAAAACGATTATTGAAACCTATCAAAAAAAAGTATCGGGATACACTGATTCTTACAGGGATTCTGATTCTGTTTTTTGGTGTGGGAATTACCGCACTCGTACTTCTCCGCCGCTCTTCACAGCTGGATATGACTTCAGCTTATTCGGTAAAAGAAGAGATGTACGGTACACATGGTGCAGAAATCAGTACACAGAAAGCCGATTCCTTTGCCTCGTCATATGCAGTTTCCTCCGGAAATATGAGTCTGGAAGGTGTTGCGATCAGTGATACGACAAAAGCCGGTCTTTTCGATCTGGATCATGGATCTGTGATGTTTGCTCAGAATATTCATGAAAAATCATATCCGGCGAGTATCACAAAAATTATGACAGCGATTCTGGCATTTAAGAATGGGAATATGGACGACATAGTGACAATTCCGGCAGAGGCTCTGAACCAGGAATCCGGTTCCACAGAGATTGGCTTTCAGGAAGGAGATCAGGTAACACTGGATGAACTTCTTCATGGTCTGCTGATCTATTCCGGGAATGATGCTGCGGTTGCTATAGCACAGCATATCGGCGGAAGCGTGGATCAGTTTGTGGAAATGATGAATCAGGAAGCACTGGAGCTTGGTGCAACCAATACACATTTTGCCAATCCTTCAGGACTGCAGGATGAAATCATTATACAACAGTATACGATATTTATCTGATGTTACAGGAAGCGATGACGTATCCACATTTTCTGGAGATTGCACAGCTTAGTTCTTATAATCTTACCTGTAACAGAGGTGAGCAGGAAGTAACTTTTCATCTGGATGCTACCGATCAGTATCTGACCCGTCAGGTGACGGCACCGAAGAATGTGACGGTGCTTGGCGGTAAGACCGGTACAACATCAGATGCAGGCTCCTGTCTGGCACTGTTGAGCCAGAATGCCTATGGGGAACCGTATATTTCTATTGTTCTTCACGCGGCCAATAAGACGAATCTGTACACGTATATGAATCAGTTGCTTTCTGCGATCAATCAGTAGAATCAGCTGATTTTCAAAAATATCAGAAACAGGAAAGAAATGCACCAGGCGTTGTGCGTTTATTTCCTGTTTTTTTTGAAATTTTTCAGATTTTTTCAAATTTACCATTGTATTTCTTGGTGAAATATTCTATAATTACAACAACAGAACAGTACTTTTTTGGTAATATATACCAGAAATCAAAGGAGGAAACTGCTATGGTTCAATTAATTGTAGGCAAAAAAGGTAAAGGAAAAACTAAGCAGCTTTTAGATAAAGTGAACGGAGCCATTAAAGCTGCTGAAGGTAACATTGTATATCTGGATAAAAGTTCCAAACATATGTATGAACTGAACAATAAAATTCGTCTGATCGATGTATCCGGATATCCGATTAAAAATGCAGATGAATTCATCGGTTTTGTATGTGGTATTGTATCTCAGGATCATGATCTTCAGGAAATGTATCTGGACAGCTTCCTGAAAAATGCAAAATTGGAAGGAAAAGATATTACCGATGCACTGCATCAGTTAAAAGATATTTCCGAGGCATATAAAATTAATTTTGTATTAAGTGTTTCCATGGATAAAGAAGAATTACCTGCTGAATTTCAGGATGATATCATCATTGCCTTGTAAAACTGTAGCAGATGAAAAGAGGGTTGCCTGTTGGCGACCCTCTTTTCATGTTTTACGCGAGTAACGAGCCAAAGTCCGTGCATGCACGCGACCCTGGCGACTGCCGCGATAACTATGAGAAACTCGCGGAACGTGTTTTTCATAGTTATCCGCAGCTTACGGGTTAGTGTCGGCGAGACGACTGAAAAAGGTGCAAAGGTACAGACCGCTTAATCCAACCAGGATATAGATGATCCTGGAAAGCCAGGATAAATTGCCGAACAAGAAAGCAACCAGATCGAATTTGAACAGTCCTACCAGCCCCAGTTTAATTGCGCCTGTGATTGTCAGTATCAGTGCTGTATAATCCAAACCTTTCATCTTAATTTGATCAACCTCCTGTTTTTTTCGTTATCTCCAGTATTTCCACGATTTCACAGAATATGCATATTTTTTTTCTTGTGTATTCGTCAGAGGGATGATAAAATAATTTTATATGAGTATAAGTCAGAAAAACGAAGGGGAGTGTTTCATGACTACAAAAAGGAAAAATAAAATATCCGGATGGTTTCGTAAGATCCCGTTAAATATAGGAACCTTTATCTTTGGGGCACTTTTTGTGTATATGGTAATTACGGTCATTCTGTATCTTACTGCAGATCATATTCAGTCCTATCAGGTGACCGCAGGTCCCTTATCCAATAATAAGACATATACAGCACTGGCAATTCGTGAAGAATCTGTGGTAAATACGAATGCCGCTGGTTATATCACCTATTATGCAAGAGAGAACAGTAAAGTTGGAAAATCCGGAGCAGTCTATACTCTGGGGGACACTCCGGCACAGGCTGCAGTCAATGAACTGACCGAACAGGATTATGCCGGAATCCGCTCTTCCATTGCAGGATTTGCCTCCACATATGACAGTGACAACTTTTATGATGTTTATAATTACAAATACGAGCTGGAGGGATCTATTCTCCAGTACAGTGGTCTTCAGACGGATGACTCCACGGAAACTACGCAGACGGCCAATGGACAGACAATTTACCGGGCAGCACAGGATGGTATCGTTGTTTATACAGTGGATGGCTACGAAGGGATTACAGCAGATCAGCTGACGGCAGATCTTTTCAGTAAGAAAAACTATCAGATTACCAATCTTCAGAAAGAACGAAAGGTATCCTCCGGGGATCCTGTGTATAAACTGATAACCAGTGAGACCTGGTCAGTAGTGATACCGCTGAGCACAGATCAGATTGTTTCACTGGCAGAAAAAAAGACGATCCGAGTGAAGTTTCTAAAAGATGATGCCACGCAGACAGGTTTACTGACCATTGTTACCGGTGAAGACGGCAATTATTACGGCAAGATCACATTCAGCCGTGGAATGATTCGCTATAGTGGTGATCGCTTTCTGAATATTGAATTGGTAACAAACACACAGACAGGATTAAAGATTCCGCTCAGTTCCATTGTGAAAAAGAACTTTTATGTGATTCCGAAAGAATACATTGCTACTGATGAAGAAGATGGTGATGCCGGCTTCTACCGAAAGGTTACCAGAAGGGGAAAAGATGATTCCTCTGAATTTGTCAAGGCTACGATTTATCAGGAAGACGATGATTACTATTATGTGGATATGGATACTTTTCAGGACGGAGATGTGATTTTGAAGCCCGACAGCCAGTCTGTTTATGAAATAAAAGAAAAGAAAGCATTAGAAGGTGTGTATTGTATTAATAAAGGCTATGCTGTTTTCAGGAAAATTGTCATGATTGAACAAAATGATGAATATTGTATAGTTGAGACAGGTACCACCTATGGACTTTCCCAGTTTGATTACATTGTCAGAAACGGAAATACCGTGAAAGAAGACGATATTCTGTTTAAATAAAGACTTACAAAGGAGAATAATGTATGGTAGCAGAACAGTTACAGAACGTACGAGCTGAGATCAGAAAAGCCTGTGAAAAAAGCGGTCGGAATCCGGAAGAAGTAACTCTGATCGCAGTCAGTAAGACAAAACCGATTTCCATGATTCGGGAGGCGATGGATGCAGGACAGACGATCTTCGGAGAAAATAAGGTACAGGAACTTTGCACCAAATACGAAGAACTTCCGAAAAATCTCGAATGGCATCTGATCGGGCACCTGCAGAGGAATAAAGTAAAATATATTGCAGACAAAGCAGCACTGATTCATTCTGTGGATTCTCTGCGTCTGGCAGAAACAATCAACCATGAGGGAGAAAAGATTCAGAGAGTGATTCCTGTCCTGATTGAAGTGAATGTTGCGCAGGAGGAAACAAAGTTTGGAGTATCAGTGGAGGAAACCATGTCTTTGATTGAGGAGATCTGTAAGCTTCCGTATGTGCAGATTCAGGGACTGATGACAATTGCTCCATATGTACCGGATCCTGAAGAAAATCGGCCTGTTTTCCGAAAATTGAAACAATTAAGTGTTGACATAAGCAGTAAAAAAACATGAATAATGTACATATGGATATTCTGAGTATGGGTATGACGAACGATTATCAGGTAGCTGTTGAAGAAGGTGCCACTATGGTTCGTGTTGGTACCGGTATTTTTGGTGAGAGAGATTATTCCAAAACAAAATAGATAGGAGATAAAAAATGAGCGTTTTAGATAAGTTTTTAGATGCCATCCGTTTAAATGATGATTTTGACGATGATGATGAATTCTTCGATGATGAAGATCTGGAAGCCTTGACGAGGAAAAACCGAAACATCGTTTCTTTAAAAAATTGGATGACGATGATGATGAAGATGAAGAAGTTGAATATGTAAAACCTGAGAAAAAAGTGGCACCAAAGCAGACAAAAGCTCCGAAACAGACTGTAAAGCAGGCAACTCCGTCTGCATCCAGCAAGATCACTCCGATGAGAAAGAAAAACAGCGGAAATGGCACGATGGAAGTCTGTGTGATCAAACCTTCTTCCATGGAAGACACCAGAGAGATCGCAGATACTCTGATTGACCGTTGTACTGTAGTACTGAATCTGGAAGGTATTGATGTAGATGTGGCGCAGAGAATCATAGATTTTTCTTCCGGTGCATGCTATTCTATCGCAGGAAGTCTGCAGAAGATTTCCAGTTATATTTTTATCCTGACACCAGCCAATGTGGAAATTTCCGGTGATTTCCAGGAAATATTAAGCGGCGCTTTTGACGTTCCTTCTGTTCGGACAAACTTCTAAGATGAAAGAACAGGAAGTACAGTTCAGAAAGCGGCTGGCAGATCTGGCAAGAACAGCCTATTATCGGGAGATTCCTGTGTTTACGGATTTTCTGGATTTGAATGAACTTCATATGGTACATAGCTTTCGACCGGAGGAAGCGGGTGTTATGATCCGTACCTTCGGTGGCTATGAAGAAGCAGAGCGTCAGATAGCAGCATTTCTTCCTGATGCTCTTTCTTATGATTATGGGGAAAATGAAGAGTGTTTTCTTTCGATGTATCCGATTCGGTGTATCCGTATCTCGCCTTGTTCCGGAAAATTCAGTGAGGCGCTTACTCATCGGGATTATCTGGGTGCCTGATTCATCTGGGAATCGAACGCTCCAGACTTGGGGATATAGTGATCAAGGGCCAGGATGCGTATGTATTCTGCCATGCACAGATGGAAGAATTTCTTATGCAGAACATTACCAGAATCCGGCATACAACAGTGAAAGTGTCCGCTGTTGAGAATCCGGACGACCTTCCGAAACCACAGTTTCAGGAGATCCACGGAACAGTCAGTTCAGTACGGCTGGATGCGATGATTGCTCTGGCATTTTCATCATCCAGAAGTAGTATGCTGGGATTGATCGAGGGTGGAAAAGTTTTTGTCAATGGTAAAATGGTTGTATCTAACGGACATCCTTTAAAACCGGAAGATATTGTATCGGTCCGTGGATATGGAAAATTCCGCTATGACGGAATGGCGGGAACAACAAAAAAAGGACGGTGCAGTGTTACCGTACAGAAATATAAATAACGTATTCTCAAATACGATCCTGTATTTCTACGAAAATAAAACAGGTTGATCATTTTGGAGGAGAATTTTATGAGCAAACAATTACGCGTATACAGAGAAGGTGCAAAGACAGAATTTGACTACCAGATTCTCTGGGAAGAAGATTTTACAAAACTGGCGGATGCAGTTAAGAAACTGGAGCTTTCCTGTGGCAAGATCTGCATTGTAGCAGATGATACAGTGGGAAATCTGTATGGGAAAGAAGTACAGAAGGCACTGGAAGAACTGGATGTAACGGTTGATTTGTATACTTTCCCGGCGGGAGAAGCTTCTAAAAATCTGGATACAGTAAAAGAGCTGTACGCGTTTCTGATCGAACATCACTATACAAGAAAAGATGTACTGGCAGCACTTGGCGGAGGCGTTACCGGAGATCTTACCGGATATGCTGCTGCCACCTATCTGCGTGGTATTGACTTTATCCAGATTCCAACGACTCTTCTGGCTCAGGTAGACAGCAGTGTAGGTGGAAAAACAGGTGTGGATTTTGCACAGTATAAAAATATGGTAGGTGCATTCCATCAGCGCGGCTCGTCTATATGAATCTGAATACGCTGAAAACTCTTCCGGAAGATCAGTTTGCCAGTGGCATGGGAGAAGTGTTGAAATCAGGTCTGATTCGTGTATGCCAGATTTTATGAGTGGACGATTAATCATATGTCGGAGATTCAGGAACGAATCTATCCGGTTCTTGTAAAAATGGTTCGCAAATGTTGCGAGATCAAGGCTGCTGTCGTGGAAAGTGATCCGACGGAACAGGGAGAACGTGCACTGTTGAATCTTGGACATACAGTGGGTCATGCAGTGGAAAAACTGAAGAATTTTGAACTTCTTCATGGCCAGTGTGTGGCACTTGGAACCATTGCCGCTGCCTATATCTCTTTCAAAAGAGGCTGTCTGTCGACAGAGGAATTCTACGAGATCCGTGATATGAACGTGGGATTTGATCTTCCGATTTTCTTTAATGGTCTGGATAATGAAGCTGTATTACAGACGACAAAGTCGGATAAAAAGATGGATAACGGAAAGATTAAGTTTATTCTTCTCAAGAAGATCGGACAGGCATACATCGATAAAACAGTTACAGACGAAGAAATTCTGGATGCGATTCAGTTTATTAACGGAGATATGATCGAAGGAGAATAAGGGATGGTGAAAAATAAGAAAACCATACAATTTATCGGAGTGGACTGTATTCTTATGGTGATTCTGACACTTCTGGATCAATGGACAAAAAGTCTGGTTGTGCATCACCTGAAAGATCAGAGTGACATCATACTGATTCCGGGAGTTTTCCAGTTGCATTATCTGGAAAACCGTGGAGCTGCGTTCGGCATTCTGCAGAATCAGAAAATTGTTTTTGTGATTCTGACGATTATCTATCTGGCTGCAGTATTCTGGTTTTTGCATCGTTGCCCGAAAACCGGACGTTATACATTGCTGCATATTATAGCATCAGTTCTGACAGCGGGAGCCCTGGGGAACTTTATAGATCGGCTCCGCCTGGGATATGTGGTGGATTTTTTCTATTTTTCACTGATTAATTTCCCGGTATTTAATGTAGCGGATATTTTTGTGGTAATTTCTTTTATTGGTATTGCAGTAAGCATTTTATTCATATATAAAGATGACGAATTTGAGTTCTTAAGCATCAGGAAAAGGGAGTCTAAGGCATAGTGGAAATCTATACATTTACACCGGATGAGGAACAGAAAAATTTAAGAATAGATAAATTTCTTTCTGAACAGCTGCCGGATCAGTCGCGATCCTATTTACAGAAATTATTGAAAGAAGGAAATGTGACAGTCAATGAAAAAACGGTAAAGGCAAATTATAAAGTACAGCTTTCCGATACAGTGAAGCTGGAACTTCCGGAGCCGGAGTGTCCGGACATTCTTCCGGAAGATATTCCACTGGATATTTTGTATGAAGATGAAGATGTGCTGATCATCAATAAACCCAAAGGATGGTAGTTCATCCAAGTGCCGGACATTATACCCATACAGTGGTCAATGCAGTAATGTTTCACTGCAAGGAACGTCTTTCCGGAATTAATGGAGTGATGCGTCCGGGTATCGTGCACAGGATCGATATGGATACAACGGGTGCTATTGTGATCTGTAAAAATGATATGGCACATCAGAGTCTGGCAGATCAGCTGAAAGATCATTCAATCACCAGAAAATACCGCGCCCTGGTACATGGAAATCTGAAAGAAGATGAAGGAACAGTAGAAGGGCCTATTGGCCGTCATGCCACGGATCGGAAAAAGATGGCAATCAACTACAAAAACGGAAAACCTGCAGTAACGCACTATAAGGTGCTGGAACGTTTTGGTGCATACACTTTTATTGAGTGCCAGCTGGAGACCGGGCGCACTCATCAGATTCGCGTGCATATGGCAAGCATCGGTCATCCACTTGTGGGAGATATTACCTATGGGCCGGCGAAGTGTCCGTTCAAACATCTGCAAGGGCAGTGCCTTCATGCCATGGTTTTAGGGTTTGTTCATCCTCGGACGAATGAATATATTGAATTCTCAGCCCCATTACCAGAATATTTTACTGATTTGTTTAGAAAATTTAAGAAAATAGGTACTGTACAATTGATTTGTTTTATTTTATAATAATTATAATAAATTAAAAGAACGGGAGGGGTTGCTATGAAGACCAATACCATTATTACAATAGGCCGTCAGTACGGAAGCGCCGGACGTCAAATTGGAAGAGTCCTTGCAGAAGAGTTAGGTATTAAGTGTTACGATAAAGAGTTACTGGAACGTGCAGCAAAGGAAAGTGGACTTTGCGAAGAACTTTTTGAGAATCATGATGAAAAACCAACTAATAGTTTTCTGTATTCTCTGGTTATGGATACATACTCTTTTGGTTATACTTCATCGGCATTCTCTGATATGCCAATTAATCAGAAAGTTTTCCTGGCTCAGTTTGAAACTATCAAGAAAATCGCAGCTGAGGGACCTTGTATCATGATCGGTCGTTGCGCGGATTATGCACTGGCAGATTTTGATAACTGTTTCAGCGTATTTTTCCACGCGGATCTGCAGACGCGTATTCGAAGAATTGCAAAAATTTATGATCTGACAGATGCAAAAGCAAAAGATCGTATCATCAAAACAGATAAAAAACGTTCCAGCTATTACAATTACTACACCAGCAAACGTTGGGGTGATGCAGATTCCTATGATCTGTGTATCGACAGTGGTAAAATGGGAGTAGATGGATCTGTAGAACTGGTGTTAAATGCAATTCAGCTGAAAGAAAAGGGATATAAAACAGCGATTTACTAAACTGTATTAAACTGTCTGAAGCTGTATATTGTGCAGTATAAGAAACAGGCCCACATAACAGGTGAGAATATCTGTTATGTGGGCCTGTCTTTTGCACATATATGTGAATCATCGAATCTTTGATGTCCAGTCAGGAATGTTACCGTTTACAATTGCAGAAAACATCCGCTCTTTTACACCGGGATTCTCCTGATTCAGTTTTCGGAGCAGGTCTTTTACATACTGTCGTTTTGTATATCCGTCTGCCGGACAGGGGCTTTTTACGACAGGAAGCTGATATTTGTTACAGAAGCCTTTCACATCTGCTTCATATACATACATCAGCGGGCGGATCACCGTAAGGTCGGTGCGGTCAAGATGGGTGATCGGAGGAAAAGAATAAAAATGCCCTTCGTAGATCAGAGACATCATCATGGTTTCTACAATATCATCCTTGTGATGGGCATAAGCTATTTTATTGCAGCCCAGTTTTTTTATCGTGTCGTTTAAAGCACCTTTGCGCATTTTTGCGCACAGGGAGCATGGATTCTTTTCGTTCCTTTCATCAAACACGATCCGGGCTATTTCGGTTTTTACCACGGTATAGGGAACTTTCATGGTTTCGCACAGGGAGTGAATGCCTGACACATCAAAATCAGGATGCCCCAGATCGACCGTAATTGCCTCCAGATCGAATTTTTTCGGATAGTAGCGTTGTAGTCCATGGAGTGCGTATAAAAGCGTTAAACTGTCCTTTCCGCCCGATATACCGATAGCAATTCTATCCCCGTCCTGAATCATGTTGTAATCATCGATAGCACGTCTTGTATAACTCATTAATTGTTGCAGTTTCATTGTATGGTTCCTCCAATTATAAAATATCAGAATAATTGTATAAATCAGAATAAATTTGTAAATTCTTTGAATAACATAAATTTACAGTTATTTAAGTATATCAAATAAAAGACTTTACAGAAAAGTCATAAATAGTTAATACATAGATTTTATTCTGTGCTATAATAGATAATATATGTTTATTAACAGAAAACTCGTGGAGGCGTTCAGATGAAAAACTTCTTGGGAAAGAAATATGTCCAGATTGGAATCACAGCATTTTGCGTTATAGCTGCCAGTATGTTATTTTATTTTGGTATCTTTCATACGGCATCAATTGCCAGGGGATTGAATACGATTTATACCATCCTTACTCCAATTGTATATGCAGCAGCAATATCATATGTTCTATGGCCGGTTATCCGTTTTATGGAGCGCAGTGTGGTTTATCGGATCTGTGAGAAAAAAAACTGGAATCCAACTCATAAAGTACGCCATGCGATTCGGATGATTTGTGTTATTATTACATTACTGTTGTTTTTACTGGGAATCTATGGTTTGTTATCTGTGCTGATCCCGGAACTGATCAACAGTATCACAAACATTATCGACAATTTGCCACGATATATTAATAATATAGAAAAATGGCTGACGAATCTTCTGAAAAATTATCCGGATCTTGAAGAAAACTCCAGTATGATTTTCTCAGCCGTAACATCTAAAGCGGAAACCTGGCTGACAGATGATCTTCTGCCTAAAATAAATCTTCTGGTGGCAAGCTTTTCTACAGGATTCCTGGGGGTTCTGGTATTCTTGAAAAACTTTCTGATCGGTGCCATGATATCTATTTATCTGTTGTACGGTAAAGAATCTTACGTTGCGCAGGGAAAGCGGTTGCTGTACTGCCTGTTCAGTACCAGAACAACAAATAATATCATTCGTGACCTTCAGTATGTAGATAAGCCTCGGTGGATTTATCATTGGAAAAGTGTTAGATTCATTTATTATTGGAATTTTGTGCTATATAGGTACAACGATTCTGAATTTGCCATATGCATTGCTGGTCAGTGTTATTGTGGGCGTGACGAATGTAATTCCGTTCTTTGGTCCATATATTGGTGCGGTGCCGAGTGCGCTGCTGATTTTGCTGGTTAATCCGATCCAATGTGTTTACTTTGTTATTTTTATCCTGTTATTGCAGCAATTTGACGGAAATTTTCTTGGACCAAAGATTCTTGGTGGTTCCACAGGACTTTCAAGTTTTATGGTTATAGTTGCTATTCTTGTAGGAGGTGGATTTTTCGGCATTTTCGGTATGTTTGTCGGAGTTCCTGCCTGTGCGGTGATCTGTACAGTAATCCGCAATGGTATACAGAATCGTCTGACTAAGAAGTGTATGCCGATTGATCTGGAAAGTTATCAGAATATCGATCATCTGGATGCAGAAACGTTGAAACCGGTGGCACCATCTGCAGAGAAACCGGGAAGTGATAGCGTATTTAAAAGTTATCGTAAAATTCGGACAAAAGCGAATGCCAATAATGAAGTGAATACAGAGGATCACAAAACAAAGGAATAAATGATATGATATACAGAAGGAGAAAAAGTCATGAAGTTTGTAATACAAAGATGTCAGGAAGCCAGTGTTTCTGTGGATGGAAAAACAGTAGGGGCGATTGAAAAGGGATTGATGGTACTGATAGGTGTCGGGAAAGAGGATACTACAGAAGTGGTGGATAAATATCTGAAAAAACTATTACAGTTACGAATTTTTGAAGATGAGAACGGCAAGACAAATCGTTCTCTGATGGATATAGGAGGACAACTTTTGCTGGTATCTCAGTTTACTTTATACGCAAATTGCAGACATGGAAATCGACCAGGCTTTACGGATGCTGGAGATCCTCAAAAAGCAGAAGAGTTGTATGAATATATGATCGAAAAAGCAAAAGAACAGGTGCCTGTAGTAGAAACGGGGATTTTTGGAGCAGATATGAAAGTATCTTTGATAAATGATGGTCCGTTTACGATACTTTTGGATGATGCTGCATTTGCATAAAAAACAGGAAGAAAAGAAATATAATAGATGAAAAATAATTAAGTACAACAGCTGATGCAGGGCTTATGTGGGACATTGATGGTTTTGAGTAAAAATGAAGATATAAAAATGGGCAGAGCCAAATAGCCGGTCACTGTCCATTTTTGTTATATTGCATATGTACTTATTGTTTCTGTGGCGGTTCTTCCCGTAATCGTAATGCAGAGGCTGCTTTCCGACGCTGTTCATCTCCAACAGATGCATAGTGCTTACGAGTGGTGTTTACGTCTTTATGGCCTAATACATCGGCAACCAGATAGATATCTCCAGTTTCCCGGTATAGGGCGGTACCGTAAGTGCTTCGCAGTTTGTGAGGGGTGATTTTCTTTGTAGATGTAATATGCTGTGCGTATTTTTTTACCAGATTTTCCACCGCCTGAACACCCATTCGTTTCCTCTGAATAGAATAGAAGAGAGCATGCTCATGACCGGCTACCGGAGTGACTGTCTCACGTACTTCAAGGTAATCCAGCAATGCTTTTTCTACTTCTTCACCAAAATATACGAACATTTCGTTTCCGCCTTTTCGTGTGACTTTTACCGCATCATTTTTGAAATCAAGATCTTCGACATCCAGACCGACACATTCTGACACACGGATTCCGGTTCCAAGCAGGAGAGTGATCAGGGCGAGATCACGGGTTTTTGTTTTTTCGTAGTAAGCTTTTTTCTGTCCGGAAAGTTGATCCCCGGCATGCTCGATATAATCCAGAAGCATGGCAACTTCATCGGTATCCAGTCGGACAATAGCTTTTTCATGAAGTTTTGGCATGGTGATCAAGGCAGGAGGATTCGTTTTGATCATTTCGTGTTTAAAGTAATAATTGTAGAAGCTGCGTAACGTCGAAATTTTGCGTTTTAGGCCAGTTTCGCCGTTAGTAACATATGTATCTTGATTATCTTTGTAAACCTTCAAATATTCCATAAATTCCTCGATATCGAGAGCCTGCACCTGGTCCAGAACATCGATGGTCAGATCTGTGATTTTTTTATCCTTAAACAGTGGATTTTCGTTCACAAGGAACTGAAAGAAAATCCGGATGTCGTACGCGTAAGAAATTCTGGTTTTTGTGGTTGTTGTTGAATCAATGGCACGGAAATAATCCCTGGAAAATTCCGGAAGAGTACGAAGAACTTCACGAAGTTTTAAAATGTTTTCCATATCAGTTTGCTCATGATAAGTAACTCGATCCATAATAAAAATCCTTTCTGAATAGTATATAAAAAATAAGCCTTTGAAAGAATTTTAGCACAAGAAAAGAGCCTTGTCAATCTGTACGACAAACAACAGTTTTTCAAATAGATTGACACAGAAAACATAATTAGGTTTAGATATTTATAAATGAACTTCTGTCATATTGTGTTCTACGGCATTCAAAAACGTGTTAAATATATCTTTTGTTTTTAAACGTAAACTGGATGTATTGATGCATGGATGACATCCCAGGTATTCTTCTTTCAGTACATCGCTGTCGACTAACAGACGAACCCGATGATCAGTGTCATTCATTAATCCTAGGATGCTCACAGAGCCGGGAGTCACATCCAGAAATTCTTCCATATAGTCCGCAGTTCCAAAGGATAACCGGGAACTACCAATCTGCGCAGATAAATCCTTTGTTTTGAATATTTTCTCTCCCGGAATCAATAACAGATAAAAATCGTTTTTTTGACGGTTGCATAAAAACAGGTTTTTACATGTTGCGGCTTTCAGAACCTTATCGATTTCTGCACACACATCCATATGCATCGCCGGTTCGTGATCCACGCGGTCATATTCGATATGTAATAGATCCAGTAATTCATATACTTTTTGCTCTTTTTTCAGACGTTCATGCTGCAATGCCAGACTCATAAACAGTATAAAATCTCCTTATCGTTTTTATCATCCGATATAAATCGTTCTAACAAATTGTACATTAGTTTGGAACAGCTAATATCAGATATATTTTTATTATAGAATCATATGTGTAGAAATACCAGAGATTTGTCCAAGCTAATCTATAGAAAAAACGCTGGTGTCAATTAAAAAAGATGTATAGAAATATAATTAGTATAACTTACTTTTTCCTATACATCTTTTCAAATATTAGTCTGTTTTTATTTCGTTTTCGGATCGAGCTGCTTTGGAAGAATCAAATTCAAGACAATCGCAGAAATTGTAGCAAGAACAACCGGGGATTTTCCGAAAATTGTAGTTACCCAGTCAGGGAACTGTGCAAGAGATGCGCTTGCCTGTGTAACACCCATACCAACAGCGATTGCCAGACCTACGATAGTTGTGTTTCGGAAATTCAGCTCTTCCGAAGCAATTAGTTTCATACCGGTCATAGCTATGGATGCAAATACAGAGATGGTTGCACCTCCAAGTACACAATAAGGTATGGTAGTAAGTAAAGATGAAAATTTCGGGATCAGACCGGCTGCAAGTAAGATGACTGCAGCTGTACCCATTACTCTCCTGCTTGTTACCTTTGTCGTGGAAACAATACCGACGTTCTGACTGTAGGTTGCGGTAGGCAGTCCACCGAAAAATGCACTGATAATATTGCTGATACCATATCCTACAATTCCACCGGTTAATTCTTTATCGGTAGGCATACGGTCCATAGCACCGGTTGTTGTGGCAGAAAAATCACCGATCGCCTGTACAGCATTGATCGCAAATAAAATGGCGATAGCTACACAGGATGAAGGTTCAAAGGTAATTCCAAAATGCATTGGCTTTGGAAGTTGGAAAAGTGATGCACTGGATACAGAAGAAAAATCTATCATGCCAAAACAAAGTGATACAATATAGCCTCCAATGATACCAATTAGAATAGATGCCAGTTTCCAGATTCCTTTCCCATAATGATTCAGGAAGGTTACAATAATCAGCGTGATAACGGCCACCAACCAGTTCTGCCAGGAACCGTAATTCTCACTGCTCGCACCGCCGGCCATGTAATTGATGGCAGTTGGATATAAAGATAATCCGATAGCAAAAACAACCGTTCCGGTAATCAATGGTGGGAAAAACTTGCGGATTCGCTTGATGTTTAATCCAACCAGTAAAGCAACAATACCGCCGACGATTTGTGCGCCGAGAATGGTGGCAATATCATACTCGCCTGCGATTGCCTGCATACTTGGCACGTAGGCAAAACTGATACCCATCATAACCGGAAGTCCGGCACCGATGGCGAACCACCTGGTTTTTATAAAGGGAAATAACTGTAATAACGTGGTAAGTGCTGACATTACCAGAGCAGCCTGGATCAGAATAACGGAATCCTTCTGGGAAAGTCCTGCTACACCGGCAACAATGATGGATGGGGTTACACATCCAACAATCATAGCAAGTACATGCTGGATCGCCAGGGGCATAACTTGTCCGAACGATGGCTTTCCGTAGAAATCAAATAACGCTTTGTCCATCTGTCTGGAATGACCTGTTTCTTTGGTACTCATACTATCTTTTTCCTCCTTGGTGTTATTTATTTATTATATATGGAGATAAGATATTTGAACACCCTTTTTTGTAATAAATAACAAACTATTTATTAATTTTTCTAATCAATAATTATTCCGGGACTTCACGAGTTAAAGTAAACTATATTTATTACCTGTATTCATCGGAGTAATACGGTACACAGATGGTAGTTCCATAGATCAGCTGATCATCCGGAAGATGGTTAATGCTTTTCACTTCTTCCATGTAAGCGCGGATATTTGTATATTCATCACTGATGTATTTCTGGGAAACACCCACAAAGTGGTATCACGGTCTACATAAACGTTAGTATAGTATTTATAACGTTCCGGCACATCTGCATTTGCATCGACGCTGGTAAAACGGAGTATGGCAACTGTTGCCAGACAGATCAAAAACATACTGGCAAAAGGGAGATGTCTGCATTTTGTTTTTCTGGTACGACATTTTCCGGGGTGTAAATTTCTGCGAGTGCTTCGTGTAACAGTTGTCTTTCCTTTGTATTCTTTCATCATAGTAAATTCCTCCCATACTTTTGAAACATATGTTTACGAACATTTGTTCTTTAACTGTGAATTTATTATAAATATCGAACATCCGTTTGTCAATATGATTTTGGAGAAAATCCGAACAGATTTTCGGAATATGTGTTTGCATTTTAAGTGTGTATATGTTATCATTATAATTAAATAATTACAGAATTTGTAATGAAGTCAGAAAAATACAATTACAGATGCAAATAGATATATAATAAAGAAAAAGAGAATCAGATGTTCGGGAGGATTCAGCTATGGCATACGGGAAAATTACAGATAAACAACGGGAAATTTTGGAATATATCAAAAACGAAATTCTGAACAGGGGATTTCCACCTGCGGTACGTGAAATTTGTGAAGCGGTGAACCTGAAGTCCACGTCTTCTGTTCATGCACACCTGGAGAGTCTGGAAAAGAATGGCTATATCCGACGTGATCCTACCAAACCGAGAGCAATTGAGATCGTGGATGACAACTTTAACCTGGTGCGCAGAGAGATGGTGAATGTTCCGGTATTAGGCCGTGTGGCAGCCGGTGAACCACTGCTGGCGATCGAGAATGTGGAAAGTTATTTTCCGATTCCGGCGGAATTTATGCCGAACGCACAGACCTTTATTCTGAATGTTGTTGGGGAAAGTATGATCAATGCAGGGATTCTTGATGGTGATAAAGTAATTGTAGAGCAGACTGCAGATGCACAGAATGGTGATATTGTAGTAGCTCTGGTAGATGATTCTGCTACAGTAAAAAGATTTTACAAAGAAAAAGACTGTTATCGTCTCCAGCCGGAAAACGATTACATGGATCCGATCATCGTATATGATCAGTTGCAAATTCTTGGCAAGGTCATCGGTGTATATCGGTTTATGGAATAATCTCTTTATAATAAATGTAAAATGAGATTCGACGGCCTATTATGAGTAATTGAAAAAAGAGTACAGAAAATCCTAATCAGTTTCTGTACTCTTTTTCTTTATCTGCGATATATCGTAACTGTTCAGTACCTTCACAGTTACGATATATCAATAAATTTTCGGATGCGCTTACTGTTCTTCTTTCAGCTCTTTCGCATCCATCACTTTTCCGTCTCTCCAGATACGTTCAAGATCATAGAACAGTCTGTTCTCTTCGTCGAAAAGATGAATTACGATGTCACCGTAGTCCAGCAGGATCCAGTTCGCACTGGAATAGCCTTCCGTCTGTTTGAGCTGATAACCGGCTTTTCCCAGTACTTCGTCTACATTATCCGCCATTGCCTGTACCTGGTTACGATTACTTCCGCTTGCGATGATAAAATAATCAGCCAGAGTGGTAATCTGTTCGATATCAATTACTTTAATATCGGAAGCTTTTTTATCTTCCAAAGCTTTACATGCCAGCAATGCCATTTTTTTTGCATCTGTCATTTTATGTTCTCCTTATTTTGTATTAATCAAGTCACTATAGTAATTATAGGCCTGTATCGTTGCCTGATCGATGTCCTGTGGGTCATTGTCCAGATACTCCAGGGTGTCATGCAGAATCTCATACATGCAGAGATCCAGATTCTCAAAAGCAATCTTACGAATCTCAGCAAGTCTTGGAGCTTTATTCCTTGCCGGCTCGATATAGTCCGCAATATATACAATCTTTTCCAGAAGTGTCATGTTTTCTTTTCCGGTAGTATGCCAGGTGATTGCACTTAAGATTTCAGGATCTGTTACACCATATTTTTCCCTGGCTACCCAGGCACCTACTTTGGCATGGAGTAAAAAGGTATGCTCTCTCTCAAAGTCTGTGACCGGAATCTTATTATCTTTACAGATTTTCAGCTTTTTCTTTGCCGGAATACATTTGGCACAGTCATGAAGAAGACCTGCCAGTTGTGCGCGTTCCATAGGATAATCATAGCGGATTGCCAGGGATGCACTCATCTGCATCACACCGAGAGTATGCCAGAGACGGTCTTCGTCCAGATATTTTTTCAGCTTTCCGGCAATCTTCATCAGATTGAACTTCTGTTCTTCCATAACATTCCTCCTGCATTCTTCATCTTTTGTAATTTCCAAGAGAGGAATCCGGGACTATGCCCGGTAGATTCCTTCTTCGCGAATATAAGTATATACCTCATCCACAAGATAATACCGTACGCTTTTTCCCTGACGGATCCAGTCACGGAGTGTCTGTGAGGAAATTTCCAGGTTGGGAGTGTGCAGCTGGATAAAATTCCCCTTGTATTTTTCTTCCAGATATAACATTTGTTCTTTCAGAGATTCTTCCGGAACAGCATTTCTTGTAGCTACCAGCAGACTGGCTGCCTTACAGATCCGATCCGGTCTGCACCACGTGTCAAAATCATACAGAGAATCTGCACCGATGATAAAATAATACGTTTGATCCGGATATTTCTTATGCAGCCGTTCCAGTGTCTCATAAGTATACGTATATCCGTCCGGATGCATCTCTTCTGTGGAAAGACGGAAATGTGGATTGTCAGCGATAGATTTTCGCACCATCTCCACCCGCTGCTGATCACTTGCACGTCCCTCACGGTTCTGTTTGTGGGGAGGATTTCCGGAAGGCATAAACCAGACCTCATCGAGAGCCAGTTCCTCATAAGCCTTTTCTGCCAGAATCAGATGTCCTATATGAATCGGATCAAAGGTTCCCCCCATAATTCCAATTCGTTTTTTCATGATGTTCTCCTTACGGAAGCTGAATCTTTTTCTTCTCTTTTTTTCCTTCTTTATAAAGAACGATTTTCTTACCGATAACCTGAACAACCTGGGAACCGGTCCGTTCAGCCAGAACACGGGCGATTTCTTTTGGATCGTCCATACAGTTCTGTAATACGCTGATCTTAATCAGTTCTCTTGCTTCCAGGGCTTCCTTTGCGGACTGGGTAAATTCCGGCGTCAGACTGGATTTTCCGATCTGCAGGATTGGTTCTGTTGTCATGGCAATACTTTTCAGATATGCTCTTTGTTTGCTTGTCATAAACTCTCCTTTATTTGTAATAATCAAATTCAAATCCGTACATACGGACAGTGTCTCCCTCTTCAATACCTGCCTGTTCCAGTTCTTCAAGAATACCGCCGTCTTTCAGGAACTTCTGGAAGAAAGCGAATCCTTTTTCAGAATCCAGGTTAGTATATCCAAGCATCTTCTCAATCTTTGGTCCTTCTACCACATAAGTATGACCATCGTCGAGTTTTTCTACGGTATATGGCAGATTTTCCGCAATAAGAACGTCTTCCGGGAAGAATTCCTGCTCGAAAATAATCTGTTTTTTCTCAATGGAATCCAAAAGAGATTTTACATGGTATAAAAGTTCTTTCACACCTTTGCCGGTAACGGCAGAAATAGGAAATACTTTTACGCCCTGTGGCTCAAATTCGTCCTTCAGACGCTGAATCGGATCTTCTCCGTCAGGTAGATCACATCCACTTTATTGGCTGCGATTACCTGTGGTCTGGAAGCAATATCGGCGTTATATGCTTTAATTCTGCATTGATCTTATAGACATCATCTACTGGATCTCTGCCCTCCGTGGAAGCGGCATCCACAATATGGATCATGACACGGGTTCTCTCGATGTGACGCAGGAACTGATGTCCCAGTCCCACACCTTCCGATGCACCTTCGATGAGTCCCGGAATATCCGCGATAACAAAACCGTCAGCACCATCGAGATCTACCACACCAAGATTTGGTGTAAGGGTAGTAAAATGATAGTTGGCGATCTTTGGCTGTGCATTAGTTACACGGGAAAGAAATGTAGATTTTCCTACATTTGGATATCCAACCAGTCCCACATCTGCGATGACTTTCAGTTCCAGACGTACTTCCAGCTCCTGGGCCGGCTGGCCTGGCTGCGCGTACTTCGGAACCTGCATGGTGGCAGTTGCATAGTGCATGTTTCCTTTACCGCCGCGACCGCCTTTTAAGATCACTGCCGGCGATTTTCACCGGACATATCTGCAATTACTTTACCGCTTTCTGCTTCGTAGACAACGGTTCCTTCCGGAACACGCAGTGTGATATCTTTTCCATCGGCTCCATGGCATCGTTTTTTTCCGCCCTGTTCGCCATTTTGTGCTGCATATTTTCTTTTGTGACGAAATTCATTCAACGTATTCAGACCTTCGTCCACTTCAAAAATCACATCACCTCCGCGACCGCCATCACCGCCATCCGGACCACCGTTTGGCACAAACAACTCTCTACGGAAGCTTACATGCCCGTCCCCGCCTTTACCGGAACGGATCACGATCTTTGCTCTGTCTGCAAACATATTTTTCTCCTATCTGTCAATATTAGATGGAAACAGTGAACTAAAATTATGATGTCACTGTTCCTGTTATCGAATATATAAAAAGAAGGCTCCAAACCATTCTGATTTGAAGCCCGCTGCATATGCTTATTCAGCTACCGGAACGATAGAAACCTGTTTCTTATCTCTTCCTTTTCTTTCAAAACGAACAACACCGTCTACTAATGCAAACAGAGTATCGTCTTTACCACGTCCAACGTTTACACCCGGATGAATCTTGGTTCCACGCTGTCTGTAAAGGATATTACCAGCTTTTACAAACTGTCCGTCAGCTCTTTTTGCTCCCAATCTTTTGGATTCGGAATCTCTACCGTTCTTAGTAGAACCAACTCCTTTTTTATGAGCAAAAAATTGAAGGTTCATATTTAACATGGTTTTTACACCTCCTCGAAGATTATATCAATAAATTCTGTGTACTGTTCATCTTCCATTCTCTGTAATCCGAGAATCAACGAATTCAGCAGCAGGAGACTTTCTTTGGAAGGCTTGTTCTTTATCATAAAATGAATACGTGCAGATGATTCATCCACATCAATCGTAAACTCATCTTCTGTAAAGGCCTCAATAGAATTCACCGTATTGATCACCAGTGCAGAGATACCGGCGCAGACAATATCTTCACCTTCCTGAGCATATCCTGCATGATCCTCACTGGTAAAGCCTACACACTGATTTTCTGAATTCTGATAAAACGTAACTTTTGTCATCAGACCACCTGATTAAGCGTTGATCTTTTCGATTTTCACTTTTTGTGAACTGCTGTCTATGTCCGTTTTTCTTGTGATAACCAGTTTTTCTCTTATACTTGTAAACGATTACTTTTTTAGCTTTTCCGTTTTCAACTACAGATGCAGTAACGCTGGCATTAGCTACGTCAGCTCCTACTTTTAAACCGTCGTTGTTTACAGCAAGTACCTGGTCAAATGTAACAGTCTCTCCAGCTTCTACACCAAGCTTTTCTACTCTAATGATATCGCCTTCGGCTACTTTGTACTGTTTACCACCTGTTGCAATAATTGCGTACATATGGCACACCTCCTATTATCATTACTCGCCAAATATGGTGGCTCTTTCGAGCTCTTCTACCTCTTTGTGCGGCATACTTCGTAATATTACCATGCTTTTTGAAATTCGTCAACTGCTTTTTGAAAATTTTCTTGAAATATTATTGTAATAGAATACGACAGTTATTCAACACCATCCAGTGCATGTGATGCCGCAATTGCCAGTACACCCGGACCGGTATGGCAGGTGACACTGAAAGATAATGGATCTATTCGTGAGATGGCAATATCCGGGAACATGCTCTGCACTTCTTCCTTCCATTGTCTTGCAGTTTCTTCATCGGTGGTATAGGCTACATGAAGTTTTAACTGTCCTTTTGTGACATAATCGGAAAAACGGCCTTCCACATCTTTTTTCATGGCTTCCAGCATGTTCTTTTTGGCAGCTTTGACACCACGGACTTTTTTGTAGGCATCGAGTTTGTCTCCCTGAATCTGCAAAATCGGTTTCAGATTCAAAGCAGAGCCAAGAAGTGCTGCTGCCGGCGTAATACGACCACCTTTTTTCAGATATTTTAAGGTGTCTACCATCAGATAAATGCTGGATTCCAGTGCCTCTTTTTCCAGAATTTCTTTAATCTGTGCAGCCGATTTTCCGGCAGCAACAAGATGTTTCGCATCCATCACAGACTGCTGCATGGTAACGGAGATCCTCTGGTTATCGACTACCTGTACCTTTCCATCATAATCCCGGGCAAGTCCCATAGCGGTAGAGCAGGATGCACTAAGTCCGCTGGACATCGGAATGTGCACGATTTCATCATATTCTTTTAAAAGTTTATCCCACAGATCCATCACATCACCGGGTGATGGCTGAGAAGTAGATAAGTCTGCATCGTTTTCAAGAAAATGATAGAACTGTTCTTTGTTCATATCCACATCTTCAAAATATAATTTTCCATCTACTAAGAAAGGCATCGGGATCACATAGATTCCAAGTTCTTTTCCTTCTGCCTGTGAGATACCACTGTTACTGTCGGTGACGATGGCAACATTGCCCATACTTTTGTTCCTCCTTTTACACTGCTGTAACGGTTTTCAATAATATACGTCATTTTAGCTCAATAATATAATTATAACATGGACTCAAAATAAATTCCACATCCAAAACAAATGATTCCTGCAATGCAGAAAACTGCGGATGGAATTGCAATTTTGAGTACTGTGCGATCCATCTGTTCTTTCGGGAAAAACGGTTGTTTTACATTATCTCGTTTGTGTAACAGATAATTGCCCAGGTACATTCCGAAAGGAACAGCTGCTCCAAGGATCAGATAAACACCGATGGAAATCAGAGGAACCGTCATGGTTCCGTCAGTACCAGTAAGCTGATTTTGCGCCTGCTGTAGCTGAGACGTTTTCAGAAGAAATTCCTGCAGCACCATGGGAAGCAGATTATTTATCATATGAAATGCGGAGGAATATACCATATTTTCTGTCTCCAGCATAATATAGGACATAACTGCTCCCAGGATCGCAGTAGGCAGGAAACGAAGCGGGTTCGCATGAAAGAGACCAAAATAGATACCCATAATCAGAACGACCAGCCATTCTTTTCGGATACGATACATGGTATGAATGATCACACCGCGGTGAACCGCTTCCTCACAGATTGCCGGAAGCAGCGCAACTACGATCACAGATACCCAGAAAGGTACGCTGTAGATCACATCGTTCAGTCCCTCGTTGATTGTCTCCATTTCTCCGGGAAATAAGCGATACTGGATCAGTGATACGACCATTGCAAGGATATAGGACGAAATCCACATCAGAATAGTTCCTAACATTGGCAGTCCTTCCGGAGAATGCACCGGAAACAGAGAGCGCAGGGAATACCCCATCACTTTTGCAAACAGCAGTGCTAGAATCAATAAAATAATTTCCGTAGCGGCCACACCATACAGTCCGAAATAAGACTGCAGCGGTACACAGACTACAAAAAACACAATCATAATTAACAGAAAAAATGCGGCTCCGTGCCACGGTTTTAAAGTTTTCTCTCGCATAGTTTATTCTCCCTTCTTCAGCTGGAGCAGCTGTTCTGCAAGGGTTTTGGCAGACTTTTTCCGGGTGATCTCCATGATGCCGAGAGCGGTTACATCCACAACTACAGTCTGCATCGGGTCCGATCTGACCAGTGAACCCATGTATTGGAGCAATTCAGATTGATCATTGGTATTTTTCATATTAATAAAGTCAACCAGAATCATACCTGACAGATTACGAAGCCGGAGCTGCCTTGCAATTTCCAGGGCCGCTTCCCGGTTGATCTGTTTATAATTTTCTTCTGCATCTTTTTTACTGCTATGTTTACCGGTGTTGACATCGATGGCAACAAAGGCTTCTGTCTGCTGAATTATCAGAAATCCACCGGATTTTAACCAGATTTTCTCCTGAAGTGCCTGATCGAGCTCCCGTTCAAGATTATAGAGCCTTGCAAGCGGCAACAGGGAATCTTCATAATATTCAATTGCACACATCGATGCAACCGGAATATCCTGACGGGAAACACATAGTTCTTCATACAGCGTCTTCTGGTCCGTGATGATTTTTTCTGTTTCTTTCCAGTGCACATCTTTCAGAATGGATGCAGTGATCGATTCTCCTTTGGAAAGCTTCGTATAGCACGGTGTGTGCAGTGCTTTCTGATACAGCTGTGTAAACTGCGTTTCCAGTGACCGCAGTTCTTCCTTCAACTCTTCCGCGGAAGCCAGCGCACCATTGGTTCGAAGAATGATGCCGTACGAGCAGTCTTCCGGCATCAGCTCTTCGAGAAACTCTTTTAACTTTTCCCGCTTTCCGGATGGAATCTTCGCGGAAATACCGAGTGTGCGGTTTCCGGTTGTGAGCACCAGATATTTTCCGGTAAAATTCAGGTTTGAAGAGACGCAGGGGGCTTTGGTTTTTATCGCTTCTCGGGTAACCTGCACCAGAAGTTCGTCGCCGGCTCGTAATTCTGATGCTTTCTTCGGCATTGTGTAGAGAAAATTAGATTCCTTCGTATAAGGAAAATAACAGCTGGTGCGGTTTTCAATTTCCACAAAAGCTCCTTTGATATCCGGGAGAATTTTCTGGACTTTTCCCACATGGATACTTCCGAGCAGACGTTCTTCCCTGGGGTCTTCCAGACAGATTCGGCTGATTTTTCCGTTTGATTGCCAGGCAGCTACCCGGCAGTCTGTTCCGTGATAACAGAGAGTGGTAATGATAACACGTTCCATTTTATACAATCACATCTCCCAACGCTTCCAGGGATACCAGCTGTGGGATCTCCTCTTCACCGCGGTCGGCATAGACTTCTTCCCGGTGGATCATCAGTGCAAAGGGTTCCAGTTCGATTCCGAGGAATTTTGCGAATGCTTCCATCACTAATTCCGGTTTCAGGTTGTGAACACTTCCCTGGGAAAGCTGCATCCAGACTTTGTCACCGCGCAGTTCCAGTTTGTAGATCCACGGTTTGATATCGGTGATTTTCTCGCTTCGTTTTGTCTTTCTGAGAATCTCGATGCTATCCTGTGCAAAAAATGCTTCCAGCTGTCCTTTTTTCCACTCGACAGAGGGTTCTTTTCCCTCGCGGAATGCTACGGTATAATCAGCTGCTGCCACCAATGACATGCAGGCACTTGCTTTTCCGTCCGGGATCTGGCGGACACTGATCACTTTCATTCCCTCTGCCATTGTTGCATTTAACCGGTTCTCCATCTCTTTGGAAGACAGGGAATCGTCCGTCAATTCCATATCAAAGTATTCCCCGGCACTGGTGACACCAACGCGAGAGGGGCCGCAAACGACATGATCATATGTGGAGAAAATCCGCCTGAGAAAGCGATCGGAATATTGGCTCTTCGGATGGCTTTCTGAAAATAACGCATGATATCCAGATGTCCGATGAATTTCATGGCACCTTCTTTGGAAAATTTAACTCTTACTTTCAACACATACACCTCCCTGATATTTTGCTGCACCACAGCCGGAACACTGCATACGGCAGTTCGGCGTTACGGTTTCTTCATGGGCACGTTTCCATTCGCGTAACAGGAATTTCTTAGTGACACCGATATGAATGAAATCCCATGGGAAGATCTCATCATCACTTCGTTCTCTGATGGTATAAAAATCAGTATCGATACCACACTCGGCAAATGCCTCTTTCCAGTATTCCGGATGGTAATACTCTGACCAGGCATCAAAAAGCGCACCGTGTTCGTAAGCTTTCAGTATCGCATCCCCGACCTTACGGTCACCACGAGCCAGGATACCCTCCAGAACAGTAACATCGGCTTCGTGCCAGTTGTAGCGGATACTTTTCTGATTCAGCTGTGCATGGATCTCTTCACGGACGATTCTTGCACGATCAAGGAATTCTTCTTCCCGGCACATTGGAGCCACTGGAATGGGGTAAATGGCTTTGGAACAAAGAAAGAAGTACTTGCTGTGATCTGACATTTTCCGTTTCGCTGATCTTTTGGGATCTCGTAGTAACGTTCCGCGATTTCTTCACAAAGATGAGCGATACCTTTCATATCATCCTCGGTTTCGGTAGGAAGTCCGAGCATAAAATACAGTTTCACTTTATTCCAGCCGCCCTCAAAAGCTTTTCCGGCACCTTCCAGAATCACTTCCCGGGTCAGACCTTTGTTGATCACATCACGCAGTCTCTGGGAACCGGCTTCCGGTGCAAATGTCAGGCTGCTCTTTTTGATATCCTGTACTTTCTTCATAACATCCAGGGAGAACGCATCAATTCGAAGAGATGGAAGGGAAATATTCACGCCTCGTCTGTCACATTCTTCCATCAGAAAATTCACCAGTTCCGGGAGCTGTGAATAGTCACTGGAACTTAAAGAACTCAGAGAAATCTCTTCGTGTCCGGTGGCATCCAGCATCTCAACAGCTTTCTGTTTTAAGAATTCCACATCACGCTCTCTGGTCGGACGGTAGAGCATACCTGCCTGACAGAAACGGCATCCGCGGATACAGCCACGCTGGATCTCCAGAACCACACGATCCTGTGTGGCCTTGATAAATGGAACCACAGGAGCTTTTGGATAATACGTGTCTGTAATATCCATAACAATCTGTTTTTCGACAGATGCAGGAACGGACGCGTCTGTTGGGGTGAAAGAAGCGATGGTTCCGTCTTCTTTATAACAGACCTCATACAATGCCGGTACATACAGTCCCGGAATCTGTGCCGCTTTCTTTAAAAATTCCATACGGCTGCTGCCTTTCGCCCGTTCTTCTTTATACAGATCCATCAGCTGGAAATATACCGTTTCACCTTCTCCGATATAGAAAATATCAAAGAACTGCGCCAGCGGCTCCGGATTGTAGGTACAAGGACCGCCACCGATCACGATCGGATCATCCCAGGTTCTCTTTTCAGCCAGCAGGGGAATCCCGGACAGATCCAGGATCTGTAAAATATTGGTATAACACATCTCATACTGGATCGTGATACCAAGGAAATCAAAATCCTTCACCGGATCCTGAGATTCCAGTGCGAACAACGGGATTTTTTTGTCGCGCATCACTTTGTCCATATCCGGCCACGGGGAATACACTCTTTCACACCAGATATCGTCACTCTGGTTAAACATATCATATAAGATCTGAATTCCAAGATGGGACATACCTATTTCGTAGACATCCGGGAAACACATGGCAAACCGGACCGCAACTTCCGATTTGTCTTTCATCACTGCATTGACCTCATTGCCGATATATCGGGCCGGCTTCTCGATGGTCAGCAGGATTTCATCGTCTAAAGCTAATTTTCTCATATTTATTTGCTTTTCCTCTTTTCAATATAAATAGAATTTTCTGTAGTTTTTTGTAACACAAGAATGACACGGCATAAAAACCGCATCATAAATAAAAATATACTATCCGGGAGGAATTTGCAAGAGAAATGTTTGAATATTTGTAACTATTCAGTAGCCACTGTCCCGCGAGGTGTTTTGACATATTCATGTCAAAATCCCGAGACATACAAGCCAAAATGCCATCACCGAAGGTGATTTTTTATGCATTTGGCTCTAACTGTGAAGGTACTGAACAGTTACGAATATTTTATGATTACGACCCCAAAGTACTGCTCACTCTGTTCTCAGTAACTAAAAAAAGGTCCACCGGACCTTTTTGTCGTATGCTTGGCAACGCAAAAAGCAGAACATCGTGTTCGGACATTCTGCTTCCGGCATATCTTCATATTGCATGGTATATTTATATTTGGCTGCTCTGGCAGCAGACTTCCCATGGTTCTGTATCGAAAATATACCTTTGCTATTTCATATATTCTTTTTCTTAATAAAACTTACTAAATTTCTGATTATCTTTCATAAGTTGGTAAATGCCGATATATCCCGTATTTTAGGGTCTTTATC
>ENA-OQIO01000227-OQIO01000227.1-human-gut-metagenome-genome-assembly--contig:-NODE-227-length-29907-cov-4.903593_pt1 | contig 29907 bp, 37 predicted proteins | sample MGYA00242573_ERZ504737 | MGnify/ENA primary metagenome ERZ504737 (study PRJEB26092, sample SAMD00036203) | human gut metagenome | host: Homo sapiens | study: EMG produced TPA metagenomics assembly of...
CTCATCTTTAGTATATCAACATAGTATTTTGTCTAATATTTTTTCATTTTTTGTGCTGTTTTCATAAATCAAAAACATGGTTCTTCAAAAACAGTGAAAATTGAAATCTTCCTCTTGACTTCAGGACAATGACGTGATAAAACCCCGCCAAACCAGCGAGAGGGCATCCTGCCCGCCCCCGAGAGCAACCACGCCATCCTCTGCAAACAGAAAACCGCCAGCGTATCTCTACACTGACGGTCTTTTTATGGGCGCGGGTGGATTACGCAAGCCGCGCTGCTAAAAACAGCCCACTGGGCTGTTTTTGCGCTGTCTTCCGCGACAGCGCCGCAGCTGTTCGAATCCACCCTTGCGGTGCTTTGTGGAAGTTCAAATAAAACAGAAACTCCAGCGTCATCACAACGCTGGAGTTCTTGGTGGGCGCGGGTGGACTACGCAAGCCGCGCATCTAAAAAAGCCCCGCAGGGCTTTTTTCCCCGCCGGACTATTCGGCGTCGATGCTGTTCGAATCCACCCGCATGAAAATCCAAACCTTCTGCAAACAGAAAACCGCCAGCGTATCTCTACGCTGACGGGTCTTTTTATGGGCGCGGGTGGATTCGAACCACCGAAGCTGAAAAGCAGCAGATTTACAGTCTGTCCCCATTGGCCACTCGGGAACACGCCCAGATTCTGTTCACGTCCGTTGCCGGACGACTTATTTATTTTATCAGACTGCGGGCGATTTGTCAACTACTTTTTTCGGATTTTTGCAGCTTTTCTGCGGAAACTGTCGGCAGGATCAGTTTTGGGTCAGATGTTTCCGGCGCTCGTAATCCCGCAAGGCGGCAATGGCTTCGCCGGACATGGGGTATAGGGCAATGAGATTGAATATGGTCATCAGGCCGATGCCCACATCCCCCAGATCCCACACCACGGTATAGGCTTCCAGGCCGCCCACCATCAGCATGACAAGGGCCAGCACCTTATAGGCTGTCTGCCAGCCCCAGCGGTCGCCAAAGAGGTACGCCACATTGGAGCGGGCATAGAACAGGATGCCAATGAAGGTGGAGAAACTGAACAGCGCCAGCGTGACGGCAATGAACACCACGCCAAAGCTGCCCAGATGGTACTGCGCCGCTGCCTGCAGCAGGTCCATGCCGGTCAGCCCAGTGGTGACATTTACGGGAGCCAGCAGCATCATAAAGGCAGTGCAGCTGCAGATGACCACCGTGTCGATCAGGACACCCAGTGCCTGCACAAAGCCCATCTTCACAGGGTCATCGCAGGAGGCAGCCGCTGCGGCACAGGGGGCCGAGCCGCTGCCCGCTTCATTGGAGAACAGGCCGCGCTTGACACCGTTCATCAGCACCGCGCCAAAGCCGCCCGCGGCCACCTGCCGCAGGCCGAAGGCTTCCGAGAAGATGCGGCCCAGCACAGCGGGCAGCTGGCGGAAATTTACCGCAATGATGATGACCGTCATCACGAAATAGCAGACCGCCATGATCGGCACGATAACATCCAGGCTTTTCACGGTGGCATCTTTGCGCAGGACGATGACCGCCGAGAGCACCACCAGCACCACCGTGGTCACAATGGGCGGGATGGAGAACGCATTGGCAAAGGCGGAGCTGACCGAGTTGCTGATGACCTGGCTGATGCCGCACCAGCAGATGAGGCCCGAAATGGCAAACAACACCGCGACGATGGAATGACGCAGCTTTTTGCCCCGCTTGCGCTCGGCCAGCACATGGATGTAGTAGGCTGGGCCGCCGCGCTGCCCGCCATAGAGCGGGTCGGGCTGCCGGTACTTCTGGGCCAGTGTGGATTCCACAAAGGAGGTGGATGCCCCCAGCAGGGCCGTGACCCACATCCAGAACACCGCACCGGCACCACCGGCAGACACTGCCGCTACCACGCCCACCAGATTGCCCATGCCTACCCGGGTGGCCGTGGAGACGATGAGCGTCTGAAAAGAGGAAAGGCTGTCCATGCTCTGGTTCTTTTCGCAGACAGCGGCGATCATATCCCGGAACAGCCGCACGGGCAGCAGCCGGGTGCGCAGGGTGAAGAACACGCCCGCCGTGAGCAGCAGCACCGCCATCAGCGAAATGCCGATGCCGCCGCCCACCGGCAGGGTGAACAAATCACCCCAGAGCAAGTTGTATACCGTTTCGATCAAATGGGACATTCTGAGGAGCCTCCTGTTGTGTGATTACTTTATTATAATACAGCACTTCAGGTTTGTAAATCAGAAAATCCAAGCGCAAGGAAAACAAAAAATCCGAACCCTTCTCTTTCGAGAAAAGGTTCGGATTTTCATTGTTTGGTGCGGATAAGAGGACTTGAACCTCCACCGAGTTGCCCCGATTAGAACCTGAATCTAACGCGTCTGCCAATTCCGCCATATCCGCATATTCTGTTTTGTTCGTGGGCCGTTCGGCTCGGAACATTAATTATTATACCACAGCCACAAGAAAAGTCAAGCACTATTTTCAAAATTGTTCGACAAAAAAATGCTCTAAATTTCGGGCACTCCGTACAGGGGCATTTGGGCCGGAATATGGTACAATAAAAGCTGACCGTCCGGCCTGTATGCCGCCGGGCGAGTAATGACGGAATGAGGGAACTGAATGTTCAATGTTCTGATCTTTATCATCGGCGCGGGCATCATGTTCTACATGGGCCTGCGCAGTGTGCTGCAGCGCCGCCGCTTACAGCAGAAGGGCCAGCGTGTGGAGGCCCGGGTGGCAGGCACCGTTCAGAGCCGGGACGGCGCGGCTTATCTGCTTGAGTTCGAGACCGAGGGCGGCAGCCACCGCCTGCACTACCCCAAAGCCGCCAAGGGCATGGGCTTTGCCAGCGGGGAAACGGTCACGCTGTACTACGACCCCGAAGATCCTGAAAAGATGTATGTGGAGGGCGACCGCTCCGTTCTGGGGGCCGAGATCCTCTATTTCTGTCTGGCCGTTGTGCTGCTGGCACTGATGGTCAGCTTTAGCCGCTGAGAGGAGGTCACCGCAATGGTATTGGAACATGTAGGAATGCCCCAGCCCGGGGACTGCCGGGTGGTATTTTCCGCCAGCGCCGAGGAGCTGGAAGCGGCCATTCAGGCCGAGCAGGCCGCAGAGAACCCGCCGCAGGCGGAAGAGGACCTGCTGACCGCCGCCGTGAACCGGGCTATCCTGACCGGTTTTCCACATTATATCAGGAGCTTGTGGAAAAAGAGCATCTGGTTCCCGTGACCGATCCGGATTTTGAGCTGCTGGCCGTCAACCGGGCCGAGGGCTTCCGGGCGGGGGCAGAGTTCTACTGCCTGCCGCCGCTGGAGCTGGAACGTTACACCGGCTTCACCCAGCCCATCCAGCCCCGGCCCATCCGTCAGGTGAGCATTGAACTGGAAGTGAACACCCGGCACGGCGATGAAGACCGCGCCGCCGATGCCGCAGGCAAGGCGGCTCTGCGCCAGCAGGTGGCACGGGAGCTCTATGCCCAGCGCTGTGCGCAGGCCAAGGCACTGGCCCGCCGGGAGCTTATCTTCCAGCTGGGCGGCTGTGTCAGGGCCCCCTGCCCAAGGACCTGGTCTCCGGCAACTATTTTGCCGAGCAGCGGAACTTCAACCTGCGGCTGCAGGCCAACAACGTCAACTTTGACCAGTACCTCAAGGTTCGGGGCCAGACCGTGGAGCAGTTCCGCACTGAGCTTCACGCACAGGCAGAGCAGAAGCTGCGGGGCAGTCTGGGCCTTCTGATGGTGGCCGAGCAGGAACACCTCTGGCCCACCGATGCCGAAGTGGAGGCCGCACTGGCGCACTGGAAGGGTGAGCGCACCTTCCCTGCCAACGATTTCCGCAAGGCGCGGCAGGGCATCGCCAGCCAGCGGGCGGCAGAGTTCGTGGAAGCCCACTCCACCCTGCTTCCCCCGCCGGAGGAACCGGTGCTGGAAACCATCGCATAAAAAATGGGAGATGCCGCTACCGACATCTCCCATTTTGGTTTTTTCAGGTCTCCACGCCCTCGAACTGGCTGTTATAGAGCTTGGCATAGAAGCCGCCCTGCGCCAGCAGGGTGTCGTGGTCGCCCTGCTCCACGATGTGGCCATCCTTCATCACAAGGATGACATCGGCCTCACGGATGGTGGACAGGCGGTGGGCCACAATAAAGCTGGTGCGGCCCTGCATCATCCGGGCAAAGGCAGCCTGGATGCGCACCTCGGTGCGGGTATCGATGGAGGAGGTCGCCTCGTCCAAAATCAGCATGGGGGGCAGGCAGAGCATCACGCGGGCGATGCAGAGCAGCTGCTTCTGGCCCTGACTGATGTTGCCGCCGTCCTCAGCAATGACGGTATCGTACCCCTTGGGCAGGCGGCGGATGAAGCTGTCGGCGTGGGCCGCTTTGGCGGCGGCAACGATCTCTTCCTCCGTGGCATCGGGCTTGCCGTAGGCAATGTTCTCCCGCACGGTACCGGCACGCAGCCAGGTCTCCTGCAGCACCATGCCGTAGCTGCCGCGCAGGGAAGCGCGGGTCAGGCTGCGGATATCATTCCCGGCCACCTCAATGGAGCCGCTGTTGACATCGTAGAACCGCATGAGCAAATTGATAAGGGTGGTCTTGCCGCAGCCGGTGGGGCCGACAATGGCGATGCGCTGGCCGGGCTTCACATCCAGATCCAGGCCCTCGATGAGGGGGCGGTCCGGCAGGTAGCGGAAGGAAACGTCCTTCAGCTCCACATGGCCGTCGGTCTCCAGCACCTTGGCGTTCTCTGCCTCAGGCACCTGATCCTCGGCATCCAGCAGCTCGAACACACGGGCCGCGCAGGCCAGTGCGTTCTGCAGCTCGGTGACCACGCCGGAGATCTCGTTGAAGGGCTTGGTGTACTGGTTGGCATAGTTCAGGAAGATGCTCAGCTGGCCGATGGTGATGCCGCCCGCCACAGCGTAAACGGCACCCACCAGACCGACACCTGCATAAACGATGTTGTTCACAAAGCGGGTGGCGGGGTTGGTCATGCTGGAGAAGAAGATGGCCTTCAGGCTCACGCTCTGCAGGCGGCCATTCACCTCGTCAAAGGCGGCTAGGCTCTCGGCCTCATGGCCAAAGGCCTGCACGACCTTCTGGCCCTCGATCATCTCGTTGACCAGGGCGGTCTGCTCACCGCGCACGGTGCTCTGGCCCTGGAAATACTTGTAGCTGCGCTTGGCAAGAAAGCTGGCCACCACCAGGCTCAGCGGGGTGATGCAGACCACCACCAGCGTGATGGGCACATTCTCACTGAGCATAAACAGCAGGGTGCCAAGGATGGTCAGCACACCGCTGAACAGCTGGGTAAAGCCCATGAGCAGGCCGTCCGCAAAGGTGTCCACATCGGCGACCATGCGGCTGACGATATCGCCGGAGGGGTGGCTGTCCAGATAAGAGAGCGGCAGGGTCTGGATCTTACGGAGCGCGGCGTTGCGCAGATCCCGGCTGACCGAGAAGGTGATGCGGTTGTTGCAGACGCTCAGCAGCCACTGGGCAAATGCAGCCACCACGGCCACAATCACGATCTCCACCACGATGCGCAGAACACCGTTGAAGTCCACATTCCCCTTGCCCAGCATCATATCAATGGCGCTGCCGCAGAGGATGGGGATATACAGCTGGGCAGCCACGCTCACAGCGGCCACGATCAGACTGCACACCACAAAAAAGCCGTAAGGGCGGATCTTTTCCAGCACACGCCGAAGCGTTGCGTTGCGCTGTTCCGGGGTCAGCTTACTCTTTGCTTTTGCACTCATTTCTGCGCATCCCCTTTCTTGAACTGGCTGGCGTAGATCTCCTCGTAAACGGGGCAGGTCTTCAGCAGGTCGGCGTGCCTGCCCAGCCCCACCATCCTGCCATCATCCAGCACGATGATCTGGTCGGCGTGCTGCAGGCTGGCGGCACGCTGGCTCACGATGAACACGGTCAGGTCACCGGGCAGAGCGGCCAGTGCCTTGCGCAGGGCCGCATCGGTGGCGTAATCCAGCGCGCTGCGCTGTCGTCCAGGATCAGGATCTCCGGCTTGCCCACCAGCGCACGGGCAATGGTCAGGCGCTGCTTCTGGCCGCCGGACAGGTTCCGGCGCCCTGCTCCACAGGCTCGTCCAGCCCAAGGGGCTTTGCCCTGACAAAATCCGCAGCCTGCGCAGTCTCCAGTGCGGCCCACAGGTCAGCGTCCGCCGCGTTCTTGTTGCCCCACAGCAGGTTGGAGCGGATGGTGCCGCCAAACAGCTGGGCTTTCTGCATCACGACCGCCACACTGCCGCGCAGAGCCGCGCGGGGGTACTCCTGCGCCGGACGGCCCAGGATCTCCACGGTGCCCTCCGTGGCATCATAGAAGCGGGGGATCAGGTTGATGAGGCTGGATTTGCCGCTGCCCGTGCCGCCGATGACACCAATGGTCTGGCCGCGCTTTGCGGTAAAACTGATATCGGTCAGGTGGGGGCACCGGCACCGGCGTAGGTCAGGCTGACATGGTCGAACCGCACAGCGTCCCCGGCCTTGTCTGCAGGTGCCTCGCCTTAAGGGCCGCGGGGAACTCCATGCCGGGCTCGGTGTCCAGCACAGCCTGCACACGGCCGGCACAGGCCAGCGCCTTGCTCACCTGCACGATGAGGTTTGCCAGTTTGACCAGCTCCACCAGGATCTGGTTCATGTAGTTCACCAGCGCGATCACATCGCCGGAGGCCATGCCGCCCACATTGATCTCGATGCTGCCCACATAGAGCAGAGCACGATGGCCAGATTGATGATGACGTAGGTCAGCGGGCTCATCAGGGAGGAGATGTGGCCCACATGGAGCTGCATCCGGGTCAGCAGGTCGTTGGCCGACTCAAAGCGGTCGATCTCGCTCTGCTCCTTATCAAAGGCGCGGACCACGCGCACACCGGTCAGGTTCTCGCGGGTCAGGCCCAGCACACGGTCCAGCCGGGCCTGGGCCGTTTTGTACAGCGGGTTGGTGATGACCATGACCCCGAACACCACCACGCTCAGCAGCGGGATGGCGACCACAAAGATCCAAGCGGCCCGCATATTCACGGTGAACGCATGATCATGGCACCAACCACCACGAACGGGCTGCGCAGGAACAGGCGCAGGAAGAGGTTCAGACCGCTCTGCACCTGATTGATGTCACTGGTCATGCGGGTGATGAGGGTGCTGGTGCCCATGGTGTCCATCTCGGTAAAGCCAAGCCTCTGGATGTGCTCAAACAGGGCATGGCGCAGGGAGGTGGAGTAGCCCACCGCCGCTTGGCCGAGAAATACTGGGCCGTCAGGCTGCAGGCAAGGCCCACAACGGCCAGCAGCAGCAGGATGCCGCACCGCACAAGGATATAGTGGAAATCATGTGCTGCAATGCCCACGTTGACGATGTCTGCCATGACCAGCGGCACAAACAGGTCGAACGTGGCTTCCAGCATCTTGAACAGCGGTGCAAGCACAGCCTCGCGCTTGTAGCCGTTCAGGTAGGTAAGCATTTTATTCAAGGGGTGATTCTCCTTTCCCAGTGATAGCGGGTGTAAACTTCACAGTTCTTTATTATAGTACAGGAAATGCAAAAAAGCCAGTTCAAATCACGCCATTCCGCACCGTGCCCTGCCAGGACAAGGAAAGGGACTGCCGCACAGGGGAAGATCCCAGTGCAGCAGTCCCTTTTCATAGGAGGGTATGATTTGGAGAACAACGAGCGGCATCGGGCTTCCGGGCCTTTTTGTGGCGGTACATTTCCTGATCGGCCCGATTCTTCACAGCCAGCACATCCTCCCCCAAAAAGGGAGCTGAACCAAAGGACACCATGGCAGAAAATCCACGGCCTTTCGCCGCTGTTCCAGCTGGCGCACAAACTCCTGCGCGCACTGGGCCTCCCGGTCTGCATTTTCCATCAACACACAGAACTCGTCGCCGCCGGTGCGGTAACAGTAGCCGCTGCGGGCATAGGCTTTTTTGATGCAGCGGCCGATCTCGGCCAGACAGAGATCTCCCTGCAGGTGGCCATAGCGGTCGTTGATCTGCTTGAAATCGTCCACATCGAACACCACCAGCACCCCGCCGTTGCGGCGTATCTCAGCAGTGCGGTTCAGATAGCTGTTCTGATTCAGTAGCCCGGTAAGGGCATCCAGCTGGTTCCACATCTCGCTGCAGTAGATAAAGTACAGCACCGACAACAGCGTAACGCACAGCCATGTAACGTGGAGGTCCGGCAGTGTCACCTGAATGATGGTCTCAATGAGTAGAAAGATCATCAGAGGGTAGATCAGCGCCCGGCTGCGGTTCTGGAATTCCCGCGCCGTGACGAAGGTGGACACCGAAAGATACACGATGGCCGCAAAGTACATGATGATATAAATATAGAAGTATTGCCCGCGGGAATAAACGTTGTCGGCGCTGACGGAGAACACCAGCCCGGCGGGGATGGACAGAGCAAGGAACAGCAGGTAGCACGCCTCGCAGCACACCGCCGCCCTGAACCAGCGGTTCATCCTCTTTTTCCGGTCCATGACATACACAAGGCAGAGACACACTCCCGGGGACAGGCCGAACCCCAGATAGTTGGACAGGATGTTCAGCCAGCGGTAGCCCGCCGGGGTTCCATCCACCGCCAGTGTCACCACCTCCAGCACCGAGATCGCCGCGATCAGCGCAAAAGCAAGGAAAAATCCCTGCTTCTGCTTTTTGTTCAGAGATTCGCTGAGCTTTGTGAGGATGCACATGAAGCTCAGCACAAAAAGGTCAATGGCCGTTAATACATAAAAATATCCATTCATTGTGGCTTGTTTCACCCTTTGGATTTCTGTGATCTGGTCAGCGCGCCGACCACCTCACAATGGGCGGTCTGGGGGAAGAGATCAACAGGGGTAAAGCCTCGGCGCGGTAGCCTTTGGCGGTCAGGAGGGCAAGATCACGGGCCATGGTCTCGGGGTTGCAGCTGACATAGACCACCCGTTTGGGGGCCATACGGGCCACACTCTCGATGAACTGGGGGGTGGAGCCTTCGCGGGGCGGGTCCATGAAAATAACATCTGCCTCTGCCCGGCAGCCGCTGCTTCCGTGATCCACTGGGTGGCATCGGCGGCAAAGAAGCGGGCGTTTTTCACGTCGTTGTGCCTTGCGTTGCCGATGGCATCCCGGACTGCATCCCGGTTCAACTCCACGCCCACCACCTGCTTTGCCCTGCCGCTGGCGGTCAGGCCGATGGTGCCAATGCCGCAGTAGGCATCCAGCACCACCTCTTTTCCGGTCAGGCGGGCGGCTTCCACGGCCAGACCATACAGCACCTCGGTCTGGTCATGGTTGATCTGGTAGAAGCTCCGGGGGCTCAGGGCATAGGTCTTGCCGCAGAGGGTATCCAGAATGAAACCCTTGCCGTAGAGCGCCTTTTCCTCTTCGCCCAGCACCACGCTGGTGCGGCGGGGGTTGTAGTTCTGCACCACGGTGGTCACGGGGACATGGCGCTTTTCGGCTTCGGCCAGCAGGGCGCGGACAAAGTTTTTTGCCCCGGGCAGAACCGGCTGGGCTGTTACCAATACCACCATCACCTGCCCGGACACCACGCCGCGCCGCAGCAGGCAGTGGCGGAGCAGGCCGGTGCCCTTGTCCTCATTGTAAGGCTGGTAGCGGCAGGCGCTGGCCGCCGCCCGCACCGCCTGCATCACGGTGTCCAGCACTTCGTCCTGCAGCAGGCAACTTTCCACGGGCAGCACTTTATGCGTGCCTGCCGCATAGATGCCGGACACCAGTTCCCCGCCGGGGCCCGCTGCAAAGGTAGAGATCACCTTATTGCGGTAATGGCAGGGGTTTTCCGCGCCCCGGATGGGAGCCACCGGGCCGTATTTCCCCACCAGCTTACGGACAGCGGCTTCTTTTTGTTTCAACTGCTCGGCATAATCCAGCCCCAGCATCGGACAGCCGCCGCACTTTTTTGCTTTCAATCTGCACTCCATCGTATATCCTTCCGCCACTTGACAAACCAGGAAAAAATCACTATACTACAAATAGAAAAGGCACTGCGACAAGCGGTTAGCCCTGAAGGGTTTTAGCTATCTATTTGCATAGAAAACCGTCACCGGCCAGGGTGGCGGTTTTCGCTTTTCACCTTGATGGTAAATACCAGTCCAAAAATATGGAACGTCAAAGTAATCGGCATTGCTCTCACCTCCTTCCGGAAGTGTGGGCTCCCCGCCTGCCGTTATGTGCAGTACCTTTTCGCATTTGATTTTAACACATCTTTCGACCGAATGCAACGAAAAAGCTCCCGCAATGGGAGCTTTTTTGCTTTTCCGTTACCCATAGGGATCATACAGGTCATATTCTTCTGCCTCCTGATGCTGCTCCTCCAGCACCCGGATGGCCTGTTCCAGCTGGCTTTGGGAAGCGCCGCTCTCACTGGCAAGGGCGCGAACCGCTTCGGGCAGCTGCCGCCGAACAGGGTGTCCATCCGCTGGCGCATGGCCGCAACGCAGTAGGCCCGGCGGGTGACCGTGGGCAGATAGGTGTTCTGGCTCCCCGCCTTGCCCCCCTTGACCCAGCCCTTTTCCTCCAGACGGTACAAAAAGTTGAGCACCGTGGCCGGAGCCCAGCCGGTGGCGGTCAACTTTTCGCTGATATCCCGCCGGGTGGCCGGGGCGGGGCAGTCCCAGAGCGCCAGCAGCACCTGCTCCTCGGCGGCAGAGAGCGGTTTCAGTCTGTCTGAAAGTCCGTACACCGGTTTCACCTCCGATTTTTTGCTTTTACATTTGTCTTATTATGGTTTGATTATAGCATATCCCCCTCGATCAGGCAAGAGAGAAAAGCAAGGAGCCATGCGGCAAAACCGCCGTCTTTTACATTCGTCTCAAAAAATGCTCTTCATTCGAGGACAGTTGTGTGTTTTGTGCGTTCAGGGCAGGCAGAGCAGTCCCATCTTTGTGCAAAGATACTCTTGTTTTTACACCCCCGGAACCGGTATACTACGGACAAATCAAGCACACACCTGCCGCAGATGAGAACGGCGGTACGGATAGGAAAGGGAGAGTTCCATATGGCACGAGTATACAACTTCAGCGCAGGCCCCAGCATGTTACCGGAAAAGGTGCTCCGTCAGGCACAGGCAGAGCTGCTGGAATACGGCGATTCCGGCCAGAGCGTGATGGAGATGAGCCACCGCAGCAAGTGGTTCGATGCCATCATCACTGAAACCGAAGCCACCCTGCGCCGGGTGATGAACATCCCTGACAACTACAAGGTCGGCTTCTTCCAGGGTGGTGCCACCCAGCAGTTTGCATGGTACCCCTGAACTTTATGACCACCGGCAAGGCTGATTACCTGGTCACCGGCAATTTCTCGAATCTGGCTGCCAAGGAGGCCGCCAAGTTCGGCGAGGTGAAGATTGTTGCTTCCAGCAAGGACAAGAACTTCACCTACATCCCCGATGTCAACGCCATCGACTACGACAAGGACGCAAGCTACATCCACATCTGCCAGAACAACACCATCTTCGGCACCCAGTACGTTGAGGTACCTCAGGTGGAGGGTGTGCCGCTGGTGGCGGACATGAGCTCGATGATCCTCTCCAAACCTGTGGACGTAAACAAGTACGGCTGCATCTACTTTGGCGTGCAGAAGAACGTAGCCCCCGCCGGCATGGCCATTGCCATTGTCCGGGACGACCTGCTGGGCCACGCCGCCGACACCGTGCCCACCATGATGAACTACACCACCCTGCTGGCCAAGGACAGCATGTACAACACGCCCCCCTGCTGGTGCATCTACATGACCGGTCTGGTGCTCAAGTATCTGGAAAACGACATCGGCGGCCTGGAGAATATGCAGAAGATCAACGAATCCAAGGCCAAGATCCTGTACGATTATCTGGACGGTCAGGAGTTCTTCCACAACCCTGTGGAGCACCGCTACCGCAGCACGATGAATGTCACCTTTACCAGCCCCGACCCTGACATGGACAAGAAGTTCTGCGCCGAGGCCGCCGAAGCCGGTTTTGTCAACCTGAAGGGCCACCGTCTGGTGGGCGGTATGCGCGCTTCCATTTATAATGCAATGCCCACCGAAGGCGTAGAGAAGCTGGTGGACTTCATGGAGAAATTCCGCAAGGCAAATGCCTGATTTGTGTATAGGAGATAGGAAAGTATGTTTACGATCAAGACCCTGAACGCCATCAGCCCGGTGGGCCTGGCAAAGCTGAACAAGAATCTGTTCGATGTATCGGTGGACACCGATGCCCCCGATGGCATTCTGGTGCGCAGCGCCGACCTGCTGAACACCACCTTCAACGACAACCTGCTGGCCATTGCCCGTGCCGGTGCCGGTGTGAATAACATCCCGCTGGATCGCTGCTCGGAGCAGGGCATCGTGGTGTTCAATACCCCCGGTGCCAACGCCAACGCCGTGGCTGAGCTGGTCATTGGGATGCTGATCGCAGGCAGCCGCAATGTGGCGCCGCCGCCCAGTGGTGCCAGGGCCTGACCGGCGACCCCGCCATGGCCAAGACCGTGGAAAAGGGCAAGAAAAAGTTTGTGGGCAACGAGATCAAGGGCAAGACGCTGGGTGTCATCGGTCTGGGTGCCATCGGTTCTCGGGTGGCCAACTGCGCCATTGAGCTGGGCATGGAGGTCTACGGCTACGATCCCTACATCTCCATTGATGCCGCCTGGAACCTTTCCAGCCAGGTACACCACTGCGTGAACCTGAACGACATGCTCCCTCTGTGCGACTACATCACCATCCATGTTCCCTACCTGCCCACCACCAAGGATACCATCAACGCCCAGACCCTGGCCCTGTGCAAGGACGGCGTGAAGATCCTGAACTACGCCCGCGGTGAGCTGGTGAACACCGCAGCCCTGCTGGAGGCCATGGAGACGGGCAAGGTCTCCGGCTACATGACCGACTTCCCCACTGAGGCCATTCTGGGCAAGCCCGGCATTGTCTGCACCCCGCATCTGGGTGCTTCCACGCCGGAGGCCGAGGACAACTGTGCCGCAATGGCCGTGCAGGAGATCAGCGATTACCTCAAGAACGGCAACATCACCCACTCGGTGAACATGCCCGAGGTGCATCAGCCCCGTGCAGGCGGCAAGCGCATCTGCATCATCCACAAGAACGAGCCCGGCATGATCAGCCAGATCACCGCCCTGACCACCGAAGCGGGCCTGAACATTGAAAACATGGTGAACAAGAGCAAAAAGAACATGGCTTACACCATGCTGGACGCGACCGGTGCCGTGGACGGCAGGCTGGCTGAGAAGCTGGCCGCCATCCCTGCCGTTATCCGGGTGCGCATCCTGTAACACTGCCAACCCTTAGCTTTCCCCTCGCCCCATCTGTTCATGGGCGGGGGGATTTTTTATGTGGAACGCCCCGCTGCCCCTCCGGAGGAAACTGCTGCTGACACAAAAAATCCCCCCTGCCGTTATACAGCAGAGGGGAGAAAGAAGATCAGAGTGTTTACAGCTTCTTGCCGGTCAGGAGCTCATAAGCTTCCTCGTACTTGGCAATGGTCTTGTCGATGACATCCTGAGGCAGATCGTAGTTGCTGTCGGGATTGGCCTTGAGCCAGTTGCGGACGAACTGCTTATCGAAAGAGGGCTGACCGTGGCCGGCCTCATAGCCCTCCAGCGGCCAGAAGCGGCTGGAATCGGGGGTGAGCATCTCATCGCCCAGCACCACGTTGCCGTTCTCATCCAGACCAAACTCGAACTTGGTATCGGCAATGATGATGCCGCGGCTCAGGGCATACGCGGCGCACTTCTTGTACAGGGCAATGGTATAGTCCCGCAGCTTGGTGGCGTAGTCCTCGCCGTGGCCGGGGAACTGCTTTTCCAGCACCTCAATGCTCTTTTCGTAGCTGATGTTCTCATCGTGGTCGCCGATCTCAGCCTTGGTGGAAGGAGTGTAGATGGGCTCGGGCAGCTGCTGGGATTCCTGCAGGCCCTCGGGCAGGCGGATGCCGCAGACGGTGCCGTTCTGCTGGTAGCTGGCCCAGCCGCTGCCGGTGATGTAGCCGCGCACGATGCACTCGATGGGCAGCATGGTCAGCTTGCGCACTTCATGCTCCGGCCCTCAAAGGCAGGCGTGCGGAAGAACTCGGGCATATCGGCGGTATCCACGCTCAGCATGTGGTTGGGCAGAACATCCTTGGTGTAGTCGAACCAGAATCTGCTCATCTGGGTCAGCACCTTGCCCTTGTTGGTCACTTTATTTTTCAGGATCACATCAAATGCAGAGATACGATCGGTGGCAACCATAATGAGGCTGTCGCCATTGTCATAGATCTCGCGGACTTTGCCTTCCTTGATGGGCTTGAATTCAGTCATAGCAAACACTCCATTTTTCCTGATAGCTCTTTCATCAACGTCCTCGCCCGCTCCGGCATTGCAAAGCAATGAAGGCAGGGTGAGCCGTTTTCCGTTTACCTATTCAGTCTATCACACTTACTGTCCGTTTGGAAGAAACAGATTTCAAGGAAAATCGCCCGCAATTTCCGATTTCTTCGTGAAAAGTGTCAAAAATCAGCAACATTTTTCGTCGAATTGACGGCTAAAGTCGTACTTTCCCGGTTGACAGCGGCTCAGAACATGGTATCATTGAATCATCAGAATTCAACTGCATCAGGAGGTAAGACCTATGGGCAAATTCCCGAAAGACTTTTTGTGGGGCGGTGCCACTGCCGCCAACCAGTGCGAGGGCGCTTACAACGAGGGCGGGCGCGGCCTGTCCAGCGTGGACGTGGTCCCCTTTGGCCCCGACCGCTTTCCCGTGGCGCTGGGCCAGCTGAAGATGCTGGACTGTGATGCCGAGCACTTCTACCCCTCCCACGAAGCCATTGACATGTACCACCACTTCAAGGAGGACATCAAGCTCTTTGCCGAGATGGGCTTCCGCTGCTACCGCCTGTCCATTGCCTGGACCCGCATCCTGCCCAACGGCGATGACGCGCAGCCCAACGAAGAGGGCCTGCGCTTCTATGAGGAGCTCTTTGATGAGTGCCACAAGTACGGCATTGAGCCGCTGGTGACCCTGTGCCACTTTGATACCCCCATTGCCCTGATCAAAAAGTACGGCGGCTGGAAAGACCGCCGGATGGTGGATGCCTACGCTCACTACTGTGAGGTGCTGTTCCAGCGCTTCCGGGGCAAGGTCAAGTACTGGCTGACCTTCAACGAGATCAACATGCTGCTCCACATGCCCTTTATGGGAGCCGGTCTGCTCTTTGTGCCCGGCGAGAACGTGCAGCAGGTCAAGTATCAGGCCGCTCACCACGAGCTGGTGGCCAGCGCAAAGGCCGTCAAGCTGGCCCATGCCATCATGCCCGATGCCATGGTGGGCTGTATGCTGGCCGCCGGTCAGTTCTACCCCGCACCTGCGCCCCTGCCGATGTGCAGGCCGCTGCCGAGGCTGACCGCGACAACTACTTCTTCATTGATGTCCAGTCCCGCGGCGAATACCCTGTCTGGGCCAAAAAGCGGATGGAACGTGCAGGCATCGCCCTGCAGGTGGAGCCGGGCGACGAGCAGCTGCTGAAAGAGGGCACTGTGGACTTCATCTCCTTCAGCTACTATTCCAGCCGCTGCACCACTGTGGACCCCGAACTGATGAACAAGGCCAGCGGCAATGCATCATGGATGCCGTCAAGAACCCCTACCTCAAGGCCAGCGATTGGGGCTGGGCCATCGACCCGGTGGGCCTGCGCATCACCATGAACAGCCTGTATGACCGCTACCAGAAACCGCTCTTCATCGTGGAGAATGGTCTGGGTGCGGTGGACAAGGTGGAAGCAGATGGTTCTATCCACGACACCTATCGCATCGACTACCTGCGGGCCCACATTGAGCAGATGGAAAAGGCCATCAATGAGGATGGCCTGCCCCTGCTGGGCTACACCACCTGGGGGCCCATCGACCTGGTCAGTGCTTCCACCGGCGAGATGAAGAAGCGGTACGGCTTCATCTATGTGGACAAGGACAACGAGGGCAAGGGCACGCTGGCCCGCAGCCGGAAGGACAGCTTCTACTGGTATAAAAAGGTCATCGCCTCTGACGGCGAAGATCTGGCCTGAGCCAACTGTAAGGAAAGGAATCACAGCACAAGATGACGACACCCCAAATCATTGCGCACCGCGGTGCATCCTATCTGGCCCCTGAGAACACGCTGGTCGCCTTCCGCAAGGCGATGGAGATTGGCGCGGACGGCGTGGAAATGGATGTACAGAAGACCTACGACAACGAGCTGGTCATCCACCACGACTATATGGTGGATATGCACACCGACATCTCCGGCCAGATCTACGACCTGACCATGGGCGAGCTGAAGACCCTGGATTTTGGCAGCTGGAAAGATGCCATCTACGCCAACGAGAGGATCGCCACGCTGCAGGAAGCGCTGGAGCTCTGCGCCGGCATGGAGGGCACCCAGGTGCAGCTGGAACTGAAAAGCCCACTGCAGGACGACCCCGACTTTGTGCCCCGGGTGCTGGATGCGGTCCGCGCCGCCGGGCTCACTGACCGGCTCACCCTCATCTCCTTCCACCACTCCCAGCTGCGGCAGGCAAAGCAGCTGATGCCTGAGCTGAAGGTAGGCGCACTGACCTACGGCGCTTTCCTCAGCATGGTGCTTCCCCCGCCGGTGATATGGAAGGATCTGGGCCTTGTGAACAGCATGGATGAGCCTTCAGCGAGGAAAACTGCATCGACCTGCGGAACAATCTCATCTACCGCACGGTGGCCGACAAGGTCGACATGCTCCGCGCCAACTTCCCCGGCGAGACCGTGGAGCAGGTCATCGGCCATCTGGAGGAGCAGGCAGATGTGGCCGCCTACATCAAAACGCTGGATTTTCCTGTGGACATCGTCAGCTGCGAGTACCACACCGCCTACTCCAACCCCGATCTCGTGAACCAGCTCCACGCCATGGGCATCCAGGCCGCGTTCTGGACCGTGGACACCCAGGACGCAGTCCGTTCCCTGCTGCCCCTTGGCCCTGACTGCATCGTCACCAACCGGCCTGACCGCGTGCGGGAATGGGTGAATGCGGAAATGAGGAAATAAAAAGATCACAAAACGTCCCCGTGCAGGATATCAAAACTGCACGGGGACGTTTTCTATGTCAGCACTGCATTATCTGATGTCTGGCATCGTTATGACGGTGCTCTCCTTGCGAGCACGCTCTGCGCAGAAGACCCCCAGATGCCCATTGATCGAATCTTTGATCGTTGTGCAGGAGATGGAAGGCTCCTCACCCTGAAGCACATGAACAAAGTCCTCCACCAGCCGCAGGTCACCGCCGCCATGAGAGCCTGTCATGCCGCTCTTATCTCCACCGATCTTCAGGTCTACCACTTCCTCGTTCCAGCCCTTCTCGCTGGCGGTATCTATGGTGCGCACAGTGAAAACAGAATCGTCAAACACGCCCTTGATCTCACCCTTCGTACCAATGATATGGATATTACGCTCCGGCTTCGCTGCGCCGCCGATCATGTTCAGGGTCGCAGTTGCACCATCCGCAAAATTCATCAGCACCGATTGATGATCCACCACCGTATGTTCACAATCCCACACACAGCGTCCATGGATATTGTCTGTCATCAGCGACTTGCGCTTGTCCTCCAGCGTCGGATTCTCAATATTCTCCAGGCAGTCCCATACATAGAACGCCCACCGATCCGGGTGATCCAGATAATGCTTTTTGGCAGAGTACAAACAGGTCTCCTCGCACTGGCAATCCACCAGGCAGCGCTTGCCTGCCCCTGCGGGCTTTTTGGCAGGATCAAACTGGAAGTCACTTCCAAAGCTTGCGATCTGTTTGGGCGAAACGCCGCTCTTCAGCCACATAATGAGATCCATGTCATGGCAGCACTTTGCCAGCAGCATCGGAGCCCCGCATTTTTCCTCGTTGCCCCATTTGCCGCGCACAAAGGAGACGGCCAGATGATGATAGCTGACATGCTCCGTGGCCTGAATGTTGATAATGTCACCGATCTCCCCGCTCAGCAGTCTCTGCTTGATTGCGACATAGAAGGGCGCATACCGCAGAACGTGGCAGATCATCACCTTCCGCCCGGTCTCTTTTACCACCTTATATAAATAGTTTACTTCCTCCTCGCTGATCGCGAAGGGCTTTTCCAGCAGCATATCATATCCTGCACGCAGGAGCGGAACCGCAGTGGGCACATGCTGGCGGTCCATGGTTCCATTGATCACCGCATCTGCCAGCTTAGGCCTTTCTGCCAGCTCCTCAGCGTTCCTGAAGCACATTTCCTCCCCGAAGCCATGCATCTCCGCAACCTTTTTCCGCCGGATCGGATCCGGATCTGCTACGCCCACGATCTTCAGCTCGTCCGGGTGTTCCAGCGCATACAGGCTGTACAGGATTGCCCGGTGGCCCGCGCCCACGATGATGGCCGTGATTTGCTTACTCATAGTTTCTCTCTTCCTTTCTTTTGAATGGATCTCCGATTCCAATTTTGTTTCCAGCATATCTTTTTGTGCCGGAATCGTCAAGGTGAAGGAGCATGACATTTCATCCCGCACCATGACAAAAGGAAGAAAAAACGCATCTTTGTGGATATTGTGCAACAATCACGCTCAAAAATGAGAAAATCTTTTGTGCGTTTTGTATCAAAAAATGTTGCAATTCCAAAAAGAACATGATATGCTTCTGAGTAAGGAAAAACCACTGGGCGGCAGCGTACGAGCTGAACGGAGGTTATGGAAGCACGGGGATCTTCCCCGTCCCATTCCATAAATCAAGGAGGAAAAGATTTTATGAAAGAAAGAAAAATCAGCAGACGCGCCGTATGCAGCGCTATGGTCGCTTCTCTGGCATTGGGTGTTCTGGAGGGCTGTGGCAGCTCTTCCTCTACTACTTCTTCTGCTGCCGGTTCCGGAGCAGCTGCTTCCAACGAGCGTATCACTGTTCGCATCCTGAAATCCAAGGCTGCAAACGAGGTTGCTGCCGAGCAGATGGATGTCTGGAAGGTCCCGGGCGAAAAATTCAATATGGATTTTGAATTTGATAATCCCCCGCAGGACAACTACAACGAGCGCCTGAACCTTGTGATGATGGATGCTCAGCTGCCGGATATCATTATGGATATGCCCACCACCGAGGTGCTGAAATACGGCGAGTCCGGCGTGATCCTGTCCCTGAACGACTACATCGAGAACAACATGCCCAACCTGAAGAAGGAGATCGACAAGCGGGACGGTGTCGAAAAAGCACTGACTTACAGCGACGGCAATATTTATTATATGCCCATGCTGGATGAGAAGGTCTCCGGCAATATGCCCTACATCGTCCGCACCGACTGGCTGGAAAAGCTGGGCATTGAGAGCCCCGTGACCCTGGAGGACTGGGAGAACTACTGGCATCTGGTCAAGACCACCGACCTGAACGGCAACGGCACCAACGATGAGATCCCCTTCAGCTCCTACGATATGACCGGCCTGCGGAACTTCTGCACCGCCTTCGGCTGCCTGGATGACTTCTACACCGACCCGGACGATGGCGGCAAGGTCCACTACGGCCCCATTGATCCCAAGTACAAAAAGGCCGTGACCTGGATGCACGATATGTACGAGAAGGGCTATATCGACCCTGAGATCATCACCATGGACTACGCTTCCTTCGTGCCGAAGCTGGCCCAGAACGCGGTGGCTTCCTTCTACGGCCCGCTGGGCGGTATGCTGGCTGCACAGAACGCCACCATGCCTGCCTCCTTCCCCGGCTTCCATGTGGAGGCCACCGTACCCCCCAAGGGCGATGCACAGATCCACTCCTATATTGATCAGGAGCCGCGTGCCATTGCAGCCGCCACCATCACCGCAAGCTGCAAGAACGTTGACCGCGTGGTCGCTCTGCTGGATTACATGTACAGCGAAGAGGGCACCCGGCTGATCAACATGGGTATTGAGGGCACTCACTACACCATGCAGGACGGCAAGCCGATCTTCACCGATTATGTGATGAAGAACCTGACGGCCTGTCTCCCAAGAATGCGATCGGCACCTTCACCTTTGCACAGAGCTCTGGCCCGTTCATTCTGAGCCAGGATGAGGTCACACAGCTGGATGATGAGTCTGTCAACCGCGCAAAGCAGGACTGCATCATTCCCTTCCTGGAAGAATCCAAGAAGTACGTCATTCCCGGCTCTACCTCCTTCTCCTCTGAGGACGATGCCGTCCGTCGTGCAGTGATGGCAGACGTGGATACTTACGTTGATGAGATGATCATCAAGTTTGTTTCCGGCCGTGAGCCGCTGTCCAACTGGGACACCTACGTTGAAAAGGTCAATGGCATGGGCATTGCAGAGGTCATCGATATCTACCAGAAGACTCTGAATGGCTGATGCCTCAGCAGGCACCTATTTTTTGATCCAGTAAAATAACGGCCGGGGCAGGAACACCCTGTTCCCGGCCTATTTTTTCCTGGGTTCTTCAGAACGAAAACAGGAGAATACCACCATGAAAACTGCCACCGCAGCAAAACCGATCACACTGCCAACAGCGAACCGCCTTGATCATGCCTGCAAAAAGTTCTGGCGCAGCCGTTATCTGCTTTTGATGCTGCTGCCCGCCCTGATCTGGTATATCGTGTTCATGTACGCGCCCATGTACGGCGCGCAGATCGCCTTCCGTGATTTCTCTCCCGTACTGGGCATCACGGGCAGCAAGTGGGTCGGCTTCAAATATTTCATCCAGTTCTTTAAATCCGAGTATTTTGGCCGTCTGATCAAAAACACGCTTGGCATCAGCCTGTATTCCATTATTGTGGGCTTTCCCATTCCCATCATTCTGGCTCTGCTCATCAACGAAGTCCGCGGTAAATTCTTCAAACGCAGCGTACAGACCGTAGTGTACCTGCCCCATTTCATCTCCGCCGTGGTCGTTGTCAGTATTCTGAGCGCCCTGCTTTCTCCTTCCAGCGGCCTGATCAACCAGCTGATCACTGCCTTTGGCGGTACGCCGATCCATTTTATGGCCGAACCCAAGTATTTCAAGACGATCTATGTTCTTTCTGACATCTGGCAAAGCGCCGGCTACGGTTCCATTGTGTACATGGCGGCACTGACTGGCATTGACCCCTCTCTCTACGAGGCCGCCACCGTTGACGGTGCTTCCAAATGGGACAAGCTGATCCATATCACGCTACCCGGCCTGCTGCCCACGATCATCATCATGCTGATCCTCCGCATGGGCTCTATTTTCTCGGTCGGCTATGAAAAGATCATGCTGATGTACAACCCTGCAACCTATGAGACTGCAGATGTGATCTCCACTTACGTTTACCGCCGTGCCTTTGAAAGCGGCGATTACAGCTTCTCTGCGGCTGTGGGCCTGTTCAATTCCGTGATCAATTTTACCATTATCGTGCTGTTCAACAAGTTCAGCAAAAAGATCAGTGAGGTGAGCCTGTGGTGATGAAAAAGAATATTGATGCGATGAATCACCCCACGAAAGTGAAGGAAAGCATCGGGGAACGAATCTATACCATTGTTGTGTATCTGCTGCTGATCCTGATCAGCGCAACCATTATTCTGCCGCTTCTGCACATCGTCAGCGGTTCATTCAGTGATCCCATGCAGCTGCTGACAGGCAATGTTTCCTTCTGGCCCAAAGGCTTTACGACCTCCATGTATGAGAAGGTTCTGAAGGATGCCAGCATCTGGACGGGTTATCTGAACACGATCCTGTATACCGTGCTGGGCACCCTGATCAGCGTGACCCTTACCGCCTGCGCCGCCTACCCCCTGTCTCGCAAGGATCTGTTCGGGCGCAACGTCTTTATCAGCCTCTTCATCTTTACCATGTTCTTCAACGGCGGCATGATCCCCACTTATCTGATCATTCAGAAGCTGGGTATGCTGAATAAGATCTGGCGCTGGTGCTGCCTTCCGCCATCAGTACCTATAACATGATCATCATGCGCACGTTCTTTGAAAACACCATCCCGAATGAGCTGATCGAGGCCGCAGCCCTGGACGGCTGTAATGATATCACGACCTTCTTCCGCATTGTTCTTCCGCTCTCCGGTGCAGTGTTCGCCGTTATGGCGCTGTTCTACGGCGTTGCGCAGTGGAACAGCTGGTTCCCGGCATTGCTGTACATTCGGGATCGTTCTCTGTACCTTTGCAGATGATCCTGCGCGAGGTCCTGATCCAGAGCGACATCGGCAACATGGCCGGTTCCACCGGTGATGTCGAGGTCATCGGCGACGGTCTGAAATATGCCACCATGGTGGTTTCCACCCTGCCGATCATGTGCCTGTATCCGTTCCTGCAGAAGTACTTTGTTGCCGGTGTTACCATTGGCGCAGTCAAGGGCTGATGGGAGGATATCACGCCATGCAATCACATGACCTTTCCCTGCCTGCGTGGGGCTACACCAAACGTTACAGCGGCATTTCCCATGTTCCTGCGGCCAACGACGGCGTTCGGTTTGACCTGTCCGTTTTTCCGGGAATGTATCGCCGCCGGGTCGATGTGCCCAATGTACGGTTTGAAAGCGGCTTTCACCCCTGGGCTGCGGCTCCGGACCTGAGCTGCTACACGTTCCGCCACGAGCTCCTGTGGAAGGATCAGCTGTATGCAGACATCTCTTTTGCTCCCTTGGGGGAGGATGCCCGGCTGATCCGTGCCGAGCTCCACAACAATACAGATGCTCCGCAGAATCTGGTGCTCCATGCTATGGCTTCGGCCTGGGACCCGTTCCGTCCTACCGCGGTTTCTCCCTGCCGGGCTGTGAGGTGTCCCTGCCGGAAAACGCTTCCTTTGTCTGGGCAAAGGATTATGACACCCTGGATTTTTCCATCCACCGTCCCAACGAATGTCTGACCTGGGATGGTCTGCGCCGGGGCGAAGAAGCCGTTCCCGGCTTTGGTCAGGGATACGGCATTGGCATGGGGTTCGGCTGTTCCGAAGGCAAAGGACCTTTTGGGCAGGTCGTGCCCAACGGAAAAGGGGACGCCGTTACCTTTACGCTTTCCCTTACCGCGCCCCTGCGTGCCCCCTGTCTCTGTGTACGGTATTGGAATCCGGCAGATGAAAGTTCCGAGTACGATGTCAATGGTCAGGATACGTTACAGCTGCCGCCCTGTCAGAAGCCTTCCATTGCCATCCTTCCGCTGAATGCTTCCATTCCCGCCGGGAAATTCACTCTGACCCTGACTGCTGCCGGTGTTGGAGGGGCGAAGCTGGATTGTCTCGCTCTGTGCGAGCAAGCGGACGCTGGTAACTTTACCGTTACCCTGCGCGGAGATGGCTCCCGGCCTCAGGCTGAACCCGCCGCAGATGAGAACTATCTGACCCTGCAGTATCCCCCACATTCAGGAGTGCTACGGGGTCCTGTGGGATGATATCACCACCCATATTCGCACGATCGAAAACGATGAACTGGATATCTTTCTGCGTGACACCGTACACGACCATGTAAACGCCACGCTGCGCGGCAACGGAAAAGGGCATTACGTCAATCTCTTTATGGGGCCGATCCCCTTGGAGGCAGGACAGACAAAAGTGATCTATGGAGCGGTCTGTGCTGCTCCGGATGCTTCTGCCGCCGCGCTGCGCTGCCATGAGCTGCTGACGCAGCGCAGCGATTGGGAGCATGTATGGCAGCAGGCTTCTGCCTCCCTTGCAGCACCGCCCGCTTTACCGGCTGCCGAATCGCTTGCCTTGGGCCAACAGTTGATGAATGCAGTTCTCTGCACCAACGTTGTGTATCCGGTGTACACGCGGGGACAGTATATCCGTCACTACACTCCCGGACGCTGGTGGGACTGTGTCTACACATGGGATTCCGGATTCATTGGAATGGGTCTGGCTCAGACCAGCCTGCGCAATGCCTTTGACTGCCTGAACACCTACCTGATGCCCCCGGATTCTGTGGATGCTGCTTTTTTGCACCATGGCTCCATGGTGCCAACGCAGTTTTATCTGTACGCCGAGCTGTTGAATCGCACCAGCAGCAGAGAACTTGCCGCCTACTGCTATCCACGCCTAAAGCTGTACTATCGCTTCTTCACCGGGCAGGAAGGCGGCTCCACTACCGCCAACCTGCACAGCGGCCTGCTGCGTCCCTGGGATTATTTCTATAATTCCGGTGATGGGACGATTATCCCCCACAGCAGGAGGTCCATCGCCGCCGTTTGCAGGCCAGCTGCGCGCCCGTGGTCACAACTGCCCATGCGATACGCTGTGCCAAGATCCTGGCGTACACCGCCCGCCTGCTGGGTGAGACAGCGACGCAGATGCATTTGATGCCGATGCGCTTCGCTTGGGGCGCTCCCTGCAGACTGCATGGGACGAGGAAAGCGGTTACTTCGGGTACCTCCTGCACGATCCTTCCGGTGATGCTGCGGATATTCTGCGCACCGAGCAGGGGCTGAACTACGACATGGGCCTGGATGGCGCTTCGCCGCTGTTTGCAGGTACCTGTACAGAACCGCAGAAGGAGCTTCTGTGGCAAAAGCTGCAAAGCCCGGAACACCTGTGGTGTGCCTGCGGCCTTTCCACCGTAGATCAGAGTGCGCCGTACTATCGGCGTGACGGCTACTGGAACGGCGCTGTATGGATGCCTTATCAGTGGATGTTCTTCAAATCTGCACTGGATGCAGGCCTTGCCGATTTTGCTTACCGCATTGCCGACACCGCTCTTACCCTGTGGCAGAACGAGTGTGCCGAAAGCTACTGTTGTTTTGAGCACTTTATGATCGAGAGCCGCCGTGGTGCCGGCTGGCACCAGTTCAGCGGGCTTTCTTCTCCCATTGTACAGTGGTTTTCCGCTTACTACCGCCCCGGCACCCTCACGACCGGTTTTGATGCCTTTGTCCGGCATACGGATTGGGCGCCGGACAACAGCGCCTTAAATGCCACACTGGATTTTACCGCAGCGGGCCGCAGCACGGTTCTGGCTGTTCTGCAGCCGGGCTCCAAAGCTGTTACAGCCTCTGTGCCCTGCACCGTGACCACACGCCACGATGGGCTGCTTGAGCTGACCTTTGCATTGGATGCTCCCTGCACCGTGACCATAAGCATCCATTCCTGAATCCACCTGTAAAAAGAAACGAACGATGTCTGTCCGGATCGGATGACATCGTTCGTTTTTTTCTGCGCTGAAATCAGTTGTCTCCCTTGCGAACAGCAGAAGGAGAGAGCTGATACTTCCGCCGGAATGCCTTATAGAATGTATTTGCCGTGGAGAAGCCGCACTGCTCCGCAATATCCGTAATATTCAGATCTGTCGTTCTCAGCAGCTGCATTGCATGATCCAGACGCAATTCTTCCACATACTCTGTATAGCTCTTTCCGGTCTGCTCCTTCAGGAATTGCGAAAGATACTTTTTCGAGATCATGAACTGCTCTGCCGTCATCGCCGCATTGATCTCCGGATTCTGGAAATTCTGTGCCAGCCAGTCCAGAATATTCTTTTGAAGCGCATCATTGTGGCTATGCTTCAGGAATTGCACATGATTGCAGATCTCCACACAGCAGTCCTGCAACCGGCTCAGCATCTGGCGGGCAGTCAGTTTAGAGTCATAACTGCACAGATAGGCGATATCCGGACAGCGTACCCTTTCTGCAGTGTTCAGCAGAATGCCGCCTGCCGTGTAAAAATCCTGCTTAAAGTTTTCCGGGTCCAGATTATCCACCGGGAACAGTTCACTCAGAAGCGAAACCGCTTCTTCCGTGCATCCGGAAAGCAGATATTCCCGAAGCCGCGCTGCATTGGTTGCATTGACCGTGGTACCGCGCTGCGCACTGCTGTTCCCCAAATAGCAGATCTTCTGTGTCGGATCCGCATAGGCCGCTACGTTGCGGGCCTTCCAGTAAATATCTGACAGCTGCTCCATTTTCTCAAAAGGATCGCTCAATATCAGGGGGGTCGTCAAATGCAGCGCATCATACAGCTGCTCTGTGCGGAAACACATTTCCCGCAGTTCCTCTGCTTCATCCGTTTCCTGCGTCAGGATCACCAGGATCAGGTCATCTGCCGTTGCCTGTACATAAAATCTCTGCCCATAAATCTGACGGATCTGCTCTGACACCACCACAGTACGCAGCTCTTCTTTCAGTGTGCACTCGGCGTTTTCCTGAAGAGATGGGATCAGCAGCAGGAAGTTATAGGCTTTCAGCTGCACCGTATCCGTCAGCTGCTGAAGGGATTCCTGACTTACAGACCCTGTACGCAGCAAAATTTCCATTTTGCCATGTTCCAGCTCGCTGCGTGAATGCTCCAGTTCCTGTGCCAGTTTATGCTGACTGTTCACATTTCGGAGAAAGATCTCATTCAGCACTTTCCGTGATGCCAGATCCGATTCGTCCAGCGTATCCAGCATCGGACGCAGGCTGTTCATGTCCTCCAGTGTCATGCAGACGCTGATCAATACACAGCCCAGAACGCCCACGATCAGATACAGACAAATTGCACGCTGTACTGCCAACAGACCCGCTTCGTAGAGCGACGGCGGCATTCCAATGACCGCCGTTGCATTCAGAGATGCCACATATCGCGCTACCATCAGATAGCGCTGCCCCTGATAGATTTCCCAATCCGTGTCATCTCTCGTCAGGGGAAGCGACGTTCCGTCATAGTTATTTCCCGCCAGGATCGTTCCGTCATCGGAGATCAGGCAGAAAAGCCCTTCCTTGCGCCATTGCTGCTGCGAAAGGAACATTGAAACAACATCTTTTTCCTTGATCAGCACCGTCATTGCGCCGCAGAGGCGGCCCGCCGTGTTCACATAGCTGATATACCGTGGTATATGAATTACCATAGCTGGAATGCATCAGTTTGACAACATGGGCGGGCTTTATCGTCGTTACATCGATCCGATTCTGTGCATCCCATTCCTCCTGAGACACATCCTCATACTCAAGTGCTCCCGGGTAAAAATTGCTATGGCTTTCATACGCGCTCCGGTCATCCAATATGATGCCATTCCGCTCAAATGTAATATAGCTGTATGTGATCACAGAGGAATCGTAGGTCTTATCCTGTAACGATTTGCTGGCTCTCGTCAGTGTCTGATAATCTCCCAGAATACTGTTATCATAACTGCTGGCAAGCAGAGTATACTCCGTTTCGCTGAACAATTTGTTCGTTGTACTGCGGATGTTGCTCAGGCAGCGTTCAAACTGGGTGGTGCCGATTGCCAGCATTTCCATCGCACTGGAGGACTGCGCCTGGATCGTCTGGCGGATCATCAGGCTATATAGAGGAAACACGACCAGGAAGAACCCAACCGGAATACAAAGATACCTTAAAAGCCTTCGGATCCAGTTTCTAACAAACAGTCTCTTACGCATCTGCAAAACTCCAAGCAATGATGATTTCTATGGAACTGTTGGCTGCGCCTGCAAGCGTTTATGGAGCCGGTGCATACAGCACAGATCCTCCCTCCGCGATTTCGCAGCATCTTTTTAATTATTTTACCACAGAAGGATTTTTTCCTCAACATTTTTATTGATTTGTAACAAAAATCCACTTTATCACCATGATTTTCAATGCTTGAAAATCTCTGTCAGATGGTCTATCACTTTGCTCCGCAAACCGTGTTGTCGTTCAAAGCCACCACCCGGGGCCTGATTGTCTGAGGGAACTCGAATCCCTGGCCCTCTGATTAAAAGAATCCAAGGTGCATCATTCGTCAAATTCCAAAAGTTCGAAGAAGCGTTATTTTTATCGTATCATCGCAAAACATTCCTTTGCACACACCGCATTATTTGCATACAGCGCAATCATTTGCAACCGTTGTCCAGCCATTCAGGCGTGTAAAAAGTGTGCAAAAATGTGCAGACGGGCAAAACAAAGCCCAATGGACAAATCAATCACCGGTTTTATGGCAGGGTTTAGGACAACCGAACAGACACCGTTTGATATAGAAATGAGGTTCACCATGAATAAACTGCTTTCCTGCCGCCATTGAGAAAAAATCCCCACAGCCACAAAAAGGACTGTGGGGATCGCTTTTATGATGAAGGAGAAAAAGAATAACGTGTTAACCCTTGTCCGCGCCGGAGGTGATGCCCTCGACGTAGAACTTCTGCATGATGACAAACAGGATGGAGATGGGGATAGACACCAGCACACCGCCTGCACAGAAAAGCGCAAAGTAATTGTTGATCAGGGTCTTTTGCAGCATATTATACAGACCGATAGCCACTGTCCAGTCGGCAGAGACGCCCGAATTCAGGATCATTTTTGCCATCACGAAATCGGTCCATGGAACCATGAAAGAGCTGATGATGGTATAGACCAGGATCGGCTTGGACATGGGCAGAACGACCTGGAAGAACACACGGGCGTCGGATGCACCGTCCAGCTTAGCGGCTTCCCGCAGGGAGATGGGGATGGTATCAAAGAAGCCCTTGCAGATCAGGTAGCCCAGACCGGACGAACCGGCATAGACCATGATAAGACCGGCATAGGAGTTGGTCAGATTCAGATATTTCAGGACGAAATAGACGGCGATCATTGCCAGCACGCCGGGGAACAGGTTGACGCTGACAGAAAGGTTCTGGATCAGCTTGCGCCCCTTGAAGCGGCAGCAGCTCAGCGCGTAGGCTACCATCAGCACAAAGCAGGTGGAGATAACGCAGTTGAAACAGGCCACCACAAGGGTGTTGGTAAACCAGCGCGGGAACTGCGCCACAGAGTCCGGGTGGAACAGAATGTTGACATAGTTGCGCAGTGTGTAACTGGCCGGGAAGAACTGTCGCACATTGATGCCCCGGTCTGTGGAGAAGGAAGTGACCAGAAGCCACAGAATGGGTACCAGCCAGATAGCTGACAGCAGGGCCAGCAGCAGATGCCGCAGGATGCTGCGGACTGTGCGGAGGATACGCCCGCGGCGCAGCTGCGCTGCGGTCTCTGCCCGGCGTGCCGGAGAAACAGTTGTCTGTGTCAAGAGAACGTCGCCTCCTTTTTATTGAGGAACCGGAAGCATACCAGCGTGAACACGGCACAGATGATGAACACCATAATGCCAATGACGGCGGCCATCTTGTAGTTGTACTGCTCCTGCGTCAGGCGGAACAGCCATGTGACCAGCAGATCCACCTCTTTTGCACTGGAGGAAGCCAGCGCCTGATCCTTGGTGATATAACGTCCTGCGTGAGCAGATAGATGACGTTAAAATTGTTGACGTTGCGCACAAAATCCGTTACCAGTGCCGGGCCCTGCACACTGAGCAGGTAGGGCAGCTTGATGTGGATGAAGCTCTGCCACGGCGAAGCACCGTCGATAGTGGAGGCTCCAGCATATCGGTGGGAATGTTCATCAGCACACCGGTGGCAATGAGCATCTGGTAGGGCACACCCACCCAGATATTGATGAGGATGATCATGAACTTAGCCCAATGCTGATCGGTCAGGAAGGGAATGTGGTTCATGTTCTGCCCCAGCAGACCGATGGCCTTTAAAAAATCGGTCACGCCTGCATTGGCCATCATGGTGTTGAAGATGCCGGCGTCCGAGAAGAAGTTGCGCACCAGCAGCAGGGTGACGAACTGCGGCACCGCAATGGTGATGATGAACAGGGTGCGCCAGAGCTTTTGGCACTTGGTCTTTTTATTGTTGATGAGCATGGCCAGAAATACGCCGCCGAAGAAGTTGGTGAAGGTGGCAAAGAAGGCCCACACCAACGTCCAGCTGAGCACCCGGCCAAAGGCGTAGCTGAAGGTCAGGCTCAGCGACTGCCCGCCAAACAGAGAAGCAAAGTTAGCCAGCCCCACCCATGTGAACAGGGCGGCGGGAGGCATATGCTGCTGATCGTAGTTGGTAAAGGCAACAGCGATCAAAATGAACAGCGGGATGATGGTGAACACCACCCACACCCAGCCAGCTACGTACGTCTGAGCATCGATCGATGTACACTACGTACGTCTGAGCATCGATCGATGTACAGCTACGTACGTCTGAGC
>ENA-OQIO01000228-OQIO01000228.1-human-gut-metagenome-genome-assembly--contig:-NODE-228-length-29896-cov-2.752293_pt1 | contig 29896 bp, 32 predicted proteins | sample MGYA00242573_ERZ504737 | MGnify/ENA primary metagenome ERZ504737 (study PRJEB26092, sample SAMD00036203) | human gut metagenome | host: Homo sapiens | study: EMG produced TPA metagenomics assembly of...
CTGGAATTATTTCAACTGTCCCTCTACCAGTTCTGCTACTTTTGCGATAGCTTCCGGAATCTTATCCGGGTTCTTGCCGCCGGCCTGTGCCATATTCGGACGTCCACCACCGCCGCCTCCGACGATTGCAGCCGCTGCTTGATCAGATTACCTGCATGTGCTCCTTTATCCATAGCACCCTGTGTTGCCATGGCAAGAAGGCTTACTTTGCCATCTTTGGCAGATGCCAGAACTACCACACCTTCACCCAGTTTTTCTTTCAGCTGATCGCCCAGGTCACGCAGTCCATTCATATCTACGCCATCAACGGCAGATGCCAGAACTTTCACACCTTTTACTTCCACAACCTGATCCATAACATTTCCCAGAGAATCCTGAGCCATCTTACTCTTCAGAGATTCATTTTCACTCTGCAGTTCTTTTACTTCTTTCTGCAGATGTGTGATCTTTTCTGTGATCTCAGCAGGACTGGTCTTCAGTGTTTTTGCGATTGTATGCAGATTTTCTTCCATCTGACGATAGTATTCGATCACGTTGTTACCTGTCAGTGCTTCGATACGACGAACACCTGCCGCAACACCTGCTTCGGATACGATCTTGAACAATGTAATATTCGCTGTATTTGCCACATGAGTACCACCACAGAGTTCTACAGAGAAATCGCCCATGGATACCACACGTACCTCATCGCCGTATTTCTCACCGAACAGTGCCATAGCACCTGTTTTCTTAGCTTCTTCGATACCCATGATCTGTGTGGTTACCGGCAGTGCAGCCTGGATCTCTTTATTTACCAGAGCCTCTGTTTCTGCAATCTCTTCCGGAGTCATTGCCTGGAAGTGTGCGAAATCGAAACGCAGTCTGGTCGGATTAACCAGAGAACCTTTCTGTTCTACATGAGCGCCAAGAACAGTCTTCAGGCTTTCTGCAGCAGATGGGTTGCACTGTGGTTCTTACAGGTGTCTTTTCTTTCCTGCTCGTCTACTTTCAGTGTTACTTCATCTCCGTTGGAGATCATACCGGATTCCATCACACCTACATGGCCGTATTTGCCGCCACGAAGTTTGATGGTATCTTCTACACGGAATACACCGTTTGCAGTGGTGATCACACCGGTGTCACCTTCCTGTCCACCCATGGTAGCGTAGAACGGTGTCCTTTCTACAAAGATGGTTCCTTTCTGACCTTCCATCAGGGAATCCACGATCTCTGTCTCTGTGGTCAGAACAGTCACTTTGGAGGCAGCTTCCAGTTTGTCATATCCGTCAAATTCGGTTGTGATATTGCGGTCGATCTCATCGTATACAGTTGCATCTGCGCCCATATAGTTGCTGACTGCACGGCTTTCTCTTGCACGTTTTCTCTGCACTTCCATCTCTTCTTTGAAGCCGTCTTCATCAATAGTGTATCCTTTTTCTTCCAGAATCTCTTTCGTCAGATCGATCGGGAATCCATACGTATCATACAGACGAAAGGCATCGGAGCCTCCAAGGACGGACTTTCCTGCTTCTTTCATCTCAGCTTCCAGATCGGCGAGAATCTTCAGTCCCTGGTCAATGGTCTTGTTGAACTGACTTTCTTCGTTATGCAAAACGTTCAGGATAAAGGTTTTCTTTTCTTCCAGTTCCGGATATCCATCTTTGGATCCTTCGATGACAGTCTCACTCAGTTTCTCCAGGAACGGTCCTTCGATACCAAGAAGACGTCCGTGACGGGCTGCACGACGGATCAGACGGCGAAGAACATAGCCTCTTCCTTCATTGGTCGGCATAACCCCATCAGAGATCAGGAAGGTAGCGGAACGCATATGATCCGTGATCAGACGGATGGATACATCGTCCTCGTGATTGACACCATAAGTTTTTCCGGCAACTTCACAGACCTTATTTCTCAGGGCACACAGTGTATCTACATCAAAAATAGAATCTACATCCTGAACAACAACAGCCAGACGTTCCAGTCCCATACCGGTATCGATATTTTTCTGTTTCAGAGTCTCATAATGGCCTTCCCCGTCATTTTCGAACTGGGTAAATACGTTATTCCATACTTCCATATAACGGTCGCAGTCACATCCTACGGTACAGCCCGGTTTACCACAGCCGTATTTTTCTCCACGGTCATAGTAAATCTCAGAACACGGACCGCAAGGACCTGCGCCGTGCTCCCAGAAGTTGTCTTCTTTTCCGAAACGGAAGATTCTGTCAGCCGGAACACCAATTTCTTTATTCCAGATATCGAAGGCTTCATCATCCTCTTCGTATACAGACGGATACAGACGATTCTCATCCAGACCTACCACTTTGGTCAGAAATTCCCAGGACCATGCGATGGCTTCGTGTTTGAAGTAATCACCAAAAGAGAAGTTACCAAGCATCTCGAAGAAAGTACCGTGACGGGCTGTCTTTCCTACGTTCTCGATATCACCGGTACGGATACATTTCTGGCAGGTAGCCACACGGGTTCTCGGCGGAATCTCTGCTCCGGTAAAATACGGTTTTAATGGTGCCATACCTGCATTGATCAGCAGAAGGCTGTTATCATTCTGGGGTACGAGGGAAAAGCTGTTCATTACCAAATGACCTTTGCTCTCGAAAAAGTCCAGAAACATCTGACGAAGTTCGTTTACTCCATACTTTTTCACTGTATGTTCCTCCTCATATTTATTGCTGTCAGAAGCTCCACGATTTCGGAGCTTTTCCAGAAACATTCCGGAGCTTCCACAATTTTTCTCTATCTTTCTACTTTAGCACAATTGTGATGCCCATGCAAGTGACACCCTTCTTATAAGCAGATTTTCATGAATTTTTTCTTACCACGTTTTACAATAAGACCTTCTTCTGTAATATCTTCTTTTTTCACGTTGTAACGGATATCTGTAATTTTCTCTCCGTCTACGGATACACCTCCCTGCTCGATGGCACGACGTCCTTCAGAACGGGAAGTTACCAGACCGGCTTTACACAGCAGAGAAATCAGGTCGATGGCACCATCCTGAAAATCCTCGGCTGCCAGTGTTGTGGATGGCATATTAGCTGCATTACCAGCAGAGAACAGTGCTCTTGCGCCTTCCTGCGCTTTCTTTGCTTCTTCCTCACCATGTACCAGGCAGTCAGTTCGTAAGCCAGGATCTCTTTTGCCTGGTTTAACTGGCTTCCTTCCCATTTATCCATTTCGTCAATCTGCTCTAACGGCAGGAAAGTGAGCATACGGATACATTTGAGGACATCGGCATCTGCCACATTTCTCCAGTACTGATAAAAATCAAACGGAGAAGTTTTGTTTGGATCCAGCCATACCGCACCGGACTGTGTTTTACCCATTTTCTTTCCTTCAGAGTTTAACAGCAGGGTGATGGTCATGGCACATGCGTTCTTTCCTAATTTACGGCGGATCAGTTCGGTACCACCCAGCATGTTACTCCACTGGTCGTCTCCGCCGAACTGCAGGTTACAGCCGTATTTCTGGTACAGCATGTAGAAGTCATAGCTCTGCATCAGCATGTAGTTGAACTCCAGGAAGCTTAATCCTTTTTCCATACGCTGTTTGTAGCATTCTGCGGTAAGCATACGGTTTACAGAGAAATGCGGTCCGATCTCGCGCAGGAAATCTACATAGTTTAATCCTAACAGCCAGTCTCCATTATTTACCATCAGTGCTTTTCCGTCAGAGAAATCAATAAAACGCTCCATCTGTTTTTTAAAGCAGTCACAGTTGTGCTGAATAGTTTCCTGTGTCATCATCTGACGCATATCACTTCTTCCGGACGGATCACCAACCATGCAGTACCTCCACCGATCAGTGCAATCGGTTTGTTTCCTGCCATCTGCAGACGTTTCATCAGGCACAGTGCCATAAAATGTCCTACATGAAGGCTGTCGGCGGTCGGATCAAATCCGATGTAAAATGTTGCTTTTCCATTGTTGACCAGTTCTTTGATTTCTTCTTCGTCGGTTACCTGGGCGATCAGACCACGGGCAACTAATTCGTCATAAATTGTCATGATAAAATTCTCCTTTTCGTGTTTATTAGAAGGAAGTCATGGTCAAAAAACTTTTGACCATGATTGATGCCCCGGATTGTTTTGCAGCTTTGCTGCTCTCACAATCCTGCAAACATTCGAAATCCGCTGATTTACTTCGTAAATCGCTGCTTTCTCATGTTTGACGATTTCCAAATTCAATAGCCTTTTCGTGCAAGCACGAACAGCTTTTGAGCTTGGAAATCTGGGCATCAAAAAACCTGGCCACGTCCTTTTTATAGGACGGAAGCCAGGTTCCGTGATACCACCTAATTTCACAGAAGGCTCGCACCTTCTGCCTCTGTAAGTACAGAAAATCTATACTCTGACCCGTATAACGGAGGTCCTTCCGTTGCAGCCTACTGACCGGATGATGTTCGGTGCAAAGCTCAAAGATGTATTCACAGGAAGTTTCCCGCGGGCCTCTCACCAACCGGCGCCTCTCTGTACGGATGCTTGCTGCTACTGGTTCTTATCCATGCATTTTCTTATGAATCAATCATACCTGTGTAGTATACAAACTTCTGCTTTTTTTGTCAAGGGGCTGATTTGCCGTCAAAGTTACTGTCCGCTCCGTTTTCGGTAACTATTTCCTTACTCTGCCTTCACCGGGTCACTTACGCTTACTTCGTGGTCATACCATTTTCCTTTTGTTCCGACCAGTGCCAGATCAAAGGTTTCATCCAGTGCTTTTACCGGAACATCAAAGCCATATACTTCTTCTGTACTTCCGTCATCATAGGTGATCGTATCGGTTGTTGGCTGCAGAAGTTCTGCACCGTCTTTCTGTGCATCTGCTGCTTTTCCCACATACAGGTTTACGATATTCTTAGATACCAGGCTGATATGGATCGTCATTTTTCCGTCTTTTACTGTCAGGATACCTTTTCCGTCATTTGCTTCGTTAACATGGAACATTCCACTGTCTGTGTCAAATTCTGCTTCATAAGTACCATCTTCCAGTGTGCCAGCTGTTTCCTCTGACTCTTCGGAAACAGCTGCATCATTTCCATCCATTGCAGCTTTGGTATGTGCTACATACAGATCCTGGATAGCAGAGATCTCTCCCAGTCCTGCGATCTGGGTATCAATCTTGTCAAATGCTCCTGATGCCTCGAACTGGCTCTTCCAGGAATCCTCATCATCTCCGGCCATATCGTTGTTTGCATGGTCTCCGGCTACTACCATCAGCGGACGAAGCACTACTTTTTTGTATCCCGCTTCTTTGATCTTTTCGATCACTGCTTCACATGCAGTATCTTCCGGTTTTCCTTCTACGGTACCGATAAATACATTGTCATATCCCAGATCATTCATCTGGCTCTGCATCTGGCTGTAGCTGATCTTTGCAGTGTGAGAAGTTCCGTGTCCCATGAATACAAATGCGGTTCCGTCTGCTTCCGCAACTTCCAGACTGTCGTATCCGGCTGTTTTCACTGCTTCTGCCGTGATGGCTTCTGCTACTGCTTTTTTGTCATCATTGACTGCATCGTCACTGTCCCCAACTTCTCCTAACAGTGGTTCTGCGATGGTTACGGATTCAAATTTATCTTTGTAGCTTTCTACTGCTTCTGTCAGTTCGTCATACTCAGCGCCATGCATCAGATGAGTCGGCTGTACCACCAGGTTCTTTACACCATTGTCTACGGCACGCTGCAGAGCCTGATCCATATTGTCGATCTTCTCGTCATCACGGGCCTGTACATGGTTGATGATGATCTGTGCGGTAAAGGCTCGTCTTACGGACCAGTCTGGATATGCGGTCTGCAGGGCTTTCTCGATACCTCCGATATCTGCTGTACGGCTGTCATTGAAAGAAGTACCGAAACTTACTACCAGCAGTTCGTTGTCACCGATGTCATCTCCGTTTAACGGATCGTCCTTGGATGCATCACCGGTATCTCTTCCGAAGTAATCAGGGTCTGCATTTTCACCTTCTACCAGTTCTTTCTGTGCGTCGGTCAGAGCATCCCAGGCTTCTTTGGCTTCTTTACACTGTTCGTCAGTGTTGTCGTTTCTTTCCTGCACATAGATCTGATCGATCAGGCTGCTACTTTATCTGCTGCCTCCTGGTCAGATGCACTGTCGGCTGTTGCTTCTTCTGTTGCTTCTTCTGTCGGTTCTGCTTCTTCTGTGGCTTCTGCATCCTGTGTTGTTTCTGTTGTTGTGGATGCACTGTCATCCTTTGCTGTGTTTCCACATCCTGTCATCATGGACATGGTCATAGCTGCTGAAAGCATCATCACTACAATTTTCTTTTTCATCTCATGGTTCCTCCTGTCTTTGTCCTTTTGAGATTGTGTACCACGGTGGTACAGGACGGCTCTCCGAAGAAGGTTGTCTGGGGTCTTGCCCGCATGAAACGTAAAAAACCTCCGTCCGGAGACGAAGGTAGTAGGTACTACATTTGGAATTCTTCTTATAGTTTCAGAATCAGTTTTAGGGATACCAGAACCGTTTAACGGTTATAGATGTTTCTTTCACCATAAGTGCCGGAAAAACCATTTTATACAAGCAAACAGGTTTTTCTTTCGTACTGCCAATTCCTCGTGGCCTGAACTTTCGTTCCCGTACTGCGCAAAGGCAGGTCTCCCGGCTGATCGCTCAAGCGGTTTGACACCTTCCCGGTTTCCCAGTGGTTTTTGTCTTCCCTCGCGAATCACGGTGACGAGTTCGTACAGGATTCACACCTGTTTCCCTTTTCACCGGATTAACAGAAATCTTCTGTCATCCGACACCTTACGCTTTTCTATGTGGTCGATATTCGGTAATTTTTACCGTTATCTTTTTAACAGGATGAGTATATCATTCTGCGTGCATACTGTCAATCATTATTCCGTGATTGTTGGAAAAACTCACGAAAAAATACACCGGATGCTGTGCTGTCTGCTCTCACACCGTTTTTCAAAATATGATTTCAAATATACTCCGTGCTCACAGAAAATCCGCTGGACACCAGCGGATTTTCCCTTATTCTCGTTCTTTATTTGTCAAACATTTCTCCTGCTGCCATCTTATCCGTAAAATGTTCCCTGCAAAACTGGATAAACGGTCCCATACAAAAAGCATACACCAGGGTAGCCAGTCCCAGATCTCCTCCCAGAGCAAACCCGACAGTGCAGCATACCACATCGGTACCGATTCTCACTGCCCGGAACGGAAATTTTGTTTTCTCTGCAAGTGTCAGTGCCTGTGCATCGTATGGAGATACCCCAAGTTCTGAAGAATAGTACAAAGCAGAAGAAATAGAAATCAACAGTACCACAATCAGCAATAAAATCACACGGACTGCCATTGAGGGATGTTCTCCCACCATTTTTACAACTGCTTTTCTGGTGGCATCTGTGACAAATCCGCTGAAAAACAGATTGACAATCGTTGCAATTCCAAGTAATTTTCTGTTAAAAACAAATGCTATACTCAGCAAAACGGCACACACCACAATGTATACGGTCTGATATGTCGCATGAAAGGCATTGGAAAACCCGAAAATAATAACACTAAACGGATCCACTCCAAGTCCCGAAATCTTTTGAAGCCCCACAGAAACAGCAGTCAGCGCTATTCCGATTACCGCCATCGCGATACGAACCCCCAGATTATTCTTTTTTGTTCCCATAATAAAAGATCCTCCTTCTCTTCCTCTCTCCTGAAAATCAGATTTTCATCTGTTTTTTATAACAAAATCATTCTGAACTTCCTTTCTTGTGTTTTAACACAAAAGACAGTATAATAATTTCACAGGAATTCAGCTATCACAATATCTGCAATTTCTATAACAAAATCAACATAATCCGAGGTACCGCTTATGTCAACAAACTGTCCTGTCATTTCCACCCAGAAAAATCTGAAAGAAAATCAGCTTCATGCAGCCATGATTTTCCGGTTGATATCCACATGGATTATTTTCCAGTGTCGGAAAACGGAGAACATACCCTGTATGTTCCCATGCACTGGCATCCGGAAGTGGAATTTCACTATCAGCTTCAGGGATCTGTACGGATTCAGGTTGAATTAACTGAATATGTGCTCCACCCCGGAGAGGTGCTCTGGATCAATGCCAAACAGCTGCACGATTGTCATCCTGTGGGAAATGAAACCGCAGTATCGCATACCATTATCTTCCACCCTGCTTTTATCTATGGTACCGAGTCTAATGTTCTTTTCCGAAAATACGTAAAACCTCTGCTCGGTAATCCGGCAACTCCTGCACTTTATATACGTCCGGAAGATCCTGAACAGCAGATACTTCTGCATATTCTCTACAAGTGTGGGATTCTTCACCAGGAACAACCGAAAACCTGGGAATTGCAGATTCTCTCCCATCTTTCCGACGCCTGGGGACTTCTCTGGAAAATGAGTCAGCGACCTGGCTTTACGATCGCTCCCGCAAAAAAATATCCAGAGACAGAAAAGCACTGGATACGTTTCTTACTTATATTCACTCTCATTATACCGGTAAAATATCTTTGAAGGATCTTGCAGATGCGGTCTCTGTAAGTCCCGGGGAGTGTGAAAGACTCTGCAAACGTCTTCTCCACCAGACACCGATGAATTATCTGATGACTTACCGTATCGAACAGAGTATTCCTTTGCTTGTCAATACCTCGTTTACCATCACAGAGATCGCTTTACAGGTTGGGTTCTCCGGTGCCAGCTATTATACGGAAATCTTTCACCGTATCATGAATCACACCAAGCGATTACCGCTGCCGGATCCGTGGAGATCTTCCCGGTTGATACTGCTAGAGCATGTCTGAAAAGGCTTTTATATACAAAAAGAACATGTATTTTAACTATTAATATAATTAAAATACATGTTCTTTTTCTTTATGCGATCCCCGGGTCCACCAACAGATTGTCTCCATCCGCCGCAGAGGTTGCCAGATAATCGCACCGCTCGTTCATCTCATGGCCGTCATGGCCTTTCACCCAGATAAATTCCACCTGGTGTGGTTCTTTCGCCTGTAACAGACGTTTCCACAGATCCACATTTTTTACCGGCTCATTCTTTCCACGCTTCCATCCTTTTTTGATCCAGCCATCGATCCAATGCTGGTTGAAGGCATCTACCAGATACTTGGAATCGGAATATAACTGAATCTGGCAGGGACGGTTCAGGGCTTCCAGACCCACGATCGCTGCCATCAGCTCCATCCGGTTATTTGTCGTCTTTTTATATCCTGCGGAAAGTTCTTTCTCGTGAAGATTTCCATTTCGATCGGTATAATGCAGGACACAGCCATATCCTCCCGGTCCGTCCGGGTTACCTCTGGCTGCGCCGTCGGTATAGATTTTCACTAACATAACAGTTCTCCTTTTATTTCCACACACCGGTTTCTTCAAAGTGTTTCGCGCTCTCCTGTGCCGCCTCGATAATCTTCGGATCATAACCGATCATAGCAAGCAGGCGGATCGCATTTCTCGTCATGGCTCTGCCGGTGCGGAGTTTATAGTCAAATACCACATCATTTTCCTGAATCTCTTCCTCAAAGTGATAGTTATCATACTCTTTTTCCAGGACATAGGACAGTTCGATATCGTGCGTTGCCGCCATGGCAAGAACTTTCGGTTTTGCCAGAGAATGCAGGATCTGTGAGGATGCGGCGATTCGCTCGATGGTGTTGGTTCCGCGAAGAACCTCATCCACGATACAAAGCACCGGTTCTGGTTTCTCACACTCTTCCAGAATTCGTTTCAGAGAACGGATCTCTACCATATAGTAGCTCTCGCCACCTGCCAGATTGTCCCGCAATGCCATAGAAGTAAGAACCTTCATAAAACTTCCACAGTAATCCTTTGCAATACAGGTGTGTACGGTCTGAGCCAGAATGGTATTGATCGCAATGGTTTTTAAAAATGTAGATTTTCCGGAAGCATTGGATCCGGTGATCAGCACTCCCTTCTGCATCTGTATGCTGTTTGCAACCGGATCGCCGATCAGCGGATGATACAGTTTCTCCACTTTCAAAGATGCACCCTCCCGGTCATTCACTTCCGCGAATTCAGGTTGGCTGTAATAAGGCAGACTCTCCCGGAACGAAGCAACCGCAATCAAAGCATCTAACTCTCCCATCGCCTGATACATATCTTCGATGGTAGATTCATTCCCTTCTACATGTTTCAGCATCGAATAAAACTTGATAAAATCCACCTGAAAGATAATGCGAAGATAGGAGACAATGATTGCTTCCAGACCGTCCTGTACAGAATTCGTCGAAGCCACCAGAAAAGCACCCCGGCGGAAACTTTTCATTTTCTTTCTGCCTGTTCGAATCCGGTCAAGATAGGTCTGAATCACCGGATTGTCCAGTTTTTCAAACTGATCCGCTGCCCGCAGAAGACGAAGGATACAGACAAAGCAGTTCAGATACGGTTCAATCCTTTTGGAATCCCGTGTATGAACCACCGCACTGACGCAGAGCATCAGAAGCAACAGAAACATACACGGGATCGGGCGGATCAGCGTAGCGACAATTGCCGCTGCCGAAAGTCCTGCAAGCAGAGGGTATTTTCCTCTTCCTCTGCGATCCACGTCTTTCAATGCATCGATATAATCCGCAATAGACATTTTCCAGATCTTTTTGACCTCATTTACCCGTGTCAGCACCTGAATCCGTTCTTCTTCATGGGTCTGAAAATATGCAATCAGCCGTTCTCTTTCATCCAACACGTTTCGATCCATCTGCGGCTGGCGCAATATCTGGTAAAGTACATCTTCGCCGCAGGAAGAAAGTGTATTGTTGATACGTATAAAAATTTCATCCATCTGCAGATCGTTCCAGGTGATATCATCGATCATAAACTGCTCTCCCTCATTCCGTTTCGCATAATGGGAGATGCTTTCCAGTTCCTCCTGGGTATATTCCCGATCCGGTACGGTTCCCCACCGCTGTTTCAGATGCCGCAGAAACCATTTGCGCTGCCGGATCTTATCCCAGATGATCATGGCAGCGCACAGGATCAGGATGCCCCTGCCGTGAGCAGGGTTATCATCCATTCACTTTTCATTTATTTGATATCCTCTTTGATGAACCGTTTCATGCCTTCGCAGTTGCAGGCTCTGAACGGTTTCCTCTACTTACTCCTGTTTCAGGAATCCCTCAAAGATTCCCAGTGTCTCTTTGGTTGTCTCTTCGGTATGGGCATTGGATAAGAACATTGCCTCGAACTGGGACGGTCCCAGATGGATACCATGTTCCAGCATATAGTGGAAGTAACGTGCAAACTCCTCTGTGTCAGAAGTTTTTGCGTCTTCATAATTTTCCACATCCTGATCGGTGAAATAGATACATCCCAGAGATCCGATATGGTTGACTTTCCATGGTTTTCCGTATTTTTTCACCAGTTCTTTCATACCTTCATACAGCTTTTCTCCCATCTGGCTCATATGAGTATAGATTTCCGGATGATTTTTCAGGATTTTCAGCTGTGTCAGACCTGCGGCCATAGCTACCGGATTACCGCTCAGAGTTCCTGCCTGATATACATGGCCTACCGGTGCGATCACTTCCATGATCTCCCGTTTTCCGCCAAAAGCACCTACCGGCATACCGGCACCGATGATTTTTCCGTAAGTTACCAGATCCGCCTCGATTCCGAACCGCTCCTGCGCACCACCGAATGCCAGACGGAAACCTGTAATTACCTCATCAAAGATCAGAACTGCACCATGATTCGTACAGAGTTCACGAAGACCTTTTAAGAAGCCTTCCTTTGGAAGTACCACACCCATATTAGCTGCGACCGGTTCCACGATCACGGCTGCGATCTGTCCTTCGTTTTCTTCAAACAGCATCTTAACGCTTTCGAGGTTGTTGTATACAGCCGTCAGGGTATCCTGGGTTGCTCCCGCCGGTACGCCGGCACTGTCCGGGATTCCTGCCGTCATCACACCGGATCCTGCTTTTACTAACAGAGCATCGGAATGTCCGTGATAGCATCCGGCGAATTTGACGATTTTATTTCTTCCTGTATAGCCTCTTGCGGCACGGATCGCACTCATCACGGCTTCTGTTCCGGAATTGACCATTCGTATCATCTCGATGGACGGAATATTTTCACAGATAAATTCCGCCATCTCCACCTCGATCTCGGTAGCCGCACCGAAACTCAGACCGCTCTCTGCTTTCCGGATCACGGCGTTCAGAACTTCCTGATTGTTGTGTCCGAGAATCATCGGTCCCCAGGAGCTGATATAATCAATATATTTTTTGCTGTCTGCATCCACTACATATGGGCCTGATGCGCCCTCGATAAATCTTGGAGTCATCCCTACAGAACCATAGGCACGTACGGGCTGTTGACACCTCCCGGGATAACTTTCACTGCTCTTTCAAATAATTCATCTGATCTGCTCATTATCCGATTCTCCCTTCGTCCATACATTTTGCCAGTTCTTTTGCATAATACGTCAGATAAACCTGTGCGCCGGCACGATAGGTACTCACTGCCATCTCGCACATGATTCTCTCTTCATCGATCCAGCCTTTCTGTGCCGCTGCTTTCACCATCGCGTATTCTCCGCTGACACTGTAGGCTGCTACCGGAACGTTGGTCACTTCTTTTACTTTTGTGATCATATCCAGATAGGAAAGTGCCGGCTTTACCATGATGATATCGGCTCCTTCATCCACATCAAGAAGGGCTTCTTTCACACCTTCCCGGCTGTTGTGCGGATCCATCTGGTAACTTTTTCTGTCTCCAAATGCCGGAGCAGAATCTGCCGCTTCACGGAACGGTCCGTAGAACGCAGATGCGTATTTTACTGCATAGGACATAATTGGAATCTCTTTGTGACCGTTTTTATCTAACATCCTGCGAATCGCCAGAACACGGCCATCCATCATATCGGAAGGTGCCACCATGTCCGCACCTGCCTGTACATGGGAAAGGGCTGTCTTGGCCAGCAGATCCAGAGTGCTGTCGTTTTCCACTTCATGCCCGCAAAGCATGCCACAGTGCCCATGACTGGTATATTCACACAAACACACATCGGTAATATAATACAGCTCCGGGAATTTTTCTTTTCCCACCTGCAGCGCCCGCTGTACGATGCCATCCTGGGCATACGCCTGACTGGCAATCTCATCTTTGTGATCCGTGATACCAAAAAGCATCACACTTCCCACACCTGCTTTCGCCAGGCGTTCCAGTTCATATGGCAGACGATCCAGCGTGTAGCGGAACTGTCCCGGCATGGACGGAATCTCATCTTCTCTTCCGGTGCCTTCCTGTACAAACATCGGATAAATCAGGGAAGACTTGTCCATCCGGGTCTCCCGTACCATCTTTCTGATTGTCTCTCCTCCGCGGAGTCTTCTCGGTCTCTTTATCATATCCATGAATGTTCTTCCTCTTTTCTTCTGTCACTTTCTATCTTAGCTTGGTTTCTTTCTCTCTGCCGTCCGCTGTTTTCCTGCTTTCGCTACAGAGTGAATTCCCTGCAGATATTCTCCTCATTACATCAGTAACTTCCGGATATCTGCCCTTTCAATTTTATTACCAGTTCCACCAGACTGTCAATAGATGCTTCTTTTGCGACTGCAGTTTTCATTCCGTATCGTAACGCTTCCTCCTGCGTCTGTTTTCCGATACAGGCTGCAAGAACTTTCGTATAATCCAGTCCCTCTGTGGCAGCTACAAAGCCTTTTACCGTTGATGCACTGGTAAATACGGCACAGTCGATCTTCCCTCTCTCAAACTGTCCTTTTTCATCGATCAGATCCTGATTCTCATAGAATGTATCATAAATTGCCACATCATCTACTATAAGGTCTTCTCTTTTTTCCAGTTCTTCGATCACTTCTTTATTGCCGATTGCCGCTCTTGCCAGTAAAATCTTTGCTCCCGGCTCACACACTTTCGCCATTTTTACTCCAAGAGATGCCCCATCAAAAACTTCCGGCATCAGATCAGGATACAGATTATGTTTCTTTAATGCTTTTTCTGTTCCTCTTCCGATGGCGGCAATTTTTATCTGTCCCAGTGCGCGGATATCTTTTCCGGCTTCCATCAGCAGTTCAAAGAAGATTCTTACACCGCTCGGACTGGTAAATGCAATCCACTGATAGGTGTCAAGTTTTTCAAATACCCGGGAAAGATTTGTTCTGTCTTCCACCGGTTTCACACCGATCGCCGGAAGTTCCAGCACCTCGGCTCCCTGTTCCCGCAGTTTCTTTGCCATGCCGGAAACCAGTTCTTTCGGACGGGTTACCAGAACTTTATAACCGGCAAGCGGCAGTTTTTCATACCAGCCAAAAGTATCTGCACCTGACAGACCTGTCCGACCACAATAATTGCCGGTGTCTGGATCTTCGCCGCATCGGAGGCCTGTTTTAATGTATTCACCGTAGCCACTACTCTTTTCTGCCCCGCGGTAGTTCCCTGTTGTAAAACAGCCGCAGGTGTCTCCGGATCCATACCGGCTTCAAGAAGCCCTTTACAGATATCTTCCATCGCCGTGATTCCCATCAGGAATACCAGCGTTCCTTTTGTTCTGACCAGGGCTTCAAAATCAATGTTATAACTTTCTCCTGCCCGTTTGTGACCAGTGATCACATGAACAGAGGAACAGAAATCCCTGTGTGTGACCGGAATTCCGTTATAGGCCGGAACCGCGATACAGGAAGTTACACCAGGTACAACCTCATATGGAATTTTATGTTCGCACAGAAGTTCCAGTTCTTCTCCACCACGTCCAAAGAGAAACGGATCGCCACCCTTCAGCCGTACCACCCTTTTTCCTTCCTGCGCTTTTTCCAGAAGAACTTTATTAATATTTTCCTGCTTCATCGTATGATGCCCAGCACGTTTGCCCACGTTGATCTTCTCCGCATCCTCCGGTACCATTGTCAGCACACCGTCACCTACCAGACTGTCATATACCACAACTTCCGCTTTTGCAAGGATGTCTTTCCTTTGATGGTAAAAAGTCCCACATCACCCGGACCTGCACCTACCAGCCAGACTTTTCCCTGTCTACTCATTTTTTCCAACCTCCCAGACCAGTTTTTTTGCCAGATTCACACCCAGGGTCTCCGGATCTTTCACAGAGCCTCGCATCGTTCCGATCTTATGTTTTCCGGTACTTTCCTGATAATACAGACCGCGCAGGAAAATCTCACCACCTTCGATTACCGCATGGGCCGCCACCGGAGAGGAACATCCGCCATCCAGATATCGGACAAAGGCACGCTCACAAAGTGCTGCAATCGTTCCCTCTCTGTCTGCAAAACGCTCCATATACGAATAATCTTCTCCCTGTCGTCCCTGAACTGCAAGAATCCCCTGTCCTGCTGCCGGAATCACTTCATCCGGCTCATAATATCTGGAAATCCGTTCTTCCAGTCCCAGTCGTTTTAATCCTGCTGCTGCCAGGATCAGTCCGCTGTACTCTCCACCATCCAGTTTGTTCAATCTGGTCAGCACATTTCCACGAATACTTTTAAAGGTCGCTTCCGGATACATCTGCTGCAGCTGCAGGATTCGTCTCTGACTGGAACATCCAATCGGTTTCGACAGATCCAGGTTGTCTGCACCTTCCGGAAGCACCAGCACGTCTCTCGGATCTTCCCTTTTTGAAAATGCCACGATCGGCAGTTCTTCCGGAACTTCCATCGGCATATCTTTCAGACTGTGCACGGACAGATCGCTTCTTTTCTCCATCAGTGCCTTATCCAGTTCTTTTACAAACAGTCCTTTACCGCCCACTTTATCCAGCGTCCGGTCCAGAATCTTATCGCCGGTTGTTTTCATCGTAAGCAGACGGATCTCTTTTTGCGGACATTCTTTTTTCAGATATTCCATCACCATTTCACTCTGGATCACCGCCAGACGGCTCTCCCGGCTTCCGATGCAGATGGCATTGTTTACCATAGCCTCGATCTGTTTTCGAAGTTCGGCAGTTCCTTTATGGTCTTTACCCGATCCATTGATGCCGATCACATAGGGATCTTTCCGGATCACTCCCGGAAAATGAAAATCACATTTTCCCTGATTGCTTGCCACATTCACAAGAGCACCCAGACACTTTGCCACACTGTAGATTCCATTATTTAATTCGGAATCATTGGTGGCAGCCAGCACCATCCAGGCATCATAAATATCTTCTCTCTGATATTTTCTGTGGAAAATCGTAATTTTTTCTTCTTTTTCCAACTCTTCCAGCTCTTCGGTCACTTCCGGTGCCACCACGACGATCTGTGGTTCAAACGGAAGTAAGGTCTTTACCCGTCTTGTGGCAATAGCTCCCCCGCCGATCACCACGATCTTTTTCTCACTGATATCCACAAATAAAGGAAAAAAAGCGCTAATTCTTCATATACTTTTTCCAGTCCTTCCACACAATCTATAAACGCATCCGTCTCCAGGGTATCCCTCAGCCCGAAGATCATCTTCGTCACTACTTTTCCCGCTGCCGTATCGATAGATGCTTCCAGGTCTTTCCGCTCCTGTTCGCTCAGCGGAAGTTTGCCAAGAATCTTATGTAACCGGAGATTCAGATCCGTCACCGCGTCCTCTTTGATCTCCTGAATCCGCGGAATCAGCGCCCGTCCCTGATACCAGACATAAAAATCATTGATTTCTTCCTGAATGATGCTTCTGCCTGTTCCATCGACTGTATCGTTGCCGCACTCGGTCCGCTCAGTTTGAAATCATCGATGGTATACAGTTCCACGCCTTCGATCTCACTGAGTCCCGGTTCCATGTCCCGTGGAACGGCAAGATCAATAAAAACAATCTGTTTTTTCAGTGACAGCTGTTCTACCTGTTCTTTTGTCAATGTATAATTCGGGCTTGCTGTGGCACTGACCACCAGATCACAGCCCGGAAGAAAATTGAGACGTTCTCCATAATTGATTCTGGAACATCCCATTGGGATCGTCACCACACCGCTTCGGTACTGCCGGACGGTAACCGTCACATCCGCACCGGTTCGTTTCAGAGACTGCGCCGCCAGTTTTCCCATCTCTCCGTTTCCGATAACCATACATCTGGCATCCGAAAGCGGGAATTTCCGTTCTTTTAGCATCTCAATCGCCTGATCCATCGCAGTCTGATTTGCTCTGGAGAAAATAACATTTGTCTTTACTTTCTTTCCGGCCGTCACCGCTTTTCGAAACAGCACTTCCAGTACATTATCCGTCACAAAGGCCTCTCTCGCCAGCGTCAGCGCATCCTTGACCTGTGTGATGATCTGATCTTCCGCCAGAATCATGGATTTTAACCCGCTGGTCAGATGAAACAGATGGTCCACGGCTTCTTCCTCGTTTCGCTCCACAAAATATTCCCCGTACTGGGTTGGATCCACTTCTTTTATCTTGCAAAGTTCTTCTAACAGTGTTCCGTTCCAGTCAGCCTTCGTACTCGCCCACAGTTCCATACGGCTGCAGGTGGACAGGATCACGCATCCCTGGATCCCCGGTATTTTCTTCAGGCGTTCCATGGCCGCTGTCGCATTTTTCTTTGTAAATGAAAACATGGCACGGATATCTACATTCGCTTTATTATAATCGATTCCGATCATCGATATACTCATTTTTTGTTCCTCCCTGACAGCATTTTATCGCAACTGTTCAGTTTTCTCACAGTTACAGGGCAAAATGCATTACGAGTTATCATACCACATCTTTCGCTTTTAGAAAATAGTTACACTGTTTTTTCTACAGACAATTGACAAAAAGTGATTAATAAAGGTACACTACATAGAGAGGAATTATCACTATTGATGAAAGGAACAAAACCTTATGTCTAAAACAAGAAAAGCGATTCTGGTGGTCAGTTTCGGTACCAGTTTTCTGGATACCTGCAAAAAGACCATCGATGTGATTGAACAGCGCATCGGAGAACATTTCTCCGATTATAAGATTTACCGTGCCTGGACCAGTAAAATGATCATGGCAAAACTTCTGGAACGGGACAATATCCGGATCAACAACGTAACCGAGGCCATGGAACAGATGATCACAGACGGCATCACAGAAGTGATCGTACAGCCTACCCATGTGATCAATGGTATTGAAAATGATCTGATGAAAGAAGATGCTCTTGCGTTCAAAAATCATTTTGAACGCATCACTTTGGTGATCCGCTTCTTACCACGCAGCAGGATCATGTGGAGATCGTCAATGCCATCTGCCAGGAGTTCTCCAATCTCCCGGCAGACTGTGCACTGATCCTTATGGGACATGGAACCAGCCACTATGCCAATGATGTCTACGCAGCGCTTGATTATCGTTTTAAAGATCTTGGATTTTCCAATATTCATCTGGCTACCGTAGAAGGCTATCCGACACTGGAAAATGTCACCCGTATGGTAAAAGAACAGGGAGCAAAAAAAAGTGATCCTCACACCTTTCATGATCGTAGCGGGAGATCATGCACGAAACGATATGTCCGGCGATGACGAGGATTCCTGGAAAAATCAGTTCCTGGCAGCAGGATACGATGTGGAATGTCGTATGAAAGGACTCGGTGAATACCCTGCAATACAGGATATGCTGATCCGTCACGTCACCGAAGTCTGCTAGAGCGTGGCTGAAAAGAAGCGATATGCAAACTCCTACCATTGCATACCGCTTCTTTTTTACTGTATTCCCTGTTGTCTCTTGATCCTGTCGACCAATTTTTCAGAGAGATTTTTTATTATGTATTCAGTTTATATGATATCTCATCCCCGTTTTGTGGACCATGCAGAACAGTCCCATACACCGGTAGCCAGTCCTTCATAGAATTCCGGTTCGTGGCAGACCATCAGGATACTTCCTTTGTAGTCTTTCAGCGCACGTTTTAATTCTGCCTTTGCGTCCGCATCCAGATGATTGGTCGGCTCGTCGAGAACCAACAGGTTCGTCTCCCGGTTAATAAGTTTACACAACCGCACTTTCGCCTGTTCTCCTCCACTTAAGACACGTACCTGGCTCTCGATATGTTTGGTGGTCAGGCCACATTTTGCCAGGGCTGAACGAACTTCGTACTGGGTGTAAGAAGGGAATTCTTCCCAGATCTCTTCGATACAGGTTTTCGTGTTGTCCTGGGAAGATTCCTGCTCAAAATAGCCAATATACAGGTAATCTCCCAGCTGGGCAAACCCATCCAACGGTTTGATCATTCCCAGAATGCTTTTTAACAGGGTCGTCTTACCGATACCGTTAGCTCCGGTCAGTACTACCTTTTCTCCCCGCTCCATCTCCAGATTCAGTGGAGAAGATAACGGTTCGTCGTATCCGATCACCAGGTCTTTCGTACAAAACAGCTGTTTTCCGGCAGTTCTTGCTTCTTTAAACAGAAACTGTGGTTTCGGACGTTCCTGCATCAGTTCGATCTTTTCCATCTTATCCAGCTTTTTCTGACGGGACATCGCCATGTTTCGTGTGGAAACTCTGGCTTTATTTCTTGCCACAAAGTCTTTCAGTTCACTGATTTCCTGCTGCTGTCTCTTATAAGCTGCCTCCAGCTGAGCCTTTTTCACAGCATATACTTCTTCAAAGTGATGATAATCTCCCACATAACGATCCAGCTTCTGGCTTTCCATATGATATATGATATTAACCACACTGTTTAAAAATGGAATATCATGGGAAATCAGGATAAATGCATTCTCATACTCATTCAGATATCGTTTCAACCATTCGATATGCTGCACATCCAGATAGTTTGTCGGCTCGTCCAAAAGCAGGATATCCGGTTTTTCCAGCAACAATTTTCCGAGAAGGATCTTGGTACGCTGTCCGCCGGACAGTTCCGTTACATCACTTTCCAACCCCAGTTCCAGAAGTCCCAGCGCCCGGGCCACTTCTTCTACTTTTGCATCGATAATGTAAAAATCATGCATTGTCAGAAGATCCTGAATCGTTCCCAGCTCTTCCATCATCTGTTCCATCTCTTCCGGGGAAGCCTCTCCCATCTGATCACAGATGGTATTCATCTTTTCTTCCATTTCGTACAGCCAGGAAAATGCAGAAGACAGCACCTCCCTGATGGTCATTCCCTTTTTCAGTTCCGCGTGCTGATCCAGATAACCCACACGCACATTTTTCGCCCACTCGATCTTCCTTCGTCCGGCATCATCCGGTCAGTGACGATCTTAAAAAATGTGGATTTTCCTTCTCCATTGGCCCCTACCAGTCCGATGTGTTCCCCCTTTAATAACCGAAAGGATACATCCTGAAAAATGGCTCTGTCACCGAATCCGTGGGACAGGTGTTCTACGTTTAATATACTCATAAATGTTATTCTCCTGTTCTTTGGCATAAAAAGTGCCCCGCCATCTTGCGCAGCGGGACACCCTCTTAACAACTGCAAAATAAATTATATCCGATGATCATCAGGGCTGCTGCAATCAATACCGTCCACACACAGGTGGGAATCAGCAGCTGGATCAGCATACCCACACCGATCCAAAAAAGTACAAACCCCAGGACTCTCGTGATTACTCACCCTGCTTTTTCTCCTCTTGATTCAGTATATGCTCGATATCGTCGGCGGTATTCGCATCGTCCTTGTCTTTTCCTGTAAATTTATCTGCCAGATCCGGAACCATGTCGAGGATCTTGGTGATTGCATCCTGATTCTTTACATTTACCAACTTCGTTCCATTTTTATTGATCACCAGAACAGCTGACGGGGAAATTTTTCCACCCATACCACCTGCTCCGTTGTTTTTATTGCCTTCTGCAAATGCTCCGGCTCCCACGCCGAAAGATACATCTACCAGAGGTAAGATAATAGTATCTCCTACGGTAATCGCATCACCGACAACGGTTTTAGTGGTGATAAAGCTGTCCATTCCTTTAAAAAGTGCTTCTACTGTATTCTGAAAACTGTTTTCTGCCATAGCAAAAACCTCCTTTTATCTGATCTTTTTCAAAGTCTTTCGTACATCCGGGTTTCGATAGATCTTCCATGCCTGCCACAGCAGACAGGCTGCCACGATCCGTCCTTTCATCTGAAGCTGACCCTCCAGAATCTTTTCCTCAAATCTAGGATACACTGCCACGCCCTTTCCGTATAGTGGATAAGCGATCGCCACTGCACCCAATATCTGTCCGGTCAGTGCCGGATCTTCGCATCCAAAGGTAATGGATCCCTTGATTTTTCGTGGCAGAACATGGCGGATCAGTTTTCTTCCTTTTTCTGTCAGAAAACGGAGTGCAGCCTGGGTACTATCTTCGTTCCACAACGTCCGCCATCGCTTAATTTTATCACAGAATCCCCGGAATGTTAACCTGATATTTGTAAGCTTTTTCTTTAGTTTTCCCGGAAATTTCAAAATCGAACCGACGATTTTTTTACATCTGTTCCAGAATCGTGACAGTTTGTCGGAGACTTTTTCTTTTTCCGGCTGTTTTCGTTCTGATGTCTTTAGTTCTGTCTCTTTCGCCTCCGACTCAGCCGTCTTCAATTTCTCTGGTTTCGTCTGCTTTTCTGTCGATTTTTGCTCTTTCGCAGCCGTTCGTGTCTTTTCTTCTATCTGTAACGGTTTTTTCTGCCCTTTTTTCTTCGCAGCTGTTCTTTTTTCCGGTTCATTCTTCTGCTGTACTGCTTTTTTTCTCCGTTCTTTCTGCTCCTGTACCTTTTTCTTTCTTCTCTTCTTTTTCCACTCTCTGACAGACGCTCCGGCTTTTTTCAGTGGTACACCAAAAAGATAGCACTCCCAGTCCAGTTCTTTCTCCTGGTACTGTATTCGCAGATGAATCAGATGCAGTAACCATGAAACCTTCACTTTTCCATTTGCTTCGCTCCATCCCGGAGATGATTTTTCTCCCTCCAGACGGTATCTTACCGGAACAAACAGCACCGAAAACACAATAACCAATAACAATCCCAGCAACACCAGCAGGATGATTCCCAGAATTTTTAAAATTGTCAGTATTACATACATGATTCATCCTCCTGTTGTCTGCCGAGATAACGGCGGATGTCTCCGTTTTTCTGCATTTTATATGTAGCCTCGGCAAGCTGCCGGACCAGTTCCAGTGCTTCTCCATAGCCGCATGCAATTCCGATAATCTCCGGACATCTTCGATACACGGTTTTCTGCAACATTTGGTTGGCTCCTATAATTTCCAGCTGATTCTCCGGATTCTGTGCCAGAGTGATCAGGTACACCTCATACTGGGGTCTTCGATGTTCCACACGCCAGCGGATCCTGGTTGCTTTTTTCTTTGCCTGCTCTCCATAGTATAAGTTCTTCGACCAGTTCAGCATCCTGTTTTCAAAAACACCCCTTTCTTATGCGGAAAAGGGAGAGATCTTTTATCCCTCCCCATTTTTCAACATGTATTTATTTGTAACTATTCAGTAGCCACTGTACCGCGAGGTGTTTTGGCATGAATATGCCAAAATCCCGAGACATACAAGCAAAAATGCCATCACCGAAGGTGATTTTAAATGCATTTTTGCACGTAACTGTGAAGGTACTGAACAGTTACATTTATTTTAAAAATACTTGCGGTTTCCCCAGAGATTAGATTTTCGCAAATCCAAATACTCGTTGTACGCCATCTCCAGAATCTGACGTTCATTGGAAAATTTCAGCAGATGGTAAGCCTCGTGAAATTTGTAATATCCGGAATCCACAAAATACTCTTCCCGTTGTGGTCTGCTGTGATAGCTGTTCGCTGACATCAAAAACCAGTGTACATCTTTTTCCACCACATCATTCTGAATATTGAAGCTGTACTGACTTTTTCCCACATATTTGATAATGGAAGCCTGTACTCCTGCTTCTTCTTTTACCTCACGGAGAGCCGTCTCATGATATTCCTCTCCTTCTTCCACAGTTCCCTTTGGCAGAACCCATCCTTCATACCTGTTTTTATAGCTTTTGTATAAAGTCAGGATTTTTCCCCGATATATTACCACTCCGCCACAGCTCGTTGCCTCGACCATTTGCAAATCCTCCTGTAATGCGTTGTGTATCTTTTTGCTGCTGTTTTCCAGCTTCAGCAACATTCTCACTGCCTAAAGTATACCTCTTTTCTGAAAACTCTGCAACCTTTTAGTTATTGTAATACGCATCAAAGATTTTCTGTGCGATCGGCACTGCCACTTCGCTTCCGGAACCGGATTCCTCAGCGATAACACTGACTACAATATCCGGGTCTTCCACATTGGAAAATCCAACAAACCATGCGTGCGGTGTGGTGCTGCTGGCATCTCCGTGTTCTGCTGTTCCTGTCTTTCCTGCAGCCGTATAACCTCTTCCGGAAAGTGCCGATCCGGTTCCGCTCTCCACAACACCAGTCATCAGTTCTGTCAGTTTTGAAGCTTCCTGTGTGGTCATCAGTTTTTTATAAATCTTTGGTGTATAGGATTTTACTGTTGTTCCGGTATAGCTTTCAATCTTTTCTACCAGATATGGTGTCATCAGATTGCCGCCATTTGCCACCGCGCTTGTCAGCATCGCCATATACATCGGAGATACCAGGGTATCCCCCTGTCCGATCGCAGTCTGCATCGTCAGCGCATCTGCACTGTTTGCCTCCAGATCAAAGTTACACTTGCGATATGGAAGATCGATCGGAAGCTGTGTATTAAATAACAGCCCTTTTACTGTCTCTACATACTCACTCCGATTCAGATCCACGCCAATCTGTGCAAATGCCGAGTTACAGGAATGTGCAAACGCACTTGCAAAATCTTCATGCCCATGTACGCTGTTATGATAGCAGTGGATCGTATACCCACCATTCTCCACTTCACCGACACAGTCAAAGGAAAAATTATCAAATGTATTGTTCTGTCTCCAGTATGCCAGTGCCGTGATAATTTTAAAGGTTGACCCCGGTGGATACTGCCCCTGTGTTGCTCTGTTTACGAGAATCGAACTGTTTGCATCCGCATTGATCTGATCCCAGTCATCTGAGATCGTGTTCGGATTAAAGTCCGGTTTGCTTACCATGGCAAGAATCTTACCGGTATCCGGCTCCATTACCACAACTGCACCTTTCCGATCACCCAGCGCATCATATGCTGTCTGTTGTAATTTTGTATTCAGCGTTGTACAGACATTGTCCCCGACATTTTTCTGATTCTGAAATTCTTTCTGCACCTGTTCTGCTACATTGGCATGAGAGGTCAGTAACTGGGAGTTCATCACCTGTTCCAGACCACTGGTACCCTTATCCGAGTATCCCACAACATGAGCAAATACATTTTCATACGGATACATCCGAAATTCATTTCCATTCGCATCTGTTTCTGTACTTGCCAGAATATCTCCGTCGGAAGCCAGAATCTTTCCTTTTGTTACCCGCTCCTGGTACGTTCCCTGCCGTTTGCTGTTATATGGGCTGTTCGCATATTCATCTCTCAGTTCCACGTTAAAATAAACCAGATAGCCAATCAGTGCTAGAAAAATCCCCACAAAGCAATAGGCAATGATCGTATATTCCTTACCAGTTGAGGCTTTTTTCTGTTTTGTTCCTTGGATTTTTTCTTCGAGGGTTTTCTCTCGATATCCAGTTCCTCCTGATAGTCCATTTCCTCCAGGCGGGTTCTGTTTTGGTGGTTTCTTTGATTTTTTACGTTTTTCTTTTCTCTTTCTTTCAAGTTCTTCACCTTCGTCTTCTCTGAGAATATACAGTCCCTGGATGATGGCAAACATCAGAATCGTACAGATTACCGAGCTTCCGCCATAGCTTACCAGTGGAAGGGTAATTCCTGTCATAGGAATAAATTTGCTGGTTCCGCCGACTGTCAGAAATACCTGAAACGCATACTCTGCACCCAGTCCCATCGCGATCAGCTTATAAAATGGTTTGCTCATCTGCATGGAAACATTGACAATCATCAGATAGCAGCTCATGCAGACCAGAAGCATGCAGATTGCAAAGATCGCTCCCAGTTCCTCACAGATCGCTGCAAATATAAAATCCTTGTCCACTACAGGATGATATTCGGCATTCCTTTTCCAAGTCCCATACCGAACCATCCGCCGGCACTGATGCCGAACAGTCCCTGTGCAACCTGATATCCCCCTCCGACTTTATCATATACTGCAATGGGATCCTGCCATACAATCACACGCTGCCGTACATGATTAAACAGAAAATACGCCACAACCGCAGCCAGAGTGCCGCCGGCAAGACCTGCCAGCGCATACCGTGCTTTCTTTGTTGCCACATACAACATGACAATATATGCCACAAAGAAAACGACCGCACTTCCCAGGTCTTTTGACACAACCAGAATCAGCACGTGAGCCGCTGCCACCACAGTTGTGATCACAACCCTCTTAAATCCGGTATCTTCTCTCAACATACCTGCCACGAAAAATACAAAGGTGATCTTTACCAGTTCCGAAAACTGGAAGGTAACACCGCCAATCTCAATGGATAGCTTGCTCCTCCGGAGATCGCCGCCATGGCAAGTACCACCATCAAAAGAGCAAGTCCCACGATTCCATACAGCCAGGTCAGATCCTTTAAGATTTTTACCTTTCTTACGATTACCGGTACAATAAACGAAAGTACCATACCGATAACCACGATTTCAAACTGCTTGACTGCCTTACCAAAACTCAGTCTGCTTAAGATCAGAAACCCGATACTCAAAAGCATACACATATTATTGACAATCAGCATATTTCCTTTTCTGTAAATCACCCGATACAGAATCTGTACCACGACAATAAACAAAAACACTGCTCCGTACATCATCAGCATCTTCATATCGTTGTCCTGCAAAAACAACACTGTATATGCTACCAGGTTCATAAACAGCATCAATACGATCTGTCTGCGCAGCACATTTTTCTGATCTTCACTATCCCGTTTCCGAAATACGGTAAAACAGGAAAATGTATAGATCATCATCAGAAGAATGATGAGATATTTGGATACTTCTGTGATTACATTTTCCACTGCATCTCCTCCACTTTCTGTCTATTCCACACCTCGCTGGAAATGTCCTTTGGTTGTCTCTTCTGTCTGCATCTGCCCATCCGGCTTCTGTCCTCTCAGATATACGTCCACAAATGCCCGGACAATCTTTTCTGTCTCCTGCTGTGTTTCTATCGTAAATGAAAGACGATATGCCTTTACACCCAGTTTTTCTGCTTTTTCCTTTTCTTTCAGCAACGAAGTTGGCAACGTATTGTAGATTGTATTATAACAGAACTCACAGCTGCATACACCGCGGAATTCTTTCTGATATCTGTCTTTCAAAACATATTGTACACAGGCATGATTACAGTGATCCATCGTTTTTTGTACACACTGCACGGAAACCATCATCGGTGTATAACCGTATACGGTCAGTTCACTGTTTTTATTGTTTCTGTGTACCAGTTCTTTTGCATTCAGTTCCAGCGGAACCGTATCTCCGAGAATTCCTTTTTTCATCCAGAACGCTTCTGCCCGGTTGTTCATTGTATAAATATTCGCATCCAGAACGATCCGGTAGGTAAGTCCCATCGCATCCAGGATTCCATAGCTTTCCATATTCCGCACCAGAAAGCCTCCAAGACCTTTCTGAACCAGTTCTTGAAAAGTCTCTTTCCTTCCATCAAGTTCCCGGTCTCGAACGATTCGCGGCAATGTAAGAAACAGTTCTTTCCCCTCTTCTTCCAATCTGTGAATCCATCTTTCCACATTCTGAACAAAACCAGACACCGGAAAGATTCCACAGTCCGCATAGATTCTCTTAACTCCATCTGTCTTTTCCACTGCTGCAAGCTGTTCTTCTGTCTCCACAGCAGCTGTGAGAAACTCCTTGGTTGTCTGTTTTCTGTCTCCGGTATATCTTTGAGATCTCGTTCTTTTGCTTTTCGCTGTTTCCACGGACGAAGCATCTCTTCTTCCAGTGCTTCCAGCCCCTGTCGTCTCAGATGATTCAGCTGCTGCATCGGAAGAAAAATATCATCTCCCATAAAAATATCCAGTTTTTCAAACATAAAGCCGGATCCTCCGGTTTTTTCCATCTGTCTGCGGATCCTTTCTTCCCCCAGCGGACAATTCATGGCTGACTGCACACTTTCCCCTTCTACTGTCACTCTGCAGTCACCTGCCTGTACTTCCAGAATCGCAGGACATCCATTATACAGGCTCATGGTTCCCCGTATCAGAACCGGCGTCTTTTTGTCCATATATTCTTTCCGTATTCTGGTAAATAATTCTTCATTTCGAATGATACCGGCACTTTTTCATTTTCAAGTGCATCATGGACCGTCCGTTTCGCTGCTTGTAATAGCTCTGGTGAAAACCATCCCGGTTATAAATATCCCACAGCATCTGTTTGTCCTCTTTAGTGACGATCGGCCTTTTTTCCCCTGAAAGATACTTGTCCAGATATTTCCGGTAAACAGACACTACACCGGCAGTGTATTCCGGTTTTTTCATTCTCCCTTCAATTTTCAGGAATATACGCCTGCTTCAATGATCTCCGGCAGGATATCTACCGTACACATATCTTTCGGACTCAACGCATACCCGGTCCGGTCATTATTCAGGCGTTTTCCGTCCCGATAAACCTGATAAGGCAAACGGCAGGGCTGTGCACATCTTCCCCGGTTTCCGCTTCTTCCTCCGATCATGCTGCTCATCAGGCACTGACCGGAATAACAATAACAGAGGGCTCCGTGAACGAAACTCTCGATTTCCATATGCGTGGCATCGTAAATTTTTTTAATTTCTTCCAGTGACAGCTCCCTCGCAGTCACCACACGGGTTGCCCCGGCTTTCTGTAAAAGCTTTGCACTCTCCACACCGGTAATCGTCATCTGCGTACTGGCATGAATGTGCAACCCCGGAAAATATGTTTTGACAAAGTCCATCACACCCGGATCCTGTACAATAACCGCATCCAGTCCCGCCTCGTAAAGCGGAGCCAGATATTCGTACAGTTCCGTTTCCAGTTCCCGGTTTTTCAACAGTGTATTGATGGTCAGATACAACTGTTTTCCCTTCAGATGTGCCAGATCGATCGCCCGGATCAGCTGTTCCTGATCCAGATTGTCAGCATAGGCACGAGCTCCAAATTTCTGACCGCCAGATAGACAGCATCCGCCCCGGCTTCAAATGCAGCTCCAGAGCCTCATAAGAACCGGCGGGTGCCAGTAATTCTACCTTCATATACTCCTCCTTACAAAAAAGGCTATCGCAGATACTGCGACAGTCTTCTTTTCTATTTCAGCAGATTCTCCATATCCTGTTCCAGCTTCTTCACCTGCTGTTCCAGTTCTTCTTTTTCCTTCTTCAGATTCTCAACCTCGATCTGGGCTTCGATCAGATCGTGTTTCAGATCGTACATTTCCTTATCTTTCAGCTGGGAATCTTCTTCAAAAACTTCCGCCTGATGTTTTGCCTTGAAGTAATCATCTGCAATGTTCAGGCTGAGCAGTGTGTTTTTTGTTTCCACCGGCTGTCGGTTATATCCCGGCAGTTCGGAAAGCTGGGCAAGTTTATGATTCATATAAGAAGCCACACTCTGCAGATATTCTTCGCTCTCATATCCACTTAATGTGATGATCTTTCCTCCGATTAATACCTTAATTGTATTTTTTGCTGGCATTACGGCATTTCCTCCATTTTATGTATGCTCTGCATAAACAAACTACTTTTTTGCAGACAGTAATACCTCGTACTTTTACAGTTATTTTCTGTGATTTCTCCGAAGGCTACTGTTAGTGATTCATACCCCGCTTTACACATTATCAATATGTTCCACCAGTATGACTCTCTTCTATTATAAACAAAATCCCCCAAAAAACAACCCCTTAGATTCCCAAATGATGATATGCCAGCTCAGTTGCCACACGTCCTCTTGGTGTGCGATTTAAAAATCCGTACTGGATCAGGTACGGTTCATACACATCTTCGATGGTTCCCGCATCTTCTCCGATAGCTGCTGCCAGAGTATCCAGTCCTACCGGACCCCCGTTAAATTTGTGAATGATCATCTCCAGAATCTTCCGGTCTGTCTGATCCAGACCATACCGATCCACTTCCAAAAGTTCCAGTGCAAAATCAGCCACTTCTTTCGTGATCTTTCCATCATATTTTACCTGAGCAAAGTCTCTCACACGCTTTAACAGACGGTTTGCCAGACGGGGAGTTCCTCTCGAACGTTTTGCCATCTCTCTGGCTCCATCCGCATCGATCTCCACTCCAAGCACTTTCGCAGAATGCTGAATAATCGTCTGCAGTTCTTCCTCCGTATAGAACTCCAGATGGTGGATCACACCAAAACGGTCTCTTAACGGTGCCGTCAGAAGTCCTGCCCTTGTGGTTGCTCCCACCAGAGTAAAATGTGGCAGATCAAGACGAATTGAACGGGCAGTGGCACCTTTCCCGATCATGATATCAATGGCATAGTCTTCCATCGCCGGATAAAGAACCTCTTCCACCTGACGATTCAGACGGTGAATCTCATCCACAAAAAGGACATCCCCCTCCTGCAGATTATTTAAGATAGCTGCCATCTCTCCCGGTTTTTCGATAGCCGGACCGGAAGTCACTTTCATGTGAACTCCCATTTCATTGGCAATAATCCCCGCCAGTGTGGTTTTTCCAAGCCCGGGTGGTCCGTAAAACAATACATGATCCAGTGCATCGTTTCGCTGTTTTGCAGCTTCTATATATATTTTCAGATTTTTCTTTGCTTTTTCCTGACCAATATAATCATCCAGACACTGGGGACGAAGGCTTCCCTCGATACGGATATCTTCTTCCATCATGTCAGTTGTGATAACACGTCTTTCCATACTTTATTTTTCTCCATATACATATCTCTACTCACTATAGCTTACTTGTTCTTCGCCGTTCGCCAAGGGTGATCAGACTCCCTCTGGCTCTCTTGCGCTCATTATATCATGATTCGCACCTGCGGTGCTTTGACGGTCTGCTTTCCGCACTACTCATTGATCGTCCT
>ENA-OQIO01000229-OQIO01000229.1-human-gut-metagenome-genome-assembly--contig:-NODE-229-length-29889-cov-3.071030_pt1 | contig 29889 bp, 33 predicted proteins | sample MGYA00242573_ERZ504737 | MGnify/ENA primary metagenome ERZ504737 (study PRJEB26092, sample SAMD00036203) | human gut metagenome | host: Homo sapiens | study: EMG produced TPA metagenomics assembly of...
CTGGACACCGCCTGGTCGTATTACCTGCCAAGCCAACCCGCGCCGCACCGCCGAAGACTGGCTACGGCGAAAAATGGTGCGCGACGCGCTCGCCAGCTGGGACGGTCCGCGCGACGAAGTGCTGATTGCAACCAAAACCGGCTATCGCCGCACCATGGAGGCGCCGAACGTTGCCGAAAACGAGCCGGAACGCCAGCATTTGCAGGCTGTGGGCAGCCAGTACGGGTGGATGGCGGATTCGCGTCCGGAAACGATGATCTGCGACGCAAAGGAGTCGGCCGCGCACCTCGGCGTGGAGGCGCTGGACCTGCTGTACTCGCACGGACCGGACCCGGAAGTGGCTTATGAGGACCAGGTCGGCGCGCTGAAGCAGCTGCTTGATGAGGGCGTGATCCGGTACGCGGGCATTTCCCGCGTGGACAACGCGCAGATCGACATCGCCCGCGAGATTCTCGGCGACAAGCTGATCGCCGTGCAGAACCAGTTCTCGCCCTCGCACTCCGACCCTGAGCATACGATGGAGCACTGCGCGGAACTTGGACTCGCGTTCGTGTGCTGGAGCCCCCTCGGCGGCTTCCTCGACGCGTTCGACCAGCGCGCGTACGACCCGTTCCGCACGGTCGCCGGCAACCACGGCTGCTCCTACCAGCGCGTGGTGCTCGCCTGGGAACTGAGTCGCTACGAGCGGTTGTTCACCATCCCCAGCGCCCGCAATCCGCAGGAAATCAACGATTCCTTCGCCGCCACCGAACTGACGCTCACGCAGGATGAGCTGGCGATGCTGAACGCCTCCGTCGACGCCCGTCGCGGCTGAATTCCGCGCAATACGTACGATTGGCCGCGCCCGATTCCGCACAATAATCGCGATTCGGGCCGCGGCCTTTTTCGTGCCTTCTGTAGCTTGCTCGCTGCAAAATCGCCCTGGGAATAACTTACACTGTAAAATGTTTACACTGTAAGATATTATGACGGCGATTGCGACGGAAGGAGGTGCCGCGTGGGCTTTGAAGAGGAACTGTTCCACGAATTGGCGACCAACACATGGGACAAACGCTCGCGCATGCAGCAGGAGATGGTGAAAGGCGCGAAGGGTGAACCCTTTGCGGTGCAGGAACTCTATAGGAAAGGCCCGCTGACGCCATCGCAGCTCGCCTCTTCAATGAAAACCACCACCGGACGCGTGTCCACACTGCTGTCCGCGTTGGAGAAAAAAGGCCAGATCACACGCGAATCCGACCCCGACGATCGCCGTGTGGTGCACGTGAACCTCACCGAAGCCGGCAGGGAACGCGCCGAACGGCAGCGCGAAAGCATGCGCGAGGCGATCTGCTGGATCTTCTCGCAGATGGGGGAGCGCCGCGCGCGCGAATTCGTTGAGCTCACCGAGGAATTCACCACGTACATGTCGTTGTGCATGCCCGGCAAACCGCGCCCCACGGCGGACGAGGTCAAAGCCGCGTTCTCAGGAAACGCACAGGAAGACGCGTAGTATCTTACGCTGTAAATAATTCACAGTGTAAGTAATCGCAATCCAGTAATCGCAAAAACCGCGAAAAATCGCAAAAACTAATCGTAAGAAAACAAGCAAAACACAAAACAAGAGAAGGAACCAAGCATGCTTCGCATCGTACGATACCTCTCCAAAGCGGAGATCGGTCAGATGCTCGTCGCGCTGGTCAGCATCGTCGGTCAGATCTGGCTTGACCTGACCCTGCCGGACTACATGTCCGACATCACGCAGCTCGTCGAAACCCCCGGCAGCGAAATGCGCGACATCTGGGTGGCCGGCGGCAAAATGCTGCTCGTCTCGCTCGGCTCGGCGGCCTGCGCCATCGTCACCGGCTTCATCGCCGCGCGCGTGGGCGCCTCGTTCAGCCAGCGCCTGCGTTCGCTCGAATTCAACAAGGTGGAAAGCTTCGGACCGGCGGAAATGAACCGTTTCTCCACCGCGTCGCTCATCACCCGCTCCACGAACGACATCACGCAGATCCAGATGTTCATCACCATGGGCCTCATGATGATCGTCAAAGCGCCGATCATGGCCGTGTGGGCCGTGTGCAAGATCGCAGGAAAGGGCTTCGATTGGACGCTCGCAACCGGCATCGCCGTGGCCATCCTGCTGGTGGTCATCGCCGTGCTCATGCACTTCGTCATGCCGAAGTTCAAGGCCATGCAGCGCCTGACCGACAACATCAACCTCGTGGCGCGCGAGAACCTCACCGGCCTGCGCGTGGTGCGCGCGTACAACGCCGAGGACTACCAGGAAGCCAAGTTCACCGAAGCAACAAGGAACTCACCGAAACCCAGCTGTTCACCAACCGCGCCATGGCCATCATGATGCCGTTGATGAACACCATCATGAACGGCCTGATGCTCGCCGTCTACTGGATCGGCGCGTACCTCATCGACGCTGCCGACGCCGTCGACAAGCTCACCACCTTCTCCAACATGGTGGTGTTCTCCAGCTACTCCATCCAGGTCATCATGAGCTTCCTGCTGCTGAGCATGGTGTTCGTGCTCTGGCCGCGAGCCGACGTGTCCGCGCAGCGCGTGCTCGAAGTCATCGACACCGAGCCGATGGTCACCGACGGCACGCAGGACGCGGGCAAGCCGGGCGAGGAAGGCGAAATCGAATTCCGCAATGTGAGCTTCGCCTACCCCACTCGCGTCAGGCCATGTTGGAAGGCGTCAATTTCAAAGCCAAGAAGGGTCAGACGGTGGCGTTCATCGGCTCGACCGGCTCCGGCAAATCGTCCCTCATCAACCTCGTGCCGCGTTTCTACGACGCCACGCAAGGCGAGGTGCTCGTCGACGGCGTCAACGTGCGCGACTACAAGCTGAAGGCGTTGCGCGACAAGATCGGCTACGTGCCGCAGCAGTCGTTCCTGTTCAAGGGAACGATCGCCAGCAACGTCGCGTACGGAGATACGGACCGCGACGACGACACCGTGCGCCGCGCATGCGACGTCGCGCAGGCGACGGAATTCATCGACAAAAAGCAGAAGAAGTATGATTCCGGCATTTCGCAGGGCGGTTCCAACGTTTCGGGCGGGCAGAAGCAGCGTCTGTCGATCGCACGCGCCGTCTACCGTCATCCGGAAATCCTGATCTTCGACGATTCCTTCTCCGCGCTCGACTTCAAAACCGACCGTGCCGTACGTGACGCGCTCGAAAAGGAAGCGAAGGATTCCACGAAACTCATCGTCGCGCAGCGCATCGGCACCATCATGAATGCCGACCGCATCATCGTGCTCGACGACGGCAAAGTGGTCGGCCAGGGCACGCACGAGGAACTGCTCGACACGTGCGAAGTGTATCGGCAGATCGCCGAATCGCAGTTGAGCGAAGACGAACTGAAGCGCTGAAAGGGGGAGACATGCCAAGAGGAATGGGAACGCGGCCGTGGGGCCGTGGAAAAGCCGAAGGACTTCGGCGGAGTGATGAAGAAGCTCGTGAAATTCTGCAGCCGGTACATTCCGGTGATGATTTTCGCGCTGGTTCTGGGCGCTGCCGGCACGGTGTGCCAGATCATCGGCCCGGACAAGCTCAAGGACATGACCAACGAGATCACGAAGGGTCTGCCGGCCATGGTGCACGGCAAGCCCGTCATGAATTCGATCGATATGGACGCGGTGTCGCGCATCGCATGGCTGCTCGTCGCGCTGTACGTCGGGTACGCGCTGCTGAGCTACCTGCAAAGCTGGCTGATGGCCAACGTCACGCAACGCACCGCACAGCAGCTACGTGAGGCGATCAGCCAGAAAATCAATCGCCTGCCGCTGAAATATTTCGACAAAGTCAGCTACGGCGACGTGCTGAGCCGCATCACCAACGACGTCGACGCGATCGGACAGACGCTCGGCCAGTCGGTCGGCTCGCTGATCACATCGATCACGCTGTTCTTCGGCGCGCTCATCATGATGTTCTACAACAACGTGACCATGACGCTGTGCGCCATCGGCTCCGCGCTGCTCGGCCTGATCATCATGGGCGTGATCATGAAGGTGTCGCAGAAGTACTTCACCCGCCAGCAGGTGGCGCTCGGCGACGTCAACGGCCACGTCGAGGAAATGTACACCGGCCACACCGTGGTCAAGGCATACTGCGGCGAGGAACGCTCCATCGAGCAGTTCGAGAAGTACAACAAAGACCTGTACGTGTCCGGCTGGAAAAGCCAGTTCCTGTCCGGCCTGATGATGCCGATCATGAACTTCGTCGGCAACTTCGGATACGTGGTGGTGTGCGTGGTCGGCGCGGCGCTCGCCATGGACGGCAAGATCGAATTCGGCGTGATCGTGGCGTTCATGATGTACATCCGCCTGTTCACGCAGCCGCTGTCCCAGTTCGCGCAGGCCTTCCAGAACCTGCAGCGCTGCGCAGCCGCATCCGAACGCGTCTTCGGCTTCCTTGACGAACCGGAACTGGCCGACGAAACCGGCAAGCGGGCGTTGCTCGGCGTCGGCGCGGACGGCAAGCCGCAGCCGGTGCGCGGCGACGTGGAATTCAGCACGTGCGCTTCGGCTACGACGCGGACAAGACCATCATCAACGACTTCTCCGCGTCCGTGAAGCCGGCCAGAAGGTGGCTATCGTCGGCCCGACCGGCGCCGGCAAGACCACCATGGTCAACCTGCTGATGCGCTTCTACGAGATTTCCGGTGGCACGATTTCGATTGACGGCATCGACACCAAGTCCGTACCGCGCTGGAACGTGCACGACCAGTTCTCCATGGTGCTGCAGGACACGTGGGTGTTCCGTGGAACAGTGCGTGAAAACATCGCGTATTCGAAGCCCGGCGTCACCGACGAGCAGATTGTGGCCGCATGCAAGGCCGTCGGCCTGCACCACTACATCATGTCGTTGCCGAACGGCTACGACACCGTGCTCGACGACAAGGCGTCGCTTTCCCAGGGCCAGCGCCAGCTGCTGACGATCGCCCGCGCCATGGTGGAGGACGCGCCGATCCTGATTCTTGACGAAGCCACCTCCTCGGTCGATACACGCACCGAGGAGCTGATCCAGAAGGCCATGGACGCGCTGACCGTGGGCCGCACGAGCTTCGTGATCGCGCACCGCCTGTCCACCATCCGCGACGCCGACATGATCCTGGTGATGAACGGCGGCGACATCGTGGAACGCGGCACGCACGAGGAACTGCTCGCCAAGGGCGGCTTCTACGCCGACATCTACAACAGCCAGTTCACGCTGGCCGAGTGAGGTTGGTGTGCTGACTCGCTAAAAAATCCGGAGGGACCACCCCTCCGGATTTTTGCGTTTTGGCTTCGGCATTTTTATTGTGTTGCGCTGACGGGACGGCGGATTTACCATTGAGGTGACTGACGTCAATCGATTGACGTATTTGAAAATCACAAAGAAAGTGGGCAGTCATGAAAAGCATCGAAATCGGCAAATCGGCAGTGGTCGCATCGCAAGCGGCGTTAGGCGTGATGCGCATGGACGCGCTGGACGCGGACGCGGCGGCAGAAGTCGTGCGCACGGCCGCCGAGCATGGAGTCAACTTCTTCGACACGGCGGACATCTACGGATTCAACGTCAACCACGACCATGCCAGCTCGCGTGTGCTCGGCCGCGCGTGGAAGGACGCCGGGCTCAAGCGCGAGGACATCTTCCTGCAGACGAAGTTCGGCATCAACATCGACTTCAGCGACCCGAACAACATGCACGCCACCCGCTACGACTTCTCCGCGAAGCACCTCATCACGCGACTCGACGAGGAACTGGAAGCGCTCGGCACTGACTACGTGGACTTCGCGCTCCTGCACAGGCCCGACACCCTGATGGAGGCCGAAGAAATCGTCGAAGCGTTCACCACCCTGCACAAGGCGGGCAAAGTGCGTCACTTCGGCGTGAGCAACGTGAACCCGTGGCAGGCGGAACTGCTGCAATCCTGGCTCGGAGACGACCCGGCCATGAGGCTCGAGGCGAACCAGCTGCAGTTCGGTCTGATGCACGCGCAGATGGTCAGCGACGAGCTGATGACCAATTCCGGCGCCGAAGGCATGGTCGTGGCCAACCATTCGGACGGACTGCTGTCCTACTCGCGACTGCGCCACATGACCATCCAGGCATGGAGCCCGTTCCAGTCCGGCACGGAATACGGCCCGTTCGTAGGCAACGAGCACTTCCCGGAGCTGAACAAGGCACTGGACGAAAAGGCGCCAAGTACGGCGTGAGCGCCAACGCCATCGCCACCGCATGGGTGCTCAGGCATCCGGCGAAGATCCAGATCGTGCTCGGCTCGATGAACCCCACCCGGCTGGGCGAAATGCTCGACGGCGCGGACATCGACCTCGACAAGCAGGATTGGTGGGACCTGTACGTGGCCGCCGGCAACCTCATTCCGTGAGTTTTGTTGGAAATCAGAAGAAGCGGCCGGGGAAACCGGCACTGATGGTGGCGTGACGGTCGACGTCCAACGTGGCGCAATCGAAAGCGAAAGTGCTGCTCAGCTCGTTCGGATCCGCAACGAACAGCGCCGTAGCCAACCCGTCCGCCACCGCAGTCGGATAGTCGCCAAATGACGCGGATCGCACCGCAACCCAGGCGGCTTCCGTTTGTTGCACGGGCAGGCCGTCGATGGCGTTGAGCAGGTGGTGAATCGCCAGATGCGTCTGTTCGTTCACCGCCACCTCCCAATGGCGACGGCTGGGCGCGCTCGCACAGAACGCGCCATCGCCGATCAGTGCGACGCCGACCGCGCAGGACGGATCATCCGGATCCTCAAGCGCCACACGGATCGGCTTGTTCGTGCGCGCCAGCAGATCGCCGCCCGCATCAATCACAAATTCCGGGGCAGCGCTTTCGCGTTTGCTGTCTGAGGTGGAAGATTGGCATGTCGGGTTGGTCGTTTCGGCTGACTTGACATGCGATGTGCGCGAAAGTTCTGAATCGGTGAGCAATCCGCCCAGCGAATCCACCAGATAACCCTTGCCGCACGCGCCGAAATCCACATGAACCGGACTGCGTGTAACCAATGTCGTGCCACTCGAACGAACCACATCACGACCCCATACGGCCCGTCCGTGCAGCGCGCCCAGGCGCTCGCCGGCGTCGGCTTCAACGGTGAAACTCAGCGCGGGGTCGTAACCGAGACGAATCAGGTCCTCGCCCACGCACGGTCGATCGCACCGCGCGTGGGCGGCGTGCAGCGCGTCGTACAAATCGAATAGCGGGCCGGCCCAATCGGGAAAATCGAAATACCCGCCATGCTCCGCATTGCCGATGTGCGCAACCAGCGAATCAGCGCGAAACCGCGAAAGCGCATGCTCGTATTCATCGATGAACCGTTCCATCTCGCCGCGCAATTCCGCAGTGATCGGGTGAGGCGTCGAAATCAACAACCCCGTGCCGAGCGCCTTGGGAAACGCGGTGGTGTACGGCATGCGCTGTGCGAGCGGTGCAATGGAGTCCATACCACGATGCTAGCGCGTGCCCGGCTTGGCGTAGTTCGTGCCTGGGGCTGGCGGGCGCGGGATTTTGCGTGCGGTCGAGGCGCGGGCGTCACCGAGGATGGTATACGCATTGTCAACGCCCATTGATTGGCTGTTGGGTGATTGAGCCAATTGAGACGCGTATCTCGCTTATAGATGGCGGATTCCGGGGTTCGCCCGGTGCTATCTCGCTTATAGATGGCGGGTCTCGGCGGAGAAATGAACCTAGGGGGCATCTTTTCGCCCCTCTAACCCTTGTATTTTGCAAAGGGGCCGCCATCTATAAGCGAGATACCAACTGTCACCCCGCCAAATCCGCCACTCATAAGCGAGATGTTTTTTCGTGGGTGTGGCATGAGGCATCGCCTTATTTTGATACCCCCGTAGCTTTGTATGGTTACGATTATGCTAATCGTGATTATGCAAGTCGCGATTATACAAACTGACGCTTTGGCATGGAGTTCGCTTCACGTTTTCGGGCGGACGGGGGTGTTGCGGAACGGCGGTGAGCGTCACAATGTGAGACGACACGCGGAAAACGGGAAAAATAAAAACGGCGGAATTCCAACGTTTTTTCATGCGCGATACAACAAGACCAATTAAAAATCAAGACTGTTATTCAAAAAACTTTCGTTCTATCTTGGCTTCCGATGCGCGCTTCGTACGTTGGGTACGTCGGGGAAAGCGCGCCGAAAAGATTTGCGGAAGAAAGGTTCGACCCATGTCATCTCGCGTCGCGCAGCGCCACGCAGCCGGTTCCTACGATTCGTGCGGTTCGCGCGTCTCGGCTTCCGGTCGTCTCATCACGCTCGTCGCCGCGCTGATGATCGCGCTCGCCACGCTGTTTGTCGGCATCGCGATGCCGCGGCAGGCGTCCGCCGCTGACGGCAACCAGACGAATTTCGATTCCTGGACTGCCGTCGCGCAGAATATCGCCAAGCAGCTCGCCACCGCCGAAAAAGACTACAATGACGGCGATTACGGCCAGGCCGGCACCGAATTCCAGACCGCGCATTGGATTGGCTATGATGCGTCCAACTTCTCGAAAGTCGTCAACGACACCATTTCCGCCGAATGCCAGCAGACACTGCTCAGGCAGTTCACCGATTTGGAAGGACTCGCGTACCAGCAGGGCCAGGGGAGCGCGATCGCAAACGGAATCAACGCGCTGAACGCGGACCTTGACACGGCCGCGCAGACGCTTGACGGCAACGCGAACCTCGCCGACCCCAAGATGTACGCGAAGCAGCGCGCCGAACAGACCGCAGCCGAACGCAAGAAGCTCGACGCGGCCAAAAAGAACTCCTCCAAAGGCAAAGGTGACCGCACGTGGGGCGACGTCGCCAGCGAAATGAACGTCATTCTCGACAAGGCATACAAGGCCGCCATCTCCGGCAAGGGCGCGGAAGGCTCCAGCCTCGTCAACGACGCGTACTACCAGTACTACGAAAAGCTCGGCTTCGAAAAGAACGTCATGAACGCCATCTCCGGCGACCGCGTCTCGCAGGTGGAATACCAGTTCAAGATGACCCGCAAAACCATGCGCGACGGCGGTTCCGACAAGGAGATCAAAAAGCTTGTCGACGACCTGAAAAGCTGGCTCGTCGAAGACGCGGCCACCCTCGACGGTGCGCGGCTGGCAACGTCAACGCCTTCACCAAAGCCATCACCAGCTCCGCCGGACAGGCGTTCCTCATCCTGATCCGCGAGGGTCTCGAAGCGCTGCTGGTGGTGCCGCCGTGGTGGCCTACCTCGTCAAATCCGGCAACCAGCGTTTCACCAAGTGGATTTACCTCGGCGTGCTCGCGGGCCTTGCCGGCTCCGGTCTGGTCGCCGTGCTCTTCACGTTCCTGTTCGGCGGCTCCGGCCCGGTCCAGGAAATCAGCGAAGGCGTGTGCGCGCTGATCGCCATGCTCATGCTGCTGTGGACCAGCAACTGGATGCTCAACAAAAGTTCCGTGGAAGCGTGGAACCGTTACATCCGCACCAAAACCGAGTCCGCCGTGGCCGACGCGCAAAACAAAGTCGCCGCCGGCGAAGGCGTGGGCCTGGGTATGGTCGTTTCGCTCGCCATGCTGAGCTTCCTAGCCGTGTTCCGTGAAGGCGCCGAAACCGTCATCTTCTACGAATCGATCTACTCGATGAGTCGCGACGCGCAAGGCATGTGGATCGGCGGCATCGCCGCGGGCGTGGTGCTGCTCGTCATCTTCCTCGTGCTGCGCTTCACCTCCGTAAAGATTCCGATTGGCCCGTTCTTCCTCGTTACGTCGATCCTGATGGCCGTGCTGGTCGTCATCTTCGCCGGCGGTGGCATCCACGCGCTCATCGAAGGTGACCTGATCGACGGCCACTACCTGTCCAGCGTGCCCACAAACGACTGGATCGGCCTGTATCCGTACGTCGAATGCCTTGCGGCACAAGCGATCGCGGCGATTGCCGTACTCGCGCTGTTCGCCGTCGGCTTCGCACGCAAACGCAAGTTGCGCACGCCTGACAATCGCAAGTAATACGCAAATTTTCCGAGATTTACCGATATTTTTTCCACATCCAACAACAAAGGAAAGAGAAATGAAGAACAAGAAGATCGCCGCTCTGCTCGGCATCCTGCTGGCCGGCTCCATGGCCTTCTCCCTGTCCGCATGCGGCAATTCCAACGATTCCGCCGCTTCGGACAAGTCCAGCGCCTCCGCGTCGGCTTCGAAGGCCGACGACTCCAGCAAGGACGATTCCAGCGATTCCGCCGGTTTCGAAGAGATCCAGGTCGATGAGAAGCACTCCGACCAGGAATGCGGCCCGCTGACCGTCAACGCCGTCTACTTCCAGCCGATCGACATGGAACCGTCCGGCATGGGCCTCAAGGCCGCCGATGCGAGCTTCCACCTCGAAGCCGACATCCATGCAACCAGAAGGGCACCGAACTCGGCTACGGCAAGGGTGATTTCGTGCCGGACCTGACCGTCAACTACGACATCATCGACAAGACCTCCAACGCGTCCGTCGCCTCCGGAACCTTCATGCAGATGACGCCTCCGACGGCCCGCACTACGGCGCCAACGTCAAGCTCGACAAGGCCGGCGCGTACAAGCTCGTGCTGAAGATCGAATCCCCGGAGAAGAAGGGCTGGATGCTGCACGTCGATCCGGAGACGGGTGTGAAGGGACGCTTCTGGACGGAACCGATCGAGGTCACCTTCCCGGACTGGAACTATACGCCGCAGGAGTGGTGATCTCCTAGCGTAGCCCGTTCGCGGTTTCGGTATGCATTACCCGACACACTCAAGGCCGTTCGGCCAAGCTCACGGTCGGGCAATGCATACCGAAACCGCTCTCTCGCGTTTAGGGGGATGGATTCACCTCTGCGATTGTGGAGGGGGTCCGGGAAATCCTCGCATTTTAGGGGAGGAATGAGAGGGGTGGGACTCTTTGGGATGGGGCGGAATGGGAATCGTTGGGTTCTTTGAGTTGGGTTTTTGGATGAAAGGATTTTGGGATGCTGCTGCAGTTTGTGACGGTGTTGCAGGGGGTGTTGGCGCCGGCGCTGCTCGTCATGGCGTTGAGCGTCATGCTCACCGTCGGTGAGGGGCGTGACAAGCCTCTGAGCGCGTACTGGCGGCTGGCCGGTTTCGTTGTTGGATTCGCCGGCGCAGTCGTATTCGCCGCGCTGCGCGCCACCGCCGTCATCACGCAACGCACGTTCGTCAACTATCCGACCTGTGGTGCTGCGTGATCCTCGACGTGGCCGTGTTCGTCATCGTCCTGTTCGCCCGCCGCATCACCGCCGACTGGCACAACCACCGCGCGCTGCTCGACATCGCGAATCTCGTTGCGGCGCTTGCGATCGAGGCCACCACCTTTCGTGCGCTGCCCGACGTGATTCTGCGACTGACGATCTTCGTCGAGCCGGGCGATCCCATCTTCACTTCCGACATGCTGTTGCGCGCGCTCGGCTTCGCTTTGGGCGCGGCCGTCGCAATCATCGCCGCGCTTATCTTCCGCACGATGCGTTCCACCGCCGTCCGCTGGTCGTTCACGACGGCGGTGCTGCTGTTGGTCGCGCTGCTGTTCGCACAGCATTTCACCGACCTTGCGCAGATCCTCCAATCCAAACGCATCGTCAGCTTCCCGACCGCCGCCTTCCTCGCGCTCGTGTGGGGCATCAACCATCAGCGCAGCCTGACCATCGCCATGGCGCTCGTCTTCGCCATTCCGGCAATCGCCAGCATCGTCATGGGCTTCAAAGTCAAGCCGACCGGCGCCAACGAGGCGATCGCACGCACGCATATCGCGTTCCGCCGCCGCGCGAAAGCGGCCGGCGCGTTCAGCCTGGTCGCCATGATCTGCGTCACCGTGGCCCTGACGTACGGCGTCGCGCAAACGCAGAAAGTCGTCACGCTGTCGCCGCCGGAAGACTACTCGCTCGCCGACGGCGTGGCCACCATCAAATTCAGCCAGATTTCCGACGGCCACCTGCACCGCTTCGAATACCGCGCGAAGGACGGCACCTCCATGCGATTCATCATCATCAAGAAGAACGGCGGCGCGTACGGCGTCGGCCTCGACGCGTGCGACAACTGCGGCGACGCCGGCTACTACGAGAAGGACGGCAAAATCATCTGCAAGAAGTGCGATGTGGCCATCAACCTCGCCACCATCGGCTTCAAAGGCGGCTGCAACCCGATACCGTTCGACTACCAGGTCAAGCCGGGCAAAATCGTCATCCAAACGTCCACGCTCGACGCGCTGTCGAGCCATTTCCAGTGAGCGCCGAGAAAGGTAAGGGGGTGCCATGTTCTTCCTGAAAATGATCTCTCGCTCGTTCAGCCGGCAGTTCAAACGCCGTCTGCTCATCGCCGTCACCGTGTGCCTGTCCGCCACCGTCAGCGTGGCCATGCTCGGCGTGGTGTTCGACGTGGGCGACAAGCTCAACGCGGAGCTGAGCACGTACGGTTCGAATATCGTCGTGCAGCCGAAGTCCGATGCTGTGGTGAGCGATTTGTACAATACCGGCGATTCTGCTGGCTCGGCTTCGGGTAGTTCGTCCGGTTCGGACGGGGGTTCCACTTCCGACGGCTCGGCTGCGGCGGACAGCGCCGACCCGACCGCGTTTCTGAAGGAGTCGGACGCGCAGAAGATCAAGACCATCTTCTGGGCGTTCAACATCACCAATTTCGCGCCGGAATTGAACATCCACGCGGATGCGGGGTGTGTCGGTTCGGGGGCTGGTTCGGCTGGCTCTGCTGGAACGGCTGGTGCGTCAGGTGCGGCTGCTTCCGCGGCGAAATGCAAGGCGACCAACGTGCCGATCGTGGGCACGTGGTTCGCGAAAACCCTGCACATGGACTCCGGCGAGTCCACCGTGGCCGGCATGAACGGCATGCGCTCATGGTGGAAAATCAACGGAACCTGGCCGAAAGACGACAGCGAGCAGGCGATGGTCGGCAGCGCGCTCGCCGCGAAACTGGGCGTGAACGTCGGTGACAGCGTCACGCTCGACAAGACGATCGCCGTCGGTGCGGACGACAATACGAACGGAGGTACCGGGAAAACCGGCAAATCCTCCACCGAACGCAATCGCGTGAAAGTGAAAATCGTCGGCATCTTCGATTCGGGCGATTCCGACAACAGCGCCATTTATATGCCGTCCATCGCCGCGCAAACGCTTGCGAATCTGCCGAATTCCATCGACAAGATTGAAGTCAAGGCGCTCACCACGCCCGACAACGACCTCGCGCGCAAGGCGTCGAAGAATCCGAACGCGCTCACGCAGGACGAGTGGGAGACGTGGTATTGCACCGCGTATCCGTCGTCGATCGCGTACCAGATCGAAGAGGTGCTGCCGGGCGCGGTGGCCAAGCAGGTGCGCCAGGTGGCCGCGCTGCAGGGCGATGTGCTGAACAAGACGCAGGCGGTGATGGTGCTGATGACCGTGCTGTCGCTGGTTGCCACCGCGATCGCCGTGGCAAACCTGATGGCCGCGTCGATTGGCGAACGCGGTTCGGAATTGGCGCTGTTGAAGGCGATCGGCGCCACGGACGGTGCGGTTTCGCGCCTTATGCTCGCCGAAACGGCGGTGATTTCGCTGGTTGGTGCGATTGCCGGTGCGCTGCTTGGCTCGGGCGTTGCACAGATCGTGGGGCACGTGGTGTTCGGCTCGGGCATCACCATGCGTCCGATGGTGTTCGTGTTGGTTTTCGTGTTGCTGGCGGTCACTGTGCTCGTGGCCTCGCTTTCGTCGATTCGGGCGATTCTGGGCTTGCGTCCGGCGGAGGTGCTGCATGGTAGGTGAGTTGTGCTTGGCTTTCGTAGGGGGTGTGCGATGACGAATCGCAAGATGTTCTTCACCATGCTGTGGGGCGCGGTGTTCCGCCGTCGCTCCCGTGCGATGATGGCCGTGATCGCGTCGCTCGTCGGCGCGGCCACGCTGTTCTGCCTTGCATCCGTGTGCGTCGCGGTGCCGCAGCAGATGAACGAGGAAATGCGCGCGTACGGCGCGAACCTGATCGTCACGCCCGCGTCCGCAACGGGCAAATCGCAAGGCATCGATACTGCAACCGTACGCAACGTGACGGCGCTCATCGGCGCCGGACACAGCGTGAAATCAGCTGCGTACCGGTATGAGAGCGTGCGCATCAATTCCGCGCCGTACACCATCGCCGGCGTGGACGTGAAAGCGTCCGCGCGCTCAATCGCCATTGGAACGTGACGGGCGATTGGCCCGGCTCGGACAACGTGATGGTCGGCCGCGACGTCGCCGACGCGCTCGGCGTGAAAGTCGGCAGCCGTGTCACCATCGGTTACCGCGCCGCCGACGCGTCTGCTTCAGCGTCTTCTTCCGCGTCCGCAAAATCCGATTCGGACGAATCAACTGAAACGGCAGAATCGTCCGCGCAGGGCACGCAGAGTACGCAAACTACGCAAGGCGAACAGACCACGCAAGCCACGGAAAACGGCCGCGTCTCGTCCGACATCATGGATAACAACGGCACCGAATTCCGTATCGCCGGCATCGTCGACACCGGCGGCAACGAGGATTCCATCATCTACGCCACCACCGCGGACGTGGCCAAACTCGCCGGTTCCAAGCGCGGCGCCGACGTGGTCGAATACTCCGTGAACGCCATGGGCGACGAGCTCAACGACATCGTCAACAACATCAATCGCAGTGCCGACAAAAACCCGAACAGCGCCGTCAAAGCGCAGACCGTCACCAGAATCACCTCGTCCGACACCCGCATCATCGCCATGCTGCAGACCCTGTTCTGGATTGTCTCGCTCGTCGTGCTCGTGCTGACGCTCGTCGGCGTGGGCACCACCATCAGCTCCATTGTGAGCCAGCGTCGCAACGAAATCGGCCTGCGCAAGGCCCTCGGCGCCGATTCACGCGCCATCGGCGTCGAATTCTACGTGGAATCCGGCATCTACGGCTTAATCGGCGGTCTGCTCGGCACTGCTATCGGCTATGTGCTGGCGCGTGTGCTGTGCTCCACCGTTTTCGGCCGTGCGCTCGGCCTCAACTGGCTGCTTTGCGTTGGGTCGCTGTTGCTTTCCGTGGCGATCGCCGTCATCGCCTCCATTCCGCCGGTCCGCCGCGCCACCCGTATCGACCCCGCCATCGTTTTGAGGGAGGAATAATCATGGACAACGAACATATGCTGCTGGAACTCGACCACATTTCCAAGATTTACGGCGATCTGCACGCCGTCGACGACCTGAGTCTGACCGTTCCGCAAGGGCAATGGCTGGCGATTGTCGGCTCGTCCGGTTCCGGCAAAACCACGCTGATGAACATGATCGGCTGCATGGATACGCCGTCGAAGGGTTCCGTCATGCTTGAAGGCCGGCGATTGGAGGATTTGAACGCCCGCCAGCTCGCCGACGTGCGCAAGAACATGATAGGACTAGTGTTCCAAAAGTTTTACCTCGTGCCTCATCTGACGGCGGTGGAGAACGTGATGGTGGCGCAATACTACCATTCCGTGGTCGACGAGAAGCAGGCGATGGAAGCGCTGGAACGAGTGGGATTGAAGGAGCGTGCGCATCACCTGCCCGGCCAGCTGTCCGGCGGTGAGCAGCAGCGCGTGTGCATCGCCCGAGCGCTCATCAACTGCCCGAAGCTGATTCTCGCCGACGAGCCGACCGGCAATCTCGATGAGAGGAATGAGAAGATCGTGCTCGACCTGTTCCGTCAGCTGCACGAGCAGGGCACTACGATCATCGTCGTGACGCACGATGCGCTCGTCGCCTCCTGCGCACAACGCGAAATCATGCTCAACCATGGTGTGCTCGTCGGTGAACAGTGGAATGACGAGGAGGCGAAACGTGCGTACGAGGCGGCCGGTGGCAAGCCTGCGCACACCGGTTCCGCCGAGGAAGGCGCACAGAACGGCGGTGTCGCGATTTTGTTCGTCGACCCTACGAAGGCCGCAAAAACCGGAGATACGGACGCGGACGGCACGGAAGGGGAGCAGGCATGAGCACCGCACAATCGAACGCAGTCAAAGTCATCGCGCTATCCGCGGCGAGCATCGCGCTGCTATCGGCATGCGGCGAGCCGAAAGCCACGCCGATGGACGACGAATACGCCGGCAATTCCGGCGAAAGCGTGCAATCGCAGGAAAATAAGTCGAAAACCGACGGCAAGGCGGCTGACAATACGGCCGGCGGCGACGCCACCACCAAAAACCATGCCGATGACGCGAATTCCACGACGTCCAGCAAGCAGGACACCGGCAACTACGCGGATGGCGACTATTCGATCAACGGCCAGTACGGGCCGGTCGGCGAGGACACTATCGACGTGCATCTGACCGTCAAAGACCAGAACGTGACGGCCGTGAAGATCGTCGGCCATCCGTTCACGTCCATCTCCAAAAAGCATCAGAACGACTTCGCCAAAGCCGTACCGGACGCGGTGGTCGGCAAGCCGTTGAAGGATCTCAAAGTAGACAAGCTCGCCGGCGCAGCTGGACCTCCGAAGCCTTCAACAAGGCGTTGGAAGTGGCGCGTCAAGAAGCGTCAATCCAATAGCCCATTCCCTCTGAAACCGACACGGCACGCCCGTCTTGCGTCGGTGCGGACGGTTTTCCTGTGGTTACCGTGCGGATTCGGCGCATACGTTCGGCCAGAGCAACGTGGCCATGTTCTCGGCCCAGGAATCAGACTTGCGTTCCTTGCCGGATTGCCGTTCCCCTCCGGCTTCCTGCCTCGCCAACGCTTTGCAAGCCAGCATGGAACCCAGCACCGTGCTGAACAGGAACGTGTAGTCCAAACGGTTTTGAAACACTCCGTCGGCGATGCCACGTTCCATGAACCCCACGAACCGTTCTTCGGCCGGCGCCAGCACTTGTGCTGCGATCGCCTTCAGCGTGGCGTTGTCGGAAGACAGCACCACGCCCACGGCTTTCAATCCGAGTTCGCTGTCGAAGCAGTTCTGGATGCGTCGCAGCATGGTGGCCAGTCCGCTCCGCGACGGCTTCAAATCGTTGAAATTCGGTAGTCCGGCAACTTCCGGTTGGATGCGTTGCAATAAATCGTCGGCGTTTCGGTAGCGTCGGTAGATTGTGGTCTTTGCTACCCCTGAACGTCGTGCGACCTCTTCGATGGTCACCGCTCCGATACCATCGGAAATCACTATCCCAATGTGGCTTTCATGATTTTGCGGTCGGTTTGCTCCCGTAATCGCTCACGTCGGCCACGTACTGTGCCGACGTCTTCCTGCGTGGTTTTTTTCACCGTCTTCCGCGTGCCCTCTTGCGTGGTTCCGCCCATCATGCCGCGATCACTTTCGTGCTTTCCAGCTTGCTTACGTACCAATGGTTGAACTTGACCAGTGGAATGCGCAGTAGCAGGCCTATCAGCAGCAGCGGCGGAATGAACAGCAGTAGCGCGCCAATCGCAAACCAGTAATCGTTACTGTAGATTCCGCCGATCGCCGCGCGCATTGCTGTGATTGAATGCGTCGCAGGCAGGAACGCTGATGCCGCTGATGATTTTCGGCAGCACGGCCAGCGGATATGCGCCGTTCGCTCCGGAGATCTGCATGACGAGAAACAGCACGCCGATGGCTTTGCCGACGTTGCCGAAGCTGGCCACGAGCGTGTAGGTGAAGAACGAGAACACTAGGCTGCTCACCCAGCCGGACAGCATGAACAGCAGCGGATGCACCGCCTGGACATGGAGGAACAGCAGACTGCTCCCAAGGAGAACGTGCTCTGCAATAGTCCGATCACGCCGAACACACCGTAATGTCCGAGAAACAGCTGATGCGGTTTCGGGTCGCCGAGTTCCTTGCGCACCTTACGCGAGACGGTGGTCTTGAGCGTCACTGCCATGAGCAGCGAACCGACCCACAGTGGCAGGATCGTGTAGAACGGTGCCATCTGCGAACCGAAATTCTTGACTGGGAACACCGCGTTGCGTTTCACTTTTACAGGGGCTGCAAGCGCGGCGGCCAACGAGTCGGTATTATCGCTGAGCACATCTTTGACGGCGCTCATATCGCCGCTGTTCAGCGCATCGGTCAATGTTCCTGTGAATGCGCCCAGTTTTTTGCCCGCGCCGGCCAGACTATCGGCGGTGGAATCCAACACGCTGCTGATGGCGGTCAGATTCTTATCCGCGGTCTTGGTGGTGCCGTTCAGATTGCCCAGCGCGCCTTTCAGATCGGCCGCTGTGGCATTGAGCGCGGTGGTGGTGCTGGTAATGGACGTGGCGATATCGTCAAGTTGCGGTTTCAGTTGGCTCTCATAGTCGGTTTTGATGCCACTGACGGACGTTGCCGCCTGCTGCGCCAGTTTCTTGATCTCCGCACGTTCGGCCGTGGTATCGCTTACTTTGGCGTCGATGTTGTCGGCGCTGCCATTCAGCGCCGATGCTAGGTCGTTGAGCTGTGTGATGGTGGTGCCGACGTTGGTTTTGAGATGGTCGATGGCGTTCCTCACCGCTTCCGGCAGCTTTTCGTTTGCGCTGAGCGCGTCGAGCAAATCATAGATCTGCTGGTAGCTTTGCGCCTGCTTGCTGATGTTCGTGGCCTGGTTGCGTAATGCGTTGGCGGTGTTGCCGGCCTGCGTGCCCGCATTGCCGAATAGGCTGTCCACATCTGCTTCCATGGCTGTGAAGCTGTTGGCGGAATCAGTCAGAGCCGTGCCCAGCGCGGTGGTGCCGGTCTTCAACGCGCCCGTCAGATCCTCCACGCCGCTGCCGGCTTGCTTGAGTGTTGTTCCTACGCTTTTCGCATTGCCGCTGACATTGGCGATCAGACCGTCGGAGGACTCAAGCAGATGCCGTGCGCTTTGGGTCAGCGTGCTGAACGTGCGGAGCGTTCCGGAAGCGTCGGTGAGCGTTTCCGCGAAGTCGCTGATATTGCCGTTGAACTGCGTGAGTTGTTCCTGCGCGGCTGGCTTGTCGAGTTGGTTGGCGAGTTGCGATGCCACACTCAGCGCGGTGCTGGTCAGTGTTTCGGAGAACGTCTCGTTGACCTGCGCGCTGACCGTATCGGCGCCTTGGCCTGTGATCTTCGGAGCCAAGGCGTTCTTCTTTTCATTGTTGTAGTAGGCGATTTCGGCGTGGTTGCCATCGGATGCGAAGAACGTCATCATACGGGTGCTGAAGTTCTTTGGAATCACCACAGCTGCGTAATATTTGCCGGATTTGGTGCCGTTGATGGCTTCTTTTTTGGTGGTGAAGGTCCAGTCGAGCTGATCGTTGGAACGCAGCGTGTTAACCACTTGGTCGCCGATGTTGATCTTCACTGGAATGAGGTCGGACCGGTATCCGTCGTCCTCATTGGCTACGGCGAATTTCAGATTGCCGGTATTGGCGAACGGGTCCCAGCTGGCGGCCACGTTGAACCATGTGAAGATGCCGGGGATCACAACGAGTCCGATGACGATGATGATGGAGACGACGTTGCTGGTGATTCGCCGGATGTCGCCGACGAACAGTTTCCAGATGGTTTTCATGCGTTGCTCCTTTCCTCGTTGTTTTCGTTGTTTTCGGTTGTCTCGGTTGTCTCGGTTGTCTCGGCGGTCTCGGCGGTCTCGGCGGTGTCCGTGGCGGCATCGTTCGCGGCGGCGCTTGGACCGGTCGTCTGCATTTTCTGCATTTTCTGCACCAGTATGGCGATTCCGTCATCTTCATTGTGGTTGACGCCCGTCACGTTTTCCGTCGTTTCTTTGATGACGCTGGTATTGCGATTATCGGATGTCGTGCGTTTGCCGCTGGTGCGTCTCCGCGTTTTGCGCAGCAGTCTGTTCCGCCGTTCCTGTTGCGCCCGCTTTTTGCGACGGATGCGTGCCGCTTGGCGCTCCACCAGCATGGATTGGATCGATTCATCGCTCAAATGGCCGAGCTCCACTTGACGGTTCAGATTATCGCGCATGTATTCGATGACCATGAGGAAGCCCATGATGAGCAGAATCCAGACGACCCACGTGGCCAGTACCACCACTTTCTCTCCGTTGGTGAACGAGAACACCGCCGCCAGAGTTACCGGAACTACGAATCCGATCACCAGAGCTCCGCGCTTGAGTTTCGGGTACAGTTCCGCGAACCGACTTGCGCGTTCCTCGATCACCTCGCGGTAGCCGCCTTTGTCGGCCAGCACCTGAATGGCTTGGGACATGTTGTATCCGCGTTCCGGAAGCTCCACTTCCTCGCCGATAATCATGTCGCTTTCCTTGATTTCGCGGGCGAAGAGTCGGTTGAGGTTGACCAACAGAGGACGGACCACCAGGCCGATGACGAACGCCATGCCGGCAAACAGCAGCAGCGTGCCGATCGCCTTGGTCCAATGGCCGTCGTAGAAGCCGGCGATGGTCTCGCGGAATGCGTCTATCGAATAGCTGAATGGCACGAACGGATAGACCATGCGGAAGAACTTCGGCATCATCTCGATCGGATACAGGCCGGAAGCGCCTGGAATCTGCACGATCACCAACGCCACGCACAGGCCCTTGCCGATGTGCATGAACGTGGTGGACAGCGCGTACGTGATGCTCAGGTATACCAGCGATGTGATCATGCCGGTCAGTATGAACAGTGGCGCGCAAGCCGTCTGCACGCCGAGTATCAGATCGCCAACGGTGCAGATCGCGCCTTGAATGACGCCCATCGTGCCGAGCAACAGGTATCGGGCCAGATACTTTTCGGTTGCGGTCGGATCGAGACCCTCAAGCCCCTCGTCGTCCACCTCCACTTTGTAGATCACCACAAAGGCGAACGCGCCCACCCACAGTGCCAGATTGGTCATCAGCGGAGCCATGCCGGAGCCGTAGGAGTTGACGGGATACACGTTCTTCGTGTCGATTACGGTCGGGGACTCCATGAACGAGGCGATCTTATCCGCGTCAAGCGAACCGCTGCCGGTCAACGATGCGAGCAGATCCGCAGTGCCCAGCGCCTTCAGGTCGGTGCTGACGGTGGTGAGCTTCGTCTCCATCTTCGCCAGCTGCTGGTCGGTTTGCTCAAGGCCGATGCGGGCGTCTGACGCCACTTGGTCGAGTTGGTCGAGCACGATGTTGGTTTGCCTGACCACGCTGTCCTGGCTGGTCACGGTGCCGGCAAGTGTTCCGGCCGTCCCAGCCAGCGAGCCCAGCGCGGAATTCAGTCGCGGCAGTGCGCCTGAATTGATGGCGTTGCGCGCCATGCCTGCGCTTTTGAGCGAGTTCTGCGTGCCTATGTTGAAATCGGTGGACAGTTTGGATACGCTGCCGGCTGTGGCCTGTGTGTTCTCGCTCAGGGTTTTGAGGTCGGCGAGTGTTCCGGCTGCCGTGTTGTTGGTATTCTCCAGTTTGCTGATGATTTGCTGGTATTGCGCGTTGTCGCTGGCGGATTTGAGCTTCTCGAGCAGTTTCGCATTGCTGTCGGTGATGTTTTGCATGCCGGTCACCGCCTGCTGTGCCGATCCACTTGCCGCGGATACCGCCGACGAGATCTGGTTGATGCTGGCTGTGGATTGCGCCGTCGCTTGGGAAACAAGTCCGGATCCGGTTTCCAGCGCGCTGTTGGCGTTGGACGAAAGCGTGTTGAGCTGGGTTTGCGCTGTGCCGATGGCGGTGGATGCGCCTGCTAGTCCTCTGCCTGCGCTCGCCGCGGCCAGCTGCACGTCGTTCAGGGCATTGCGTGCTGCTTTTGTCTGCTGTGGCACATTGGCTAACTGGGTGTCGAGATCCGCGATTGCGGAGCGGATCGTGCCTACGTTCCGCTTGGTGTTGTCGAGTTCGCCGATGGTTTCGTTGGCGATGGCGTTGGTGTTGCCGCTGATAGTGCCGTTGGCCGAGTTGACGGCTTTGACGAGCACGTCGCTGACGGTGGAGACGAAGGTGTTGTTGACGGTGCGGTCGACCACGGTCGCGCCTTGGTCGGTGATTTTCGGCGAAATCGGACTCGCCTTCTCGTTCACGTAATATTCGAGCGTGGGGCGATGCTTGCTGTTGGTGACGACGTTGGCAGATCTTCGCTGAAGTCGGAAGGGATGACGATTGCGGCGTAGCAGTCGCCCGACTCCACCGCTTCCATCGCATTGGCTTTGCCCATGAACTCCCAGCCGAGCTGGTCGTTGCTCTTCAGCGTGCCTTCGATTTGATCGCCGAGATTGACTTTGCCAAGCAGCGCGTTGTCTGTGCCTTTGTCCATGTTGCCACGGCCACTTTGATGCTGTCCGTGTTGCCATAGGGATTCCAGAACCCGTAGATGTTGAACCATGCGTATAGCGGGGGAATGAGAATCAGGCCGATCATAATCACCCACGCGGCGGGTACGGTGACCAATCGTTTGAAGTCACGGCGCAGGATCTGCAGTACGTTGTGCATTGTCTCTCCGGTTTGGCGAATCAATTCCCTTATATGGCGATACGTGTTCCGTAGCGCTACGCGGTTCGTATCGTATATCGTGCTCTTGGACAATCGCCATCGCGTTTCATGGATGACGGAAATCGGGTCGAGTACTGCGGCAAAGCCTCGGCAAAACCATCGCCGGCTGACGTAGCCCCTTTCGCTCACGTCCGTGACAAATCGCCATTTCTGTATGTCCGTGAGCGAAAGGTGGTAATAAATCGCTATTTTCCGTCCGTATTTTATACCCCCATTCGCTCACGATGCGCTATGCATCGCCATTTCTTGCGGACGTGTGCGAAAGGTGGTGTGCGAATGGCGATTGCAGCCAGCTGACGTCCCCCTCTTTTGCTCGCGTCCGCCAATGATCGCACTTGAATCGCTTTTCTTGCGGCGGATATTGCCTACGTTTGGTAGCGTGGGCTGAAGGAAGGAGCGGCATATGAGCGAAACCGCACAATCTGAATCACGATCCGAGGATTCCGCCGCGGGCAAGACGGATGGGGAAATCAAGGCGATTGCCGCCGAAACCGAAATCGCGGCTATCGAAGAAGGCGGAAAGCAGGGCACTGGCGAAGTCGGCAATCCCGCTGACCGTCGTCTGCCGTTAATCGTTCGCATTTACGGCATCGTCATGCTTATTGAAGGCGTGGTGACGCTGCCGATCATCGTGCTGTCGTGCCTGTACGTCGTGCAGGCCGTGCTTTCCGGCGATATGACGTTCGACGCGCTGAGCTCACCACGATTCTGTCGGCGATTCACGCGGTCGTGCTGATGGTCACCACCGCGTGCCTGACGGTGTTCGGCGTGCTGCTTTTCAGGAACAAACGCCGGCACATCGCGCAATGGACGTACCTGCTGATTCCGCTTACGCTCGCCGAAGGCCTGCTGTCGCTGGCGTTGAAGGGGCTTGGCCTGAACCTTGTCAGCCCGGCTGTCCAGCTTGTCGTGCTGATCGCCCTGCACATCACCGCCGACCCATCGCTGCGGGAGGAGCGCCGGCTGCAGTTCGCGTTGCGGCGCATGGACGCCCGCAGCGCGTATGAGAACGCCGCCTCCCAAGGCATGGCTGGCCGCGACCTGACCGGCAAAGGCTATATTTCGCTGGATTTCTTCAATCTGTTCTGGCTGTTCACCATTGGTTGTGTGTTCGGTTTGGTGATCGAGACCATCTACCATTTCATCCTGTTTGGCGAATACCAGGATCGCGCAGGCTTCCTGTGGGGGCCGTTCTCGCGATTTACGGCTTCGGCGTGGTGATCGTCACCGTGTTGCTCAACCATTTGTGGCAGTCGAATTGGTTGCTGATTTTCTGCTCAAGCGCGGTGATCGGTGGCGCGTTCGAATATTTCACCAGCTGGTTCATGCAGGCCGCGTTCGGTATTCGCGCATGGGATTACACGGGGCAATGGCTTTCGATTGACGGGCGTACGTCCGGCAAATACATGTTCTTCTGGGGCGTCCTTGGCTTGGTTTGGGTCAAGTTGATTCTGCCGCGATTATTGCGATTGATCCAGCGTATTCCGTGGAAGATTCGCTATTCGTTGACGCTGGTCTGTTTCATACTCATTTTCGTCGATGGCGTGATGACGCTGATGGCGCTTGACGCTTGGTATTCCCGCATGGCTGGGGTTGCGCAGAATTCGCCCGTTTCGCAGTTCTTCGCCACGTATTTCAATGACGATTTCATGGCCCACCGATTCCAGACCATGAAGATCGACCCGTCCACTGCCGGTCGTATGTAGGCTGGTTTTTGCGTTTTGCGGGTTTTGCTAAGCGGCTGGTCGGGCGATGTTCCGGCTGGCCGCTTTGCTTTGGGTGGCTGATTTTGAACGATTTCGGACGATTGCAGTGGGGTTTTGTTGCGGGTTTTGCCGCGGGGGATTTGATTCTTCCGGATTATTGCCGTTTGGGATTCGTGCCTTCCGGCTGTCTGGATGCTTGACTGCTGTTGCCGCGCCTACGCCGCGATGCTTTGCGCCAGCTGGCGGATGAGGTCGGGGCGATGTCCGCTCCATGAGGAATTCGGTGAGATGACGACCGGAATTTGCTTGAAGCCGGCGTCCTTGATCTGTTCGAATGTGGACGGATTCTGCGTCAAATCGACCGCCACGTACCGCACTCCCAGTTTGGAAAGCTCTTGTTCGGTGGCCTCGCATTGAGGATTGTTCGGATTGGTGAAGACGGTCACGGTCATTACTTTTCCTCCCTATGCAATCGGCTTCCTTTGGTGCGGAAGATCTTGTCGGCCACGTTTTTCGATTTTGCCCGGCTGCTCGGGCCGTTCATCAGTATACACTACCCGTAGTGGCGTTTCGTACGTTTGCCCACTGTATATAGTGGGGAATTTCCCGTAATACCGAATCTATACGAACAAATGTTCGATATATTCGAGTCTATCATTATCCTCGATTGCGCCACGCCGGTTGCATGCGTATGGTCCGTCCGCGAATCGCCCGCGGGCTGTTCGCTGTTCATTTCGGAACACATATTGCGATTTTGCTCGTTTCCTTACGATTGTGAGCGAAAGGTGGTGCCGCATAGTGCGGTAGGGGGTATAAATCGCCTTATTTTCCATACTTTTCGGCGCACGTCGCGAAATAATCAACCGAAATTGCGATTCGTGAGCGAAAGGGGGTGCGCGATATGGTGCGTTCCGTATTGAAGTGCTGAGACCTCATCCCGAAACAAATGAAAAAGTCCTGAGAACCATCGGCTTCCAGGACTTCGAACCTGTGCCCCCCGTGGATTCGAACCCACAACCCACGACTTAAAAGGACGCTGCTCTAACCGTTGAGCTAGAGGGGCAACAGCAACATAGTATACAGCATATTCGGACCAATCGCCACCGCGGGCGTCTGACGGGCGTCGAAATGGCCTCGGAGTGTTGGTGTGCCTACAATCGAAACCATGTCATGTACCACAATTCTTGTAGGCAAAAAAGCAAGTTACGACGGTTCGACCATCATCGCCCGAGATGACGACTCTGGTTCGGGACGTTACGATCCCAAGAAATTCGTAGTCGTCGCACCGCAGGAGCAGCCGCGGCACTACCGCAGTGTGCTGAGCCACGTTGAAATCGACCTTCCCGACAATCCATGCCGGTACAGCATCGTACCGAACGTGCTTCCAAATCGTGGAATCCTTGCGGAAGCTGGCGTCAACGAACGCAACGTGGCCATGAGCGCCACCGAAACCATCGCCGTCAACGAGCGCGTGCTCGGCGCCGACCCGCTGGTCGCACTGCAGTCGGCCGACGAAGCCAATGGTAAGCCGGAAACCCCAGGCGGCATCGGCGAAGAAGACATCATCACCCTCGTGCTGCCGTACGTCAACACCGCGCGCGAAGGCGTGAAACGTCTGGCCGAACTGCTCGAAACGTACGGAACGTACGAATCGAACGGCATCATCATTTCCGACGTGGACGAAATCTGGTACGTCGAAACCATCGGCGGCCACCACTGGATCGCCCGCCGCGTGCCGGACGACAAATGCGCGATCATCCCCAACCAGCTTGGCATCGACTATTTCGATTTTGATGACGCCTTCAGCGACGCACGTGAATTCATGTGTAGCGCCGATCTGCAGGAATTCATCGAAACGCACCATCTTGGGCGCGCGGCGGGTACGCAGGGCGGCATGAACGGCGGCCACTGCAACCCGCGTATCGTATTCGGCACCGCCACCGCGAAGGACCACATCTACAACACGCCACGCGCCTGGTACATGTACCGCTATCTCGATCCGGCCGACGCGGAAAACCTTACCCCTGAATCGGACGATATTCCATGGTGTCTCGAACCGGAGAATGCCGTGACCGTCGAGGATGTCGACTTCCTGCTCGGTTCGCACTTCGAAGGCACCCCGTATGACCCGTACGGCACGCAGGGAACTGAGGAAAGCCGCCATCGCTACCGTCCGATCGGCATCAACCGCACCGGACACATGGTGGCCATGCAGATTCGCCCGTACGCGCCCGTCGAAAGCCGTTCGATCATGTGGATTTCGTACGGTTCCGGCGCGTTCACCACGTCCGCCCCGTTCTATGCGAACGTCGACGACACCCCCGCCTACCTGCGCGACACCACGCCGGAAGTCTCCACGGACTGCCTGTATTGGACGAACCGTCTGATTGCTGCGATCGCTGACGCGCACTTCTACGAGACGAGCAATGCGATTGAAGGATTCTCGGAAGACGTCCGCTCCTTCGGCCACCGTCTGGTGGAACGTACGGATGATGCGCTTGCGATTGGTGGGTCGGCGACTGGGGCTGGTGGCGCTGGTTCTGGTGCCGGTTCTGCGGTTGGCGGTTCTGGTTCTATGTCTGGTGCTGCGGTTGATTCCGGTTCCGATGGGCTTGCTAGTCCTACATCTGTTCCGGCCCGTCTTGCGGCGGCTAACGACGAAATGGCGGAATACCTGCGATCGCGCAATACGAAGCTGCTCGGCGACGTGCTGTACACGTCCAGCAATCTCATGCACAACAGTTTCGCCATGTCGGATCGCTGGAACTAAGCCCGCTGGTGCTTTCCGTGTCCGTTTCTCCCGAATCGGACACACAGGCATCAAAATGAAGCGCTCCTGTGTCCGAATCACCAGAAACGGACACAGGAGCGCCTAGCCGATCGCAATAATCGCAATACTCACGCAATATCGCGTAAACCCTCTATCGCGCGAAACCTGCGAAACCCGCGAAACCCGCGCGAAATCAGTTGAACCCGACCACATGTTCCGCCACGAAATATCCCTTTCGAATCACAAACCGGCCGAGCGAACCATGTAGGTTCAGCGCGCGCGACATCGCCTTCTTACGCACGTCCTTGTAAATCGTCGGCGAATACGCCTCGATATCCGCCCAAAGCTGCTTTTTCTTCTCGTAATTCGCGTGATCTCGCGAGAGGATCATGAATACGCTCGCCACGGAGCTTTCAATCGCAAGAAAATGAATCATATAGCGGTACAGGCCGTCTGGCACCGTACCTCGTTCGGGGGTGGCGCGCACCATGCACTGGTTGACGAGCCGCAGCTGGTCCACACGTCGGATCATCACGTCCGTCTGCACGCTCTGCCCGTCGCGGCCGATGAAATAGTGGTAGAACGGCGTATCCACGTATTGCAGCGACTTGACCCACGGGAACGGCTGGTACGCGTAGATGAAGTCCACGTAGAACGTGTGTTCCGGCAGCTGCATCTTCGATTCGCGCACCACGGCGGTACGGTAGATCAGCGCGTGCATGAGAATGTATTCGGTCAGGCCGAAATGTCCCAGATCGTCCCAAGTGAGCCGCCTGCCGGGCTCCATGGCGTGACGGAAGTTCACGACGTGCTTGTTGCGCTTGCCCACCTTGTCATACACATAGTTGGTGACGAGCATGTCGAGCGGCTCGTCCTTGCCGACCTCGCCGCGCAGCACGGCCATGACCTGTTCGAGCGATTCCGGGCCGACCCAATCGTCCGCGTCCACGACCTTCACGTACATGCCGCTCGCCGCCGCGATGCCGGTGTTGACCGCGCGCCGTGGCCCTTGTTCTCCTGATGGATCGCGCGCACGATTCCCGGATTGCGCGCCTCGAACGTCTTCGCCATCTCCAGCGTGCCGTCGGACGAGCCGTCATCCACGATCAGCACTTCGATGTCGTCGTTGCGCTTCGACGCGATCAACGATTCGACGCACCGTTCCAGGTATTCCGTCATGTTGTACGCGGGCACCACGAAGGTGAGCGTCTTCTTCTCCTGCATATTCTTCCTCGGATCGGGCTCGTGTCGGGCCGTGCGGCTGGCCGACCGCTCCGGCCAAAAGCATAACGAAACTAACGTAGCACCATGTGCGGTTCCGGGGCACGGTTTTGCACACAAACGGCACCCTGAAATACGCAATCTGCACCTGAAATTTCCCCTAGGGTCATTTCGGGTGACGGTATGTCAGTTTTCGTCAATTGTTGATTGTTTTTGCGATTCGTGCGGGCTTTGCGGTTTTTGCGATTCGTTCGTCTCGTCTGATTCGTTTGATTCGTCTGCCGCTTGCGATTTGCCTACTGCTTGCGATCCGTCCGTCACGGTCGTCCCGTCCGTCGCGTCATCTCCCGCAGCAACCGCCTTCTCCTGCGATTTCGCGGCCTTCTTGCCCTGCTTCTCCTGCTTGGCGATCGCCTTCGCTTCCCGCGCGGCCTGCTTTTCCGCCTCGCGGGCGGCCTTTTCGCTTTCGTAGCGCAGTTCCGGCTTGGCTTCCATGCGGCTCAGCCCATACCATGCCAGGTTCACGATATGCGCGGCGAGCTGCTCCTTGCTGAGCTTGCGTTGGTCGGCCCAGTATTGGCAGGTGTACACGGTCATGCCGATGAGCATCTGCGCGTAATACGGCACGCTTTTGGCCGGCAGATGCTGGCGTTTGAACGCGTCGGTGAGAATGTCCTCGACGCGTACGGCAATGTCTCCAAGCAGCGAATTGAACGAGTTGGACGGGTCGGTTTTCGGCGAATCGCGCGTAAGCACGCGAAGCTTCGGCGTTTTCCTCCACGTAGGTGAGCAGCGCAAGCGCGGTGCGTTCCACGATTTGGCGCGGATGCGCCTGCGGGTCGGACAGCGCGTTGATGAGAACGTCGGTGAGCGCGCGCATTTCGCGGTCCACCACCACGGCGTACAGGCCCTCTTTACCTCCGAAATGCTCGTACACAATGGGTTTTGACACTTTTGCGGTGGAGGCGATCTCTTCCACGCTCACTGCTTCGAATCCCTTGGCCGCGAACAGCGATCGACCGATTTCGATAAGCTGTTCGCGCCGCTGGTACGACGTCATTCTGGATGTATTGGCCATATTGCCCAGTTTTTCACGTCCCGTGGATAGCCCCATTGCCTGCCCTGGCAGAGATGAGTGGCGTGTCCGTTGCGCTTTTTAGGCTGGAACCATGGATACGAATGTGATTATTGCGATTGTCGCGGTCGTCGTTATCGCGGCATTACTTGCGATTGGCGGATGGTGGTTCGGTAAGAGCCGCAAGTCCGCGTGGACAAGTCCACTGAAGCGGCGAAGGCGAAGGCCGATGCTCGTTTGGCTACGGAGAAGTCCGCCGCGCAATCTGCCGCCGCAAGTGCCGAAAACGCTGAGAAAACCAAGGAAACCGCGGAATCCGCAGCGACGGAAGCCGTGGAATCCGCGACTTCGTCTGCCACACCTGAATCGCCAGTGGCAACTGAACCAACTCCGGTCGGGTCAGCCGTAACTGAATCCGCGACCCCAGCCGTCGAAACCCCTGAAGCCGCCGGCACCCGCATGCAGCGCCTCAAGGCGCGCCTGTCCAAGTCGGGCAATCCGTTCGGCAAGGCTCTGTTCAACATTCTTGCGAAGGATCAGCTTTCCGAAGCCGACTGGGAAGACGTTGAAGACACCCTCCTGCTTGCCGACGTGGGCGCGGAAGCCAGCGAACAGCTAGTTGAAGAACTGCGTAACGATGCCCGAATCGCAGGCCAGTCCGACCCGGCGAAGTGCGTGCCGCGCTGAAAGACAAGCTGCTGAAGCTTGTAGGCATTGACACGGATCGCCGTCTCAATGCAATAAGGAAGGTGCCAACAAGCCAAGCGTCATCATCATGGTCGGCGTGAACGGCACCG